>Ga0255334_1000142_pt1 | contig 76261 bp, 78 predicted proteins | sample EtOH5_35cm_T3_12_FD_202080 | JGI IMG/M metagenome (GOLD analysis project Ga0255334, IMG submission 202080) | Sandy soil microbial communities from University of British Columbia, Vancouver, Canada - EtOH5_35cm_T3_129 | ecosystem: Engineered > Artificial ecosystem > Sand microcosm > Unclassified ...
AAGCATCAAGACCGCATTGAGAATAAAACGGGCTAACGACGGATTCGACAAACGGGTGACGCTTTTCTTTTCTCATGCCCTGCTCTTGTCGAAATTCATCGATAACCCCGTCTTTTGTTACTGAGCCGAAAAAGACTTTGTTGAAAAGGCAATAACAGAATTCCATCGAATTTTAAAACCATATGGAAAGTTTGTCCTCGATATTCCAAACATCGGCAGCCGCGAGTGCAGAATTGCAATGATGATAGAAGATTATTTAGGTAGGACGGATAAGTTTTCTATGACAAACCGAGAATTTGAAACTATGGCGGAACCCTATTTTGAAATAGAAAAGAAAGAAGAAGTAGGCGGGATGATGGAGTATTTCATGATTTGTAAAAAGTAAACACGAAGAACGAAGGGAAACACTTTATGAACATTAAATTTAAAAAGGTGAGCGACTTTAATCGCGGAATACTCTTTGAATTGCTGGCAGATGCGTATTCATTTGATTGCAAATTTGGACAACGCTGTAGTTCTGATTGGAAGGCTTGTGACGACTTTTTTTTTGACAATTTGCAGATTGTAGATAAATGCGGGTTTATAACAACATTAAACGATGAAGCTATCGGATTTGTTTTATGGGATCCAAGAAACATGCCTGAATATGCGGAAATTGGCCACAATTGCGTTGCCTCAAAACACAAAGGTAATGGTTATGCCAAAATACAGCTTCAAGAAGCGGTCAATAGAATTATTCAAAATGATGTGAGAAAAATTATAGTAACCACAAATGATGAACTAATCCCTGCCCAACGAATGTATGAGAGTGTTGGATTTAAGATATACCAAAGAAGGAAAAATGAAAGTATCACAGATTTTGCTGGCGACTACATCGATTATGTATATTTTTTGTAGTCAGTCTCAAGCTTCTCATGAAGAGCGCCAACATCAAGCTTACCCCGAAGGGTACGAATCTCAACCTTCAGTTCATCATTGGAGATGTGGGATACAAGGATGCCATCCTTCGAACGAAGCAGTTCTTGGGTGGCTTCTTTGGGATCGTGGATCGCTTTAGTCATTGAAACTTGATGTAACAAGTTATTTCATTTCTTCTTCCTCCCGCGCGGCGGCCGTCTCGGCGGTCGCTATTTTGCCGCGTTTGCGCGGCTCAGGCTTCGGCGGCTTCGCCTTGCCGAAGGCGGAATAGCCACCCGGGTGATGGAGCCCCGGGCGGTAGCCGCAGCGGGCCGCCAGCTCGTCCAAGCTGCCGGCGCCGCCCTGCTCGAGCAGGGCGAGTGCGAGCCTGGCGCAGGCATAGGCGTCCTCGTCCGCCTGGTGGTGCTCGAAGCGAATGCCGAGCTGCCGCGACAAGTCGGACAGGACGTAGCTCGTCCGCCCGGGCCATAGGCTTCTGGCGAGGAGGTAGGTGCAGTAATAGCCGAAGGGCGGATACTCGCATCCGGCGGCGTCGAGGCAATAGCGCAGCACGCTCATGTCGAAGCTGGCGTTGTGCGCGATGACGTTCTGCCCGCTCAGGTAAGGAGCGAGCTGCGGCCACAGCTCGCGGAAGGTGGGGGCGCTCCAGGTCATGGCCGGCGTAATGCCGTGAATCGAGATATTGAACCCGTCGTAGCGGTTGCCGGGCGGTTGAATGAGCCGGTGGAGCTTCTCGACGATCCGGCCTTCCTCCACCCGGACGATCCCGATGGAGCAGGCGCTGCCACGGCTCGCCGTGGCCGTTTCGAAGTCGATGGCGGTAAAATTCATGGACCAACCAGCCTTTCCCTTGCCAAAAATCTTCCTACCTTCTTCGAGACGGCGGTTCCCAATCCCTGCCGAGGAGTGGCAAGGAAAGCGCAAAATTGGCTCTGGCGGCGCAAAATCGAGCGAGTCGCAAACCTCCTGTGATGCTTTCGCCCAGCAAGGCCTGTACGACAAGGAGACCCGGGTGAACGCGGCGGAGCTTCTGCGCAAGCTGACCTATGGGCAGAGCGGCTATTTTTGGGCGGATACGAAAGAAGGGGGACAACGTGGCGCCCCGCGGCGCGGATACCGATGGGACTAACGCCGGGATGCCATGGATGCGAAAGGAACCAAGTATATTGCAGTCCTAGCAGCTTTTTCGCTTCGAGCCGAAGCCGAGTAAATTTGAGGAAGAAATTCCCGCTATTCTGAGACCAACAAGCAGTTGCGACCAAACAAGGGTAAAAATTCCCGCTAATTTCCACAGGGATATGGATTTGTTGAAGATTCGCAAAAATAATGGTAAAAATTCCTGCTATTTTGGGTCAAACAGGATTACAGACCGTATAGCGGTAAAAATCTCCCCTATTTCTGCCGGGCGGTCACGAATTGATGCCGCATCGTGCCTGATTGCGGAAGCGTTGAGAGCCTGTCATGAGGCTGGAACAGTTCCTAAGCTTATTCCTTGCTTTTGATATGCTGACCGATAAGCAGAAACTGGCGGTTGCCGCGATGAAACCGAGGGGATGGATTGACCCCGGGAGTTAGACTCGCAGCAGATGGGTAATACTAGGAGGAGAGTGTTGCAGCTCGCCCAATCCCACTTTTCTCATTAAGGCGTAAGCCAAGGAGGCTACCCGAATGACCAGGAACAACGATGCGGTGCGCGAAGGCTTAAAAGCGGAATTCGAACAGATGAACTCGGCGCCCTTTGCTGCTTTGGGATTGACGTATTGCCAAGCGGGGCAAGAGGTCGACTATCTGAGTACCGGCGTGCCCGGCGAAGCGGAAAAGCATAGGCTGTCCGAGAAACGGGCCGAAGCCCGCCAAGATGAAGGTTATTCGTCGGCTGACGGGCATCCCGCTCAGGAATGACCGGCGGCGAGGAGAAACGCCCCTCACGGGAGGACCAACGCAGCCCCCGCGAGGATCAATGCGCCCCCAAAAAAGAAGGAGCACCCCGCCGCGAGGCTCAGGTCTCCTCTTTTGTTGCTGCCGTATCAGGTGTTGCTGCCGCATCAAGCGTTGTGCCGCTTCAGGTGGCGGCCGGCTTGCTGAAGAATGTCTTCAGCGCTCCGTACACCTCGCCCTTTTCCTTGATGATGGAGTACTGGAATTTGGGATGGCGGATCTGCTTGTAGGCGGACATCAGCGTGCTGCTGCGGTTGTATTGATTGACCTCGCCGTAACCGAACATGTTGCAGCGCTCGAGCAGCTGGCCGATCAGCTTGACGCATTTTTCGTTGTCGGAGGTCAGGTTGTCGCCGTCAGAGAAGTGGAAGGGGTAGAGGTTGTATTCCGAGCTCGGGTAGCGGGTGTCGATGATCTCCAGCGCTTTCGCGTAGGCGGAGGAGCAGATCGTGCCGCCGCTCTCGCCCTTGGTGAAGAAGTCCTCCTCGGACACTTCCTTCGCTTCCGTGTGATGGGAGATGAAGACGATCTCGACGTTCTCGTATTTAGTGCGGAGGAAGCGGGTCATCCAATAGAAGAAGCTGCGGGCGATGTACTTCTCGAAGCTGCCCATGGAGCCGGAGGTGTCCATCATCGCGACGATGACGGCGCTCGACTGCGGCTTGTGCACCTCATCCCAGGTCTTGAACCGGAGATCGTCGGGCGAGATGCCGTGGATGCCGGGCTGCCCCGAGCCGGCGTTGCGCTTCAGATTTTCCAGGATGGTGCGCTTCTTGTCGATGTTGGACATGAGTCCCTTCTTGCGGACGTCGTGGAAGACGATCTCGCTCGCCTGCATATGCTTCTTTTCCTTCTGCTCCAGGTGGGGCAGCTCCAGCTCCTCGAAAAGCATGGACTCCACCTCATCCAGTGTCACTTCGGAATCGTAGTAATCGTCGCCGGGCTGATCGCCCGCTCCCTGCCCTTTGCCAGGTCCCTGGGCCGGCTGCGGGTCGCTACCGAGAACGTCGCCGACCTGGGAGTCGCCGTCTCCTTGCCCGACGTGCTTGGATTTCTTGTAATTGTACCGGAAGCGGTATTCGTCCAGACTCTTGATCGGAATCCGGATGACCTGCTTGCCGCGCTGCATCACGATGCTTTCATCGGCGATGAGATCGGGGAGATTTTGCTTGACGGCTTCCCGGACCTTTTCCTGATGACGGGTTTGGTCCTGGAATCCCTTGCGGTGCAGTGACCAGTCTTCCCGGGACACGATAAACTGCGGCTCTGCCATGAGCGCACCCCCTTCGTGAATGCTATCGTCATAGTATATTCAGGAGGAGGGAGAAGGATGAAGGGCATCGGGACGAGAAAAATCTTGTCGAACGAGCATGCAATGCCCGGATGGAGCATGTTATCATATCCCTATTGACGGAGGGAGGACGCGAGAATGAAAGAAGTTCCCGACCATCTGGAAAAGGGGCTTGCGGTCGTCTTCATCGGCTTCAACCCCAGTCCGATATCGGCGGAAAACACAAGAAGAACGTACACAAAGGAACTGCGCTGAACGAACATGTCGGAAGAACACGAGAAGAACATACACAAATCGGGCAGTCAGCGAGAAATCGAGAAACGTTAGTTAGGCGCGGTTCCCAATCGGGCAGTCAGCGAGAAAATCGAGAAACGTTATTGTGGCGCAGCTCCAAGGAGCTGCGCAGAGATAACATGTCGGAGGAACACAAGGAGAACGTACACCAAGCGGACAGTCAGCAAGAAAATCGAGAAACGTTATTGTGGCGCAGCTGCAAGTGGGGATTTCAGCCGATCCCGATCGTGGGCGGCATGGAGGAGTTCGTCGCTCCTTCCTCCAGCGGCCTCGTTCGCATGCCGCTCGCCGAGATTGTGGCGATCTACCGGCAGCTCGCCGAGTTTCTCTCTTTGTAGCTTTACGATGGCGGCACGAGCTTCAGCAAAACTGGAATAACTGCGAAAATACATCAATTTTCCTAGCGATCCGTCCTTCAGCCCCATATTCCTGCGAATATGCAGGCTTCTTCCTAAATCCCCACACGATTGGGGTCGCCATCCGAAAATTTCCTGCATAATCGCAGGTTTCTCTCCTAAATTGAGGAAAATCCATCCGAATTCCTGCATAATCGCAGGTTTCCCATCCGTCAACGAAGAATCACATCCCCCGCCTGGCCAACAGGTTCAAGTGGACCTATAAAGGCAAGGCTCTTTGCTTGTAATGGTTGGCCTTTTTAGGGTTGGGCGCGCTATGTCTTTGCTATCTCTCAGAGTCAAGAGTCCATCGGGTTTTGCACCGGGCTGCCGCTGTTCCAATATTTCAGACAGATCGGGGCCAGCGGCGGGTTCTATGACAATCGCGATGAAGGGAAAGCAGAGGACGCTCGTTGGTACCCCTTATGCGGTTCGCGATCGAGCACCGATTTTCGCGTTGCGCCATTTTTACTTCCGCCAAAAATCCGGGTATACTTGAAGGAATTGTACGAACGTCTACCGAGAGGGGATTTGTCGAATGCAAAAGCTGGTTTTCTTCGTGGGGGTAGCCGGCACCGGGAAAACAACCGTCGCCGCCAGGCTGGCTGATGGCGTTCCGGTCGTATTTCTCGACCGCGATACGGTTGGCGGCCGTTTTGTCGAGGCGCTGCTGGTGGAGGAGGGGCTCGATCCGGATGACCGGGATTCGGAGTTCTACAAGCAGAATTTGCGGAAGCTGGAATACAAAACCACGGAGGATGTGTGCGTTGAGAACTTGAAGCTCGGGCAGAATGTGTTCATGATCTCGCCTTTCACCCAAGAGCTCAAGAGCCGCGAATGGATCGACGATCTGCTGGCCCGAGCGGGCAAAACCCGCAGCGAGCTGGAGGTCAAGGTCGTAGTCGTGATTCTCTCGGATTCCGCCGAGCAAAAGGAACGAATCCTGGCCAGAAACGCCACCCGCGACGAATGGAAGCTGGAGCATTGGGACGAGTACTGGAGCTCGATCAAATTCGTGCCGGAGATCAACTGGCAGCTGGATGACAAGTCGCTGCTGATCTACGACAACAGCGGGCAGTTGACCGAGGAGAAGCTGGCGCCGATCCGGGCATTTATCGGGCTTTAGGCGAGGCAGGGAAGCAGTCGTTCCCGCGAGAAGAAAACAGGTTCCTGCGCGCGACCGGAGCGGCGAGACCCTGTTTTTTGCTGTGCCTGCAGTTTCTAAAGCGCTGCGGAGGACGTTAAGGAACTGCGCCAAAATAACGTCTCTCGATTTTCTCACTGATTGCCGTTTTGTATATGTTCTTCTTGTGTTCTTCCGGTATGTTAGTTCAGCGCAGTTTCTAAACGTTCGCCGAGGCGTAGCGGACCAGCCCGATGATCACGAGTAGAACGACGAGAGCGACGACGAGTCCGTTCAGCACCGTTCCGGCGATGGCGAGGCCTTTTTTGCGGTTCTTCTGGAACAGTCCGACGATGCCGAGAATGAATCCGACGAACATGATGAATCCGGAGAAGAGAATGCCGAGCCCTCCGGCGCTCAGCTGCGACATGAGTTCCGAATTCTGAAAATCGCGGGTGTTTTCCAGGTTGCTGATGAAATCTTTGTTATTCAGAATGACGGATACGATGAAGGCGATAGATCCGCCCGAGATCAGCAGGCCGACCAGGCCCATGACGAAGGAGGCTATGCCCAGGCCGGAATTTGTCCGTTGGGCTGCTTGCGCTTCATCGGGCGGAGACATTCCGTAAACGGGCTCCGCCGGTTGAAGCGGAGGGGCGGGAGGGGGCGTTTCTTTTTTCGCTTGCCATTCGGGAATCATATCGTCGTTCGGGTTATCCATGCATTCACCTCGGGATCAGGGTAGTTGCCTTGTCCTGACCCTATCTTACTGTTTTTCCGGCCGCGAGGGAACCGGTTTTTTGCCAAATCGTTTTTGGGCCGCGGGATTCCTGTGCTATCATGGTAGGAAAAGAGAGGGGCGCGCGTTATGCGAAGATTCATCGGACTCGGCAGTTTGCTGGCTTTCCTGGGAGTGGCGCTGGGAGCCTTCGGGGCCCACGGGCTGAAGGGCAGGATTCCGGAGGATATGCTTGCGGTATACAATACCGGAGTGCACTATCATCTCGTCCACGCGCTGGGCCTCATCCTGATCGGGCTCGCGGCGGATCGTCTCACCGACCGTAAGCGGGTGAATGCGGCCGGTTGGCTCCTTTTGCTCGGTGTCGCGCTCTTCTCGGGGAGCCTCTATGTCATGGCGGTCAGCGGCATCAAGTGGCTTGGGACGATCACTCCTTTCGGCGGAGTGGCTTTTCTGGCCGGCTGGTGCTGCCTGGGCTATGCGGCTTGGAGGGAACCGCGGAATTGAGGTCTGAGGGGCGAGTGCTGAATGCCGAGTGCTGAATGCTGAGGGCCGGGTGCTGAATGCTGATTGCTAAGGGTGACAAAAGGCGATGGCCCGCGGCATGAAAGGGCAGGGTCCGACGCTCGCGGGCGGGACAAGTTCAGGGTGCGATCATGAGAGACGGAGGAGCGATCAAGTGGCGAAGGTCAAAGATCTCGGATTTCATCCGGTGACGGAGCAGTGGTTTCGCAGCCGGATCGGAGAGGCGACGGATGTGCAGCGGCAGTCATGGCCGGCCATACGGCGGGGGGAGAATACGCTCATCGCCGCTCCCACCGGCTCGGGGAAAACGCTGGCTGCCGTTCTGCCTTGTCTGGACCGGCTGGCTGGCGGCAAACTAGCGGAGGGGGACCGGCGCTCCCGCGGCGTGCGGGTGCTTTATGTGACGCCCCTCAAGGCGCTCAACAACGACATTCACCATCACCTGGAAGGCTTTTTGCGGGAGCTCGCCGAGACGGCGGCGTCCATGGCGGAGCCATGGCCGGAGCTGAACGTGGGGGTGCGCACGGGCGATACCTCGCAGAGCACGCGCGCTTCCATGCTGCGGAAGCCGCCGGATCTGCTGGTGACGACGCCGGAATCGCTCTATATCCTGCTGACCTCGGAGAAGGCGCGGGAAATTCTGCGCACCGTGGATCAAGTCGTGATCGACGAGATCCACGATCTCGCCGCCGACAAACGGGGGATGCATCTCAGCGTTTCCCTGGAACGGCTGGAGGAGCTGTGCGGCAGGCCGCTGCAGCGGATCGGCGTTTCGGCGACGCAGAAACCGATCGAGCGCATGGCGCGGTTTCTCGGCGGCTGGGAGCCGGCTGGGGAGCATGCCGGTCGGGAGGCGGGGCAAGGCAGTGCGGTGCGAGTGGGGCAAGGCGGCGCGGCGGGAGTGGGGCAAGGCGAGGAACGAGAGCCGGCGGAGAGCGGGCCGGAGCTGCTCGGCGCCGGGTACCGGCCGCGCCCGGTGACGATCGTGGAGAGCCCGATGGAGCGAGAGCTGGCGCTCGCGGTGACCGTCGCCGAGCGAGCGGGCATGGGCCGGGGAGAGGAGCGCATTTGGCAGCCGATCCTGGACAAGCTCTTCCTGCTGATGGAGGGCTCCGCCAGCTGCATCATCTTCGCCAACAACCGCCGGCTGTGCGAGCGGCTGACGCTGCGCCTGAACGAGCATGCGGGCACGGAGATCGCCCGCTCCCACCACGGCAGCGTCTCGCGCGAGAAGCGGCTCGAGGTGGAGCGCCTGCTGAAGACGGGCGAGCTCCGCTGCCTCGTGGCCACCTCGACGCTGGAGCTCGGCATCGACGTAGGCGCGGTCGATCTGGTCATCCAGATCGACTCGCCGAAGTCGGCGGCCGCCGCGATCCAGCGCTTCGGCCGCGCCGGGCACGCCGTCGGCGGCGTCAGCCGCGGCGAGCTCCTGGCGCGCAGACGCGGCGAGCTGCCGGAAGCCGCCGTGCTGGCGCGGGCGGCGGCCGCCCGGGACATCGAGCCGATCCGCGTTCCGCGAGGGAGCCTCGATGTCCTCTCCCAGCAGCTCGTGGCCATGGCGGCCACGGACGACTGGGAGATCGGGCGGCTTGCCGCCGTGCTCGCGCGCAGCGACAGCTTCCGCGGCCTGCCGCGGGCCAAGCTGACCGCCGCCCTGGAGGTGCTGGGCGGCCTGTTCCCGTTCACCCGGCCCCTGCTTGAATGGGACCGGGAGAGCGGGACGGTGCGCCGTCGGCCCGGCTCGTCCATGGCGGCCGTCCTCGGCGCGGGCACGATTCCGCCGACGAGCGGGTTTCCCGTGCATCACGCCGAGAGCCGGGTGCATGTGGGCGAGCTCGACGAGGAATACGTCTTCGAATCGCGCATCGGAGACGTGTTCCAGCTGGGGGCTTCCGCCTGGACGATCCGCGAGATTCGCCCGGACCGGATCTATGTGACGGAAGCCGCGAACCGCTTCAGCGAGATTCCGTTCTGGCGGGCTCAGCCGGTCAGCCGCAGCTTCGAGCTGGGCCGGGAGGTCGGGCGGTTTCTCGAAGAGCTGTCGCGGCGCGATCTGAGCCGTCCCGAACCGGTTCAGGAATGGCTGAAGAGCGAGTACAAGCTGGATGAGCCGGCCTCGCTCACCCTGATCGGACTGGTCAAGGCCCAGCTCGCCTCCTGTGCCGTCCCGACCGACCGGCGGCTTGTCATGGAGCATTACACGGATGATGTCGGCCGCCATCATCTGATCATTCACAGCCTGTTCGGCCGCCGCTTCAACCTGACCTGGCAGCTGGCGCTGAAGGCCGAGCTGGAGAAGACGGTGCCCGAGAAGATCTATGCCGGCGTCCGCGACAGCGGCATCGAATTCGTCTTCACGCAGTGGAATCCGGAGTATCTGCAAGCCATTGCCCGGGTGGACGGCAGGCGGCTGGAGCAGCTGCTGCTGGACGCCTTGCCCGGCTCCCCCTTGTTCGGCAGCCACTTCCGGCGGATCGCCGAGGTTTCCCTGCTGCTGATGCGGGGCTATACCCGGGTCCCGGCCTGGAAGCAGCGCATGCGCGGCGAAGAACTGCTGCGCGACGCGCTGCCGTACACGGAGCGCTTCCCGTATGTGCGGGAAGCGCTGGAGGAGGCGATGACCGAATCGCTTTCCGTTCCGGAGGTGAAGCGGGTTCTGGACGAGGTGGCCGTCGGCCGGATCGAGGTGATGCACCGGGATACGAGGTTCCCGTCGCCCTTCGGCGCCGAATTCGTCCGGGATTATGTCATGGAGAATTTCTATGAGTCCGATGCGGTCGGCCGCGATCTGCAGCGGCAGGTGCTCGGCGTGAGCCGGGAGCTGGCCGCCGAGCTGTTCGGGGAGGACAGCGCCCGCCGGGCAATCTCCCCGGCGGTGCTGGACCGGGAGGAGCAGAGGCTCACGGGGAAGCCGCAGGACGTGCCGACGGCGGAAGAAGCGTACCGGCTGCTGAAGGAGCGCGGCGACCACAGCCGCTACGAATGGGAGAAGCTCGCGGGCGCCGCGGCCGTCCCGCTCCTCGAGGCATTGACCGCGGCAGGGAAAATCGCGGCCGTCCCGCTCGCCGGAGAGGAGCGGTATATCTGCTCCGACGAGGCGGAGCTGTACGCGGCGTTTCCCGACAGCGAGGAATCCGTCTCCTTCATTCTGCGCCGGTATATGGAGCATCGCCTGTCCTTTACGGGTGAGGACATGGCGGCCAGGTACGGGCTGCCGGTTGACCGCTGCCGCGCCTGGATTTCCGGGTGGAGCGGGCAGGCGCTGGTGGAGCCGGCTCCCTTCGCGGAGCCGGGGGAAGAGGGGCTGTGGACCAGCGCTAAGGTGGCGGAGCGGATCGTGCGCTTCTCCCTGCTCGAATACCGCAAGCAGGCCGATCCGGTCGAGCCGTCCCGGTACGCGGCTTATCTAGCAAGCCTGCAGGGGCTGGCCGGCAACCAAACCGACAACCAAGCCGACAACCAAGCCGACAACCAAGCCAACAGCCGAGCCGCAGAGCCGGGCACGCCTTATCCGGCGGCGGGCGGACCGGAAGCGCTCCGCCGGGTGATCGCCGGGATCCAGGGGCTGTTCCTGCCCGTCTCCCATTACGAAAGCCATCTGTTCCCGGCTCGCCTGCCCGGATACCGCAAGGAGGACCTCGATCTTCTCTGCGCCTCGGGCGACATCGTCTGGATCGGCAGGCGCAGGGAAGGGGAGAAGGAAGGGCGGCTCGCCTTTTTTCTCGCGGAATCCGCAGATCTACTGGCGCCCTGTCTCAATCTCTTCGGGGAGACCGCCCAGCCCGAGCTGCTCGCTTACCTGCGGTCGAGGGGCGCCTGCTTCCTCGCTCAAATCGCCCGGGATTTCGGGGAGGTCCCCTCCGTCATGCTGGAGAAGCTTCTCGAGCTCGTCTGGGAGGGGCGGGCGGCCAACGACCAATTCGCTCCGCTGCGGATGGCGGCCGCCGGAGGAGCGGTATCCAAAGGCAAAGGCGGCCGCTCCCCCGGCTTTCAATCGGGACTGGGGCGCTGGTATACGGTTTCCGGAGGGGAAATGGCCGAAGGCGGAGCACAAGCTGCTGGCGAGGGATCGGCAGATCGCGGCCGGGAAAACCGGCAAAGCCGGGAAAGCCAAGGAAACCGGCAAACCCGGGAAGCCGAAGAGCGCTCCGCCGCCGCCTGGGTGCGGCATCTGCTCGCCCGTTTCGGAATTGTTACCCGCAATCTGATCGCGGAATACTCCCCGTATCCCTGGGAACGGCTGTACGGCGTCCTCAAGCAATTGGAGGATTGGGGCCTCCTGACGAGAGGCTTCTTCGTGGCGGGAATTCCGGTCATGCAGTATGCCGCCAAAGAGACGGTCGATGCCCTCCGCTCCTATCAGCCGCTCGCCGGAGGCAACGGCTGCACGCTCATGTCCGCGGCCGATCCGGCCAATCCCTACGGGATTCTGCTGCCCTGGCCGGAGCGCGGCGACGCCGCTTTCGCCCGCAAGCCTTCCAATTACTTGCTGCTTCGCGGAACGGTCTGGGAGCTGTGGCTGGAGAACAACGCGAGGCGCCTCGCGGATATGGGGCTTCCCTCCGATCCGGAACGGCGCAGAACCAGTCTGGTCTATGCGCTGAAGGCGGTCCTGAAGGGAGCCCGGCTCAAGAAGGTGCAGGTGGACCGGTGGAACGGCGAGCCGGTCGGGCTCAGCCCGGATGCGGAGCTATTGAACAGCCTGGGAGCGGAGCGGGACCGGGAAACCTTGGTCTTTTGGCCTAGTTCTTTGTCCTCACATAGGCCGTGACGCTGTCGCCCGTGCCGTGCCGCTCGGCGGACCGCGGCAAGCAAATAAAAACCTCCTCCTGCGGCAGCGGCCGAGGGAGGAGGCTCATTTGGCAACGGGAACCGGTCAGGTGGTAAAATCTTCGACCTCCGCCATCCGAAACTGGTAAACTTTCTTCTCATCGACGTGATATACCGTCAAGCTGTCCATATCGGGATCAAAATTGAGAATCCGGCAGGGGAGGCTGAGGCGGATGCCCTGCCCCTTCAATATCGTCAGCCGTACCAGCGCATTGCTCTCTTTGGAATTCTCGACCAGCCGGATGAGATCCGGCCCGGCGCTGCTGCGGGTCGATCCGGCCGCCGGTGTGGCAGACTCCGCTTTGGCGGCGTGCACCGCTTTCGGGGCTTTCGCCGTCGCACCGCCTTCCTGACCTGCCGCTGCTTCCTTGGCCTTGACCCGTTCCGGTTTGGCCGCCCCTTTGCCGGCGGCGTCCTTCTGCGGAATCGGAATTTCCTTGGCGCCTGGGCCGAGCGAGGCGGGAATCGATTCGCCGAGCGAGATTCCTTTAAGGATATCATAGTCCAGAACCTTGTCCTGGTTGAGAAGATGAAGCAGGCTTTCGAGGGCGATGCCGTTGTTGTAGCCTTCTATGAGAATATCGACGGTGAACAGATACTTTTTCTTTTCATTTCTTGCTTTGTCCATGCTGTATGTCGCCCAACCCTCCGCCTAATGTAATCCTACTATAGCATGGATAATTCGCCGAACATAGGGGTTCTGCTTCTTTTGGCCTACAAATTTTTGCTGGTCCCGGTTTCTTGCCAAAAGGCGAATACCTATACGCACGCTCCCGATCCGTCATATGGTGAGGTATGCTCATCGAAGGAGGCGTGTGTCGTATGGTTACCATGATTCCGATTCCGGTTGAAGGGCGCATCGCTCTCGGTATCGAGGTCAAGCTGCCGAAAACGACCTTGCTCGCCGTCACGGCTGATCAAGGATACATCATGTGCGGAGCGCTGGATATCGGCCTTTTGAACGACCGGCTGGCGGATCGGCGAATCCTGGCCGGGAGGGCGGTCGGGGTGCGGACGCTTGACGAGCTTCTGGAAGCTCCTCTGGAATCCGTTACCCTGGAAGCCGAGCGGCTGGGGATCGTCCCCGGCATGAAGGGGCGCGAAGCGGTCGCCAGGATGTTCCGGGCCGAGTGAGCCGGCAGCACAGCTTGAGACGGGCCGCCGGGGGACGCATGTTCCCCGCGCCATACATAGGAGGAAACTCATGCAGCGTCATCATTCCCATCATGAAACGGTTCTGCTCACCGGAGCTTCCTCCGGGATCGGACTTGAGCTCGCCCGGCTGTTTGCGCGGGACGGCTATCGGCTCGTGCTCGTCGCCCGCAGCCGGGAAGCGCTCGAAGCGCTGGCGGACGAGCTTCGGGAGCGACATCGGGCGGAGGTCCACGTCGCGCCGGCCGATCTGACCGATCCGGGCGCGCCCGAACGCCTGATGGCCGAGCTTCGCCAGCGGGGTCTCGCCGTCGATATGCTCGTGAACAACGCGGGCGCGGGCAAGGTCGGACCGTTCGTGGACATCCCTTGGCCGGAGGACGAAGCGGTCATTCAGCTCAACATGGCCGCGCTCACCCGCCTCATCAAGGAAGTGCTCCCCGGTATGCGCGAGAAAGGGCGCGGGCGCATCCTGAATGTGGCTTCTACCGGCAGCTATCAGCCGGGACCGCTCACCGCCGTCTATTACGCCAGCAAAGCCTATGTGCTCTCCCTGTCGCTGGCCTTGAGGCATGAGCTTGCGCCGGACGGCATTCAGGTGACCGCCTTCTGCCCGGGAGCGACGCGGACGGCCTTCTCCGGGCGGGCCGGCAAGCGGGATAAGCCGGGAGCCATGTCGGCCGAGAGAGTGGCGCGGATCGGGTATTCCGGCTTTCTGCGCGGCAGGGCGGTGGTGGTGCCGGGCGTCGGCAACAAGCTGGCCGTGGCCGCAAGCCGCTTGCTGCCGGCCTCCTTCCTGGCCCGGCTGGTCTTCCGCCTTCAGGAGCGGGTCATCCGGAAATAAGGTTTAGCGGGCCGGTATTTCCTTGAGCAAGCGCTTGACGGTCCCGTTGGGAGTCGGGCTGGTTTCATAGACTCGCAGGGCGTTGAGCCCGATCTGATCGCTGTCCACGCCGCTGTACTTAAGCGTGAGCTGACCGTCCTTCAGCTTGGAAGTTCCTGCGAAGGCGCAGCTTGCGGTTCCGAGCGTCTTCCCGGTGATCTGGTTGACGAGATCGAACTCGACGCCGGTAAAGCCGCTATCCACGCCGACATTGTCCACCCGGGTCGAGGCGACGTCGATTTTGACCTGGCCGGTATAGGCTCCCGAGCTGATATCATAGCTCCAGGTCAGGTAGTACGGGTCGAGGATGCTGAGCCGATAGGGATACAAGCTCATGGTATACGGATAGGAGGTATCCTCCGGATCGGTCTGGAGCTGCACCCGGAAGGATCCCAGGGAGAGCTTGTCGCCCGCGCCCGTCGCGCTGTCATATACGTTCAGAACGAAGTTCGAGGCTGTCTCACTGTCGGGCAGCACGTAAGAATAAGCGGTGATAAAGCTCGTTCCCGGCAAAATGGACTGGACAGAGGTGCTCTGCCGCGTCCCCGGATAGGAGCTGCCGCTTTGTCCGATCAGCTCGTTGGCGATGGCGGGAAGGGCAAGCTCCGTCGATCCGTTATTGGTCAGTCGGAATTTGCCGACCGCAGTCCGGTAGCCCGTGTCGGGATTGAGGTATTCCTTCAGCTCCAGCAGAGAGACGGAAAGGTCGGTCGAAAAGGTGCCTTGCTGAAGCTTGAGAGCGGTTCCCGGCTGATAGGCGACCGCGGAGGTGTAAGCATTCGTCGGCTTGGTCGCCGCGGCGAGTCCGGTGACGGTCACGGGCAAAATCTGGGGAGTAACTCCCGCGGTTCCCGCAGTTCCCGAAGCGCCCGCAGTTCCCGCAGCTTTGGCCGTCTTGCTCTCCTGCAGGATAACCCGGGAATCCGCCGCTTGCACGTCAGCGGGCAGAACCGCGCTGAACGTGTAGGTCGTGGAAGCGCCGCCCGCCAGATAAGACGGATGGCTCGCCGTATCCATTTTCGCATCTGTCGCTCCCAGTCCTTGGTACTGATAGACGGCGCCCAAATCCGGTATGGATACCGGAACGCTCCCCGAGTTGCGCACGGTTACGGTGCTGACGTAGAGAATTCCGTCGGACCGGGTGGTCAGAGTGGTTTTGTTCACCGTGAAGACGAGCGGGGAGGAGGGAGCCGCGGCCAAATAGCTCTGATTCCCGCCGATTGCCGCTACGGCTTCCGCGTCTCCCAGGGACACGGCGCCCAGAATGAGCGGAATATTCTGCGCGGTCGTGTAGAGCTGCAGGATCCAGCCTTTCGCCGACAGCACGGTGGAGGGAACGGCGGTGCGAAGGGTAACCTTGCGCGTCTCATAAGGCTGCAGCACCTTGTCCAGGCCGGAGAGAACCTCTGCCGCGTAGGCTTCGTCCACTTCACTCGCCGAAGTCTTGAACCGGTAGGACAGAGAGGCGGGCAGGGTGAGCTGGGCCGCGCTCATGTTGGTCAGCCAGAGATCGGCGTACAGATAGACGAGCCCATCTTGGGCGATCCGATAAGTTCTCGCCGGCTTCCATTGGACGCTGAGCGAGCTGGAGTAGCTGGAATCGGCTTGCGCCAGCGTCAGCAAGCTTGGGCCGGACAGGGACGGGGCCGCCTGTGCGGCGGATACTTGCCCGATATCCGTCATGTATTTGCTGCTGCCGGAGTTCCATTTGAATACCACGATCTTGAAGTCCGCCAGCTTGCTCCCGGCCGGCACGGTTGCCGCATAGCGGCTGGACGCGGATTGTCCGGCAGCAAGCACGGCGTTCAGCTTGGTGAGCAGCTTGGCGGCGATCGATCCGCTGCCGGAGCGGACGACGCGGACGCCATAATCGCTCAGCCTAACCGAGGATTTGCCGCCGTTTGCCGCCTTGAGCTGGAATTGCAGGGTGGTTCCGCCCGTTTCCGTGGAGAGAATAGCGCTGTCGACGGTGAAGGACAGCGAGCCGGATTGCAGGGTGGTGCCAGCTGCTTCCGCCGACGGCAGAGCAAACGGGTTCAGAGCGAGTGCGAGAGACAGGACGAGCATGAGGCAGGTCGACAGCCTGCGGGTGAGCCGGTTGGACACTTCAGTAACCTCCTTCAAAATTCAATCGGTGCGCAGAGCGTCGATGGGCTTGAGCCGCGACGCCTTGTTGGCGGGATAGAGCCCGAAGATGACGCCGACCAGGACGGAAAAGGCGAAGGCGTACAAGCCCATATCGAGCGACAGGCTGGTCGTTTGATTCGGATTGAATACCGGCCAGAGAAGCGACAGCCCGATGCCGACGATCAGCCCGATCAGTCCGCCGAGTCCGCTGATGACCCCGGCCTCCACGAGAAACTGGAACAGGATATTGTGCCGCTTCGCGCCGATGGATTTGCGGATGCCGATCTCCCGGGTCCGCTCCGATACCGTCACCAGCATGATGTTCATGATGCCGATTCCGCCGACGATGAGAGAGATGAGGGCGATGCTGACCAGCTGGCGCGTCAGGGTGCTGGAAGCGGTCACCTGGGCGGTGATCAGCTGATCCGAGTTCATCACCCGGAAGCCGTCGGAGCTTTTGAATTTATAGGTCAAATACTGCTCGATGGTATCCTGCGCCTTGGCCACATCGTCCTTCGAGGCGGCCTCGATATACGTCGTGCGAATGTTCCCCAGCTTGAAATCGCGGCGCGCCGTCTCCAGCGGAACGATGACCGCGCTGTCCGCCGAGGTGCCGCTGATATTCGAGCCTTGCGCCTTCAGCTTGCCGACCACGGTATAATTGAAGCCGTCGATGTTGATCACCTCGCCGGTCGGGTCGGAGCTGCCGAAGAATTTCTCGGCGACTTCCGCTCCGAGCACGACGACATGATTGCGGAAATCCTGATCGGCGGCGGAGAGAAAGCGGCCCTTCTCGACGGTCGTCTTCGCGATGTTGAGGTACCGGTCGTTCGTGCCGATCAGCGAATAGGACTCCTTGGTGTGGTCGTATTTCAGATTCGCGTCCGATTTGGTGACCGTCGGAGCGATCGTGCCGAATTCGGGAAACTGCTCGATATCCATCAATTCCTTGTAGTCGAGCTGCTGCGCCCGGCCGTTGCCCATGACATTCACGACCAGCAGGTTGGTTCCCAGACCCTCGTACTGCTTTTGAATGGCTTCGGAGGTTCCCCGGCCGAGCGATACGAGAGTCAGGACGGAGCTCACCCCGATGATCACGCCGAGCATGGTCAGAAGCGTCCGCATCGGGTTGCTGACAATCGTTCGAAACGCCATGATAATCAGTTCCGAGGCTTTCATGAAATCACCTCCCCGGCGGCTGAAGGAATCCCGCTCTGCCGCCTGTCGTCCACGATTTCTCCGTCGCGCAGCGAGATGGTTCTCCGCGCCGTTGCCGCGATCCCCTGGTCATGCGTGATCATGACGATGGTATTTCCTTGGGAATTAAGCTCCCAGATCAATTCGAGCACTTCGTGCCCGGTCCGCGAATCGAGCGCTCCGGTAGGTTCATCGGCCAGAATCAGGGACGGGGATACGGCGAGCGCCCGGGCGATGGCCGCGCGCTGCTGCTGGCCGCCGGACAGCTGGCTGGGCTTGTGCTGGATGTGCTTTTCCATGCCGAGCTTGGCGAGCAGCGAAGCAGCGCGCTCCCGGCGGCGCTTCTTGTCATAGCCGGCATAGATCAACGGCAGCTCGACATTCTCTAGGGCCGTCAGACGCGGCAGCAAATTGAATTGTTGAAAAATAAAGCCGATCTTGCGGTTCCTTACCTCCGCCATCTGGTTGTCCGTCAGCGTTCCGGTCTCCACTCCGTCGAGTATGTAGGTTCCGGAGGTGGGGGCGTCCAACAGGCCGATCGTATTCATCAAGGTGGATTTTCCGGAGCCGCTGGGACCCACGATCGCGACAAAGTCGCCCGGATCCACGCGAATTGAAATTCCTTTGAGAACGGTTAGCTCTTCCTCGCCTTGATAGTAGGTCTTGGTAATATCGCTAAGCTCAATGATTGCCAATGCTTCCGCGCTCCTTTCCGCTGGACCGCTGCGTTATTTGCCGCTGCGGGAGCCGGTTCCACCGCCCGTTCCACCGCTGCCGCCGCTGCCGTTGCCACTACCACCGCTGAAACCGCCACCGCCGCCACTGAAGCTGCCGCCGCCATCGCCGTTCGCGGCTCCATTGCGGAACATCTGCCGCATCTGTTGGATCTGCTGCTCGGTGAGCGTGTTCGTTTTCTGCGCATTCGGGATGACCACGGTATCTCCTTCGGACAAGCCGCCCGCAATCTCGACGCTGGTTTCACTGCGGATGCCGATGGTGACCTCATGCTGTTCCTCGATCGTTCCATCGGCCTTTTTCAAAGCGACGTAGTGTTTGCCGCGATAGGATTTGAGCGCGTCGCTCGGCAGAACGAGAATGTCCTGCTTCTCCTGAATGAGAATTTCCGCCGTCGCGGTCATTCCGCTCTTCAACTGCCCATCTCCCGGATTCGTCACATCGAGGACGACATCATAGGTCGTAACCCCATTGGTGGTGGTTCCGACGCTGGAGATCTGGCTGACGGTTCCCTCCAGCTTGAGGCTCGGCAGCGCATCAACGGAAATCGTCGCCTTCTGATTCAGCTTGATGCTGGGCAGGTCGAGCTCGTCGACTGGAACTACCAGCTGCATGACCGACTGGCTGGCCACGGCGCCGAGCTGGGTGCTCGCGGCAATCTGCGCGCCGACCGGATAGTTGGCCAGTACATTCGCTTTGCTGTCCGCGAAGTCCGTGGAGAAGACGCCGTCGAAAGGAGCCTTCACCGTAAGCGATTCCACCTTGCTGCGGTTGTTCTCCACCTGGAGCTGCTGCCGTTCCAGGTCCGATTGCTTCGATTGAATGGTATCGCCGATGGAATCGTTGGACAGGACGGCGATCACTTGCCCCGCGCTCACGGTGCTGCCCGACTTCGCTTCCAGCTGGCTGATGGTTCCCGCCGCCTGGCTCATGACCGGAACGACGGAGATGTAATCGAGCGCTCCCTTGTCCGTTGAGGTCCGGGTCGTTCCGCCGCTTTCGACGGAAGCCGTCACATTCAAGCCCGCGGACAGGGAGCCGTCATTCGGAACATGGACGGTTACCTTCACGATTCGGTTGCCCGCCGCATCCGCGTAGAGGGTGGGATCAATGCTCGCCACCGTACCTGCCTTCGTCAGCGCATAGTTCTCCACCGCCACATCGACGGAATCGCCCTTGTGCAGATCGGCCGCTTCCTCGGCGGCAAACGGCAGAGTCGCCGTGAGGACGGAATTGTCCGCCAGCGTTCCGATCTTCGAGGACTCCTGGACATTCGAGCCGAGATCGACATTGCCCGCCAGGGTCAGGATGCCGCTGGCGGGAGCGGTCACCTGCATTTGTCCGGTTTGTGCCTCCAGCTTGTTCAGATCCTTCTGCATCTGGGAGAGCGTCTCTTCGCTTTCCTTGAGAGATAAGGACAGCGAAGGATCGGACAGGACGAACAACACATCCCCCTTCTTCACCTCCTTGCCCTTGACCAGGTTCATTTTCGCGATGACCCCGTCGGCCGGGGCGCTGATGGTCTGGACATTTTTCGCCGAGAGCTGCGAGGTTCCCGATACGGTGAAGCGAATCGCCCCCTTCTGCACCTGAACCGTATTTTCCGCCGCTGCCGCCACCCCTTTTCCCGCCGGTGCTTTCAGGTACACGATGCTGCCTGCGACGACCAGCACCAATACCAATACGAGAGCTAACCATTTGTATCCGCGCCGCATGAATCCGTCTCCTCCTCTGCCAATAGCTTTACCCCTTCACTGTAGAAGCGGGAACTGAAAGAGAAATGAGCGGAGGCTTAAGACAAGCTTAAAAGAAAATAAAATTTTGCCAATTCCGGCGAAAGTCAGCCTGCCGGTTTGTTCGCGGACGGCCCTGGTTACAATGAAGGTGACGGCCCCTTCATTCGGAGCCGGGAGCGAGACCGGAGAAGGATACCTATGGAAAATAAAAGGAAGGATGTGCGAGGCGATGAGCGTTCGAAGAATGGCAGGCAAGGTCGCGGTGGTGACCGGAGGGGGCTCCGGGATCGGCCGCGCCGCCGCGGTCCTCTTGGCGCGGCAGGGAGCGAAGGTCTGCATCATGGACCTCGGCGAGAAGCGGGCGGCGGGAGCGGAGGAAGAGATTCGCGCCGCGGGGGGCGAGGCTTTCGTCGTGGATGTGGATGTATCCGACCCGAAGCGGGTGGAGGGCGGAATCGCGGAGGCCGTCGCGAAGTACGGAAGGCTTGACTTCGTCTTCGCCAATGCCGGCATCAACGGCAAGCTGGCGCCCATTGAGGAGCTGAGCCCCGACGATTGGGACAATACGATCACGACGAACTTGAAGGGTACCTTTCTCACCGTCAAATACGCCGTTCCGCACCTGAAGCGGGAGGGAGGGAGCGTCGTCATCACCAGCTCGATCAACGGCAACCGGACATTCAGCATGTTTGGAGCCTCCGCCTACAGCACGAGCAAGGCAGGTCAGGTCGCTTTCATGCAGATGGCCGCGCTCGAGCTCGCCCGCTACAAAATCCGGGTCAACGCCATCTGCCCGGGAGCCATCGCGACGAACATCGACCAGAACACCACGAAGGACCCGGCGGTGAAGGAGATCGAGATACCGGTTCAATATCCGGAAGGAGCTCAACCGCTCGCGCAGGGACCGGGTTCCGCCGAGCAGGTAGCCGAGCTCGTCCTGTTCCTCGCCTCGGAGGAATCGTCGCACATCACGGGAACCGCCGTCTACATCGACGGCGCCGAATCCCTCCTGCACGGTTGAACGGAATTGCCGAACGGAATGAATAGGGCCGAGTCGCCGCCGCGCGATAGCCGGCCTTTTTTTGCTATCGAAGAACCGGTTCGCCGTATGGTATCATGAAGGCAATCCAGATGAAGGAGTAGAGTGTCCATTATTCCGGTCAATGCCACAATCAAGCCCCCCTTCACCAAGAAAGATTCGGAGAATCGCCGCTATCTGCACATTCTAACCGGGGAGGGCATCCCGGCTGTTGTGTACGGAACCTTGATCGGCGGCCAATTTCTCACCGGCTATCTGATGTTTCTCGGAGCCTCCTCCAGCCAGATCGGGCTGGTGCTGGCGATTCCGACTCTCGCCAATGTCCTGCAGATTCCGTTTGCCACCTTCAGCCATAAGCTGCACCGCAAATGGGGATTTGTCGCACTCGCCTCCCTGCACCGCATCTGCTGGACGGCGACGGGGTTCATCCCCTTCCTTTTTCCCCGGGAGCTCTGGATTCCGGTCTATCTGGTGCTGTACACCTTAGCGTTTATCGCCAATGCCACGTCCGGGATGATGTGGACCTCGCTGGTCGGGGATATGGTCCTCCCCCAGGTCAGAGCGCGGTACATGGGCTTTCGCAACATGCTCCTGAACGCGTTCGGCAGCCTGGCTCTATTTGCCGGAGGGCAGATTCTGGACCGGTATCCGGGAGGGCAGGGCTATCGCATTCTCTTTGCGATCATCACCGTCATGATGGTGCTCAACATCATCATGTTCACCGCGTACCCGAACCTTCCTCTGGAGCGGTCCACCGCGACCGGATTGAAATCGATGGTGAGCCTGCCGCTGCGGGACCGCGCGTTTATGAGAGCGACGCTGTTTCTGAGCGTCTGGCTGCTCCTGCAAGGAGCCGTCGTGCCGTTCTATTCCTTCATCATGCTGAATGATCTCGGCTTGTCTCAGGGGCGGGTATCAGCCATGACGATCCTTCAGACGCTGGCCATGGTCGCCAGCTTCTCTATCTGGGGGCAGCTCAACGCCCGTTACTCCAACAAGCAGCTGCTGTTCTGGACCTTGCCGGTCATTGCGGCCAGCTGCCTGTGCTGGGGACTCCTCTCCGTCCTGCCCGTGATGCTCGTGCTGAGCCTCGTCCATCTCTTGATCGGATTCGGCACGGGGGGATTCAATCAGCTCGTCTTCAATTTTATCATCGGAGATACTCCGAAGAGCGAGCGCCCGATGTTCATCGCCGTCTATTCCGCCATCACGGGGGTTGCCGGCTTTATCGGCCCGATCGCGGGAGGATGGATATTCGAGGAGCTGAAGGGCAGTCCGCAATGGCTGCAAACCTACGGCGTGCCGCTGTCCATCGGGGCGGTCCTGTTGCTCATGGTACTGACGCTTGCCCGCAGAGCCTTGCGGTAGGAGTCCGTCCGACGAAAGGAAGAGAAAGAACTTAATTCACCTTGAGAAGGCGATCTGGATGGCAAGGGCAGCAGAAAGGCTCCTGCAAAAGCAGTCCCGTTCCGCGAATTCCCAGGAATGGACGTCTGAGGCCGAAACCGGGTGAAATAGAGGGTAAAATTACCGCTATTCGGAAACCGGCAAGCTGCTGCGGCCAAACAAGGGTAAAAATTACCGCTAATTTCCCACGGTGATATAAATTTGCCGAGATTGGCAAGAATAGTGGGAAAAATTCCCTCTATTTTGCGCTCAACTGGCTGCCGGAGGTGAATAGCGGTAGAAATTCCTCCAATTTTTAATCGGTGGTCGGGCGGTGACGAATGGGTCGGAGTTCCGGCCCTATGAGTCGGACAGATTGAGCCGCCGCCCATAGCAAAAACCCGCCGCCCTTCCGCGCGGTCCGGTTGAACCGGACCGCTGCCGGCCGGGCAGCGGGTTATTTTATTAGACGTTCGACGTCAAAATGACGCCGCTAAGCGTTTATCCTCGCCCCTCGGGAAGCGGGGATCACGGGGTGCTGAAAGCGGCGCCGAGCTGCTCCTGCAGCTGCGCCAGGCTGATCGTCTCGTCGGCCTTGGGGATGGCGACCTGCCCCTTGGCTTTGTTGATATCGGTCGCATTGAAGGTAAAATCGATGGCGGCATTCGTCTTGCCGCTCGTCTCGTCATTCGCGGTAAAGTCAAATTTATCACGCAGGTAGGAGAGATAGCCCGATCCATCGATTCCGAATTGGGAGATCGCTTTGTTCACGGTCAGCTGCTTCTTTAGTTCCTCGGTGGTGAAGCTGTCCAGCGATTTCTGGTAGTCTTTCAGCGCATCGGTGGGAATGCCGGTCAATTCCTTGTATTCCGGTTTGCTCAGAACGGTGAGAATGTCGGGAATGAGGCCCTTGACGATCTTTTCCACCAGCGTGGGGAAGTTGTCGTTCGTGATGCTGTATTCCACCACCTGCTTCACAGGGGCGGGAACTTCCGCGCTGGACTTCTTCACGCTGACCTTGATCAGGTTGTCGTCTTGCTTGAATTGCTTGGCGATGACCGCTTCCAGTTCCTTGTTCAATTGCTTTTCCTTGGCGGGATCGGCCTTCGGCTGCTTCTGGGCGTTCTCCTGGGCGGCTTGCTCGGAAAGCTTCTCCAGGTCCGCCTTGGTGATATGGACGTATTTGCCCGTCACTGTTTCCGGCAGGGGGAGCATCGGGATGCTCGGAACCTTCACGTAAATGTCTTCCTGATCGACGACGATCGGCACGTTCAAGGATAGCGACGCGTCCCCCTTCAGGGCGAGCTCCAGATTGAAGGTCGCCTGCTTGGCTTTCTTGAAGGAGGCTCCGCTGAATTTCAGTTCCAGGTTGCTCAGCATCTGCTCGACCTGCGCTTCTTCCGCGTTGCCAGCCGCCGGCTTGGCGTCCATCTTGAACGCGAGCGTCCCGGAGTAATCGAAGGAATCGGCTTGCCCCAGCTTGGCAGTCCCTTGCTTCAAGCTCTCGTAAGCCGATTTGTTCTGCCCGCAGGCGGACAGGGACAGCATCAGGACGAAGGCGATCCCGATGAGCGTCCACTTTTTGAATTTGATCATGACTCCACTCCCTTTTCCTATCTCGCAATAAACACTGCTGCATCCAAACGTACCACAGATTTGGAATTCGCGAAAGGGAGAGATTTGCTGGAAAAGGGAAGCCGCAAAGAGAAAGGGGCGAGGGGATTGCTGGAGAGAGGAACCTGCGGTAAAAAACGGCAAAAAACAGGAGGGCGGCGATTGCCGCCCCTCGGGCAAGTCTTGCTCCACTGCCGAACGGCGTTGGCTACGACATGCTCCTGCGGTGCTCCACCAGGTCTAACGCTCTGAGAACGATCTGCGCCGCTCCGAAGCCCAAGACTGCCTTACCAACCTTCGGAAATCTCAGACGCAGAATTGCGCCGGCTGCGGTGACTGCCGTGCCCAAAATTGCCGAGAGTAATCTCCTGCGCATCGGACTCACGCTCCATTCGTTGGTCTGGCCGAGCAGGCTTAGCTTCTCCCGCTCCTTTGCGATTATGCACCAGCCTGCGGCGGAGCGGGGAGTTTGAATTGCGCCTTTCCCGATTCTATAATGGAAGGAACGACATTACCGGGGAGGGATATGGATGGATAACAACGCCGTTGCCCTGAAGGAATGGGCGATTGCGATCCGGGCGCTGTCCGAAGGCAGGCAGATCCTCTTGCTGCGCAAAGGAGGAATTGCCGAGGAGACCCGGGAATTTCAGCTGGAGTCCCCATCGTTCTATCTCTATCCCACTTACGAGCACCAGCGGGAGGAGCTGCTGAAGCCGGATTACCGGCCGGCGCTCGCAGCGGTGCTCGCCGGATGGAAGCCGAAGGAGCAGACGGTCGAGATCGACTACCGGGCTGTAGTCGAAGCCGACCTGGAGATATCGAGCCGGGACGAGCTGGATCGGTTGAGGGAGCTGCACATTTGGACGGACTCCTTCGCTGAGGAGCGTCTTCGCTGGAAGCGAACCAAGCCTCTCCACGCTCTGCTCTTGCGCGTCTATCGTCTGGAGGAGCCGCTTCGTCTGCCGATCCTGCCGCAATACGGCGGCTGCAAATCGTGGATCCGTCTGGATGCGGAATCTCACAGCGAGCGCGATTCCGTTCCCGTGCTCTCAGAGGAGGAATTTTCCAGCGCCGTTGGCACGGTCCGGCAAGCCCTGAACGGCGGCCCGGCAGTTGTGAAGACTTTCCTGTCGGAGTCGGGGCGATAGGAAAGTTCAATTGATTTTTGAGGTTGCTTGTAATAAAATTGACACTGAGAATCACTGATAATCAATAAGAATCAATCAACTGACCAAGCTCGGCTGGCGGGTTCCCTTATGCGGAACCCGTTCCCTTGATTCATAGGTACTTACTTTTTCGGAGGAGTGGATGCTGGTGGCAGGCACGATGCATTTTCAAATTGAGGGTCTGAGAGCCAATGTCGAGAATAAAGAGATTCTGAAGGGCTTCGACCTGACGATCCGAAACGGAGAGGTTCACGCGATCATGGGCCCGAACGGAACGGGCAAGAGCACGCTGGCCTCGGTTCTCATGGGCCACCCCAAGTACGAGGTGACCGCGGGAGCAGTAACCCTGGACGGCGAGAATCTGCTGGCGATGTCCGTTGACGAGCGCGCGCGGGCCGGCCTTTTCCTCGGCATGCAGTATCCGAGCGAAATCCCCGGCGTCACCAACGCCGACTTCCTGCGCAGCGCCATCAATGCCCGCCGCGGCGAAGGCAACGAAATCTCGCTCATGAAGTTCATCCGCCAGCTGGAAGGCAAGATGAAGGAGCTGGAGATGAACCCGGAATTCGCCCACCGCTATCTGAATGAAGGCTTTTCCGGCGGCGAGAAGAAGCGCAACGAGATCCTGCAGCTGATGCTGCTTGAGCCGCGCCTGACCATCCTGGACGAAATCGACTCCGGCCTGGACATCGACGCCTTGCGCATCGTGGCGGACGGCGTCAACTCGATGCGCAGCGAGGACCGCAGCTTCCTCATCATCACGCATTATCAGCGGCTTTTGAATTATATCAAGCCGGACTTCGTGCACGTCATGATGCAGGGGCGCATCGTCCGTTCCGGCGGTCCGGAGCTGGCGGAACGCCTTGAGAACGAAGGCTACGAATGGCTGCGGGAAGAACTCGGCATCGAGATCGACAGCGAGGACGAAGCGGTAGGTCAAAAAGCGTAAACGTCGAACAGGAGGAATTGCCATGACATCCAATACCTTGCTTCCTGTCGACCGGCAAGCGGTGACCGACCGTTCCCGCGGCGCGGGAGAGCCGGAATGGCTCACGGAACTGCGGTTGAAGGGACTGGAGCTTGCGGGCGAGCTGGAGCTGCCCCGATTAGAGAAAACCCGGATCGACCGGTGGAACTGGACGTCCATCGGCTTGCCCGGGGAAGTGAAGCGAGCGGCCGGGAATGAAGGGACGGCGGAGCTGTCCGCCCTTCTCCCTTCCGAAGAGCACAGGGGCAACGCCCTCGTGCAAAGGGGCTCCGCCGTCGTGCACCGCGAGCTTGCGGACGAATGGAAAGCGAAGGGCGTGATTTTCACCGATCTGGAGACGGCAGCCCATGAGCATGCGGAGCTGGTGCGCCCGTACCTGATGAAGGCCGTCGCCGCCGGCGAGCATCGGCTGACCGCCCTGCACGCGGCTTTGTGGAACGGCGGAATTTTCCTGTACGTTCCGAAGAACGTGGCGGTTGAGGTTCCGCTGTACGCGTCGTTTGTCGCCGACGCCGCGGAATCGGTCCTGGCTCCCCACGTTCTGATCGTGGCGGAGGAAGGCAGCTCCGTCTCTTATGTGGAGCAGTATCAAAGCTCTGGAACAACGGACGGCGAGCAGGTGGTTCCGACCGTGGCCGAAGTCTATGCCGCCTCCGGCGCGCATGTGCGGTACGCGAGCATTCACAACCTGGGACCGGCAGTCATCGACGTCGCCTACCGGCGGGCCGTCCTGGAGAGAGATGCGAGGATGGAATGGGTCGTCGGTGAAATGAACGCCGGCAACGGCATCTCTGATACGACGACCTTGCTGAACGGCAACGGATCCTCCGCGGACGCCAAGGTGATCTGCGTCGGAGACGGCGAGCAGCGCCTCAACCTGGTCACCCGCAATGTCCATGTCGGCAAGGCAACCGAATCCGACATGTCGATGCGGGCTGTCGTGAGGGAGGCCGCGACTGCCATCGTGGGCGGCATCACCAAGATCGAGAAGGGAGCCACGGGAGCGAACGGCCAGCAAGCGGAGAAGGTGCTGATGCTGAGTCCCTCCGCGCGCGGCGACGCCAATCCGATCCTGCTGATCGACGAGGACGATGTCAAGGCCGGCCACGCCGCAAGCGTCGGCCAAGTGAATCCGGAGCAAATCTTCTATTTAATGTCGCGCGGCCTGTCGCGGGAGGAAGCGGAGCGTCTCGTCATCTATGGCTTTCTGGCACCGGTCGTCGCGGAAATTCCGATCCCCGAGCTTGAGAAACAGTTCCGGCAGCTGGTGGAAAGGAAGTTGGGACAATGAACGCGACAATGAACGCAAGCGAGCTTCGCAAGCTGTTTCCGATCCTGGATCAGGAAGTGAACGGACATCCACTCGTCTATCTGGACAGCGCGGCGACTTCCCAGAAGCCGATTCAGGTGCTGGAAACGGTAAGAGCCTATTATGAACACGACAATGCCAACGTTCACCGGGGAGTTCATACCCTCGGTTCCAGGGCAACGGACGCTTACGAAGGCGCTCGCGAGAAGGTTGCCGCGTTTCTGAATGCTCGGCATTCCGAGGAGATCGTCTTCACCCGCGGGACGACGGCGGCGATCAACCTGGCTGCCGCCAGCTATGCGCGGTCGGTCTGCGGGGAGGGCGACGAGATCGTCATCACTCCGCTTGAGCATCACAGCAATCTGATCCCTTGGCAGCAGGCCGCGAAAGCGACCGGCGCCACATTGAAATACATCCCCCTGCAGCCGGACGGTACGATTCGGCTGCAGGATGTGGAGGCGACCATCACCCCGAACACGAAGATGGTTGCCGTCACTTACGTGTCGAACGTGATGGCCGCCGTCAACCCGGTCAAGGAGATCGCCGCCATCGCTCACAAGAATGGTGCGAGAATTCTGGTAGACGGGGCGCAAAGCACTCCGCACATGAAGGTGGACGTTCAGGACATCGACTGCGATTTCTACGCTTTCTCCGGCCACAAGATGTGCGCGCCGACCGGAATCGGCTGCTTGTACGGCAAGAAGGAGCTGCTGGAGTGGATGGAGCCGGTCGAGTTCGGCGGAGAGATGATCGACCATGTCGGCTTGTACGAATCGACGTGGAAGGAGCTGCCCTGGCGCTTCGAAGGCGGCACTCCGATCATCGCGGGCGCCATCGGCTTGGGTGCGGCGATCGATTTTCTCACCGAGATTGGGCTTGACGAGATCCAGCGCCATGAGCACGACCTGGCGGCTTATGCTCATGAGCGGCTGACCGAAATCGAAGGCCTGACCGTGTACGGGCCGCACGCGGGCCGCAGCGGTCTCATTACCTTCAATCTTGGTGACATTCATCCCCATGACGTAGCGACTGTACTGGATGCGGAAGGAGTCGCCGTCCGCGCCGGCCATCATTGCTGCCAGCCGCTCATGCGGTGGCTGGAAGTGACGGCGACGGCGCGCGCGAGCTTCTATCTCTATAACACCCGTGAGGATGTGGACCGCCTCGCAGCCGCATTAGTCAAGACAAAGGAGTACTTCGGCTATGGAATTGGATGATTTGTACCGCAGAGTAATCATGGACCATTATAAAAATCCCCGGAATCGCGGATCCTTTGAGGGAGATGCCGTCACGGTCAACCTCAACAATCCTTCCTGCGGGGACCGCATCACCCTCCAGCTCAAGGTGGAGGACGGCGTGGTCAATGATGCCAAATTCCAGGGTGAGGGCTGCTCGATCAGCCTATCCTCCGCTTCGATGATGACGGATGCCGTCAAGGGTAAATCCATGGAGGAAGCCATGAAGATGGCGGAGAACTTCTCCTGCATGATGCGCGGGCAGGATGTCGGCTTCGATTATGACGATCTGGAGGCTCTCTCGGGAGTCAACAAATTCCCCGCCCGGATCAAATGCGCTACCCTTGCCTGGAACGCGATGCGCAAGGGGCTCGAACAGCAGACGGATTCGAAGGAATAAGGAATAGAGGAGGGATTCACGATGGCCAAGCAAATGCCCGAGATGGAAGAGTACAAATACGGCTTCCACGACGAGCACAAAGCCGTGTTTCAGACAGGAAAGGGGCTCACGCCGGAAATCGTGACCGAAATCTCCCGGATGAAGGGCGAGCCGGATTGGATGCTGGAGTTCCGGCTGAAATCGCTGGAGCACTTCTACCGGATGCCGCTGCCCAAATGGGGGGGGAACCTGGACGATCTCGACTTCAACGATATTCGATATTACGTGAAACCGGCTGAGAATCAGGGAAAGACATGGGAAGAGGTCCCTTCCGAAATCAAGGAGACCTTCGACAAGCTGGGCATTCCCGAGGCTGAACAGAAGTTCCTCGCTGGTGTCTCCGCCCAGTATGAATCGGAAGTGGTTTACCACAGCATGCAGGAGGATCTCAAGAAGCAAGGCGTCATCTTCACCGACACCGACTCGGCCCTGCGCGAGTATCCCGAGCTGTTCAAGCGCTTCTTCGGAACGGTGGTTCCGCCGACGGACAACAAGTTTGCCGCTCTGAACAGCGCGGTTTGGTCCGGCGGCAGCTTCATCTACGTGCCGAAGGGCGTAAAATGCGAAGTCCCGCTGCAGGCTTACTTCCGGATCAATTCCGAGAATATGGGCCAATTCGAACGGACGCTCATCGTCACCGACGAAGACAGCTTCGTTCACTACGTGGAAGGCTGCACGGCGCCGATCTACAGCACCAACTCGCTGCACAGCGCGGTGGTGGAGATCATCTGCATGAAGAATTCCCGCGCGCGTTATACGACCATCCAGAACTGGGCGCCGAACATCTTCAACCTCGTCACCAAGCGGGCGGTGGCCGAAGAGAACGCGACGATGGAATGGGTGGACGGCAACATCGGCTCCAAGCTGACGATGAAATACCCGGCGGTCGTGCTGAAGGGCCGCGGCGCCAAGGGCAGCGTGCTGTCCATCGCCGTCGCCGGCAAGGGCCAGCACCAAGATGCCGGAGCCAAGATGATTCATCTGGCGCCGGAGACGACATCGACGATCATCTCCAAGTCGATCAGCAAGCACGGCGGCAAGGTGACTTACCGCGGGCTTGCCTCCTTCGGACGCAATTCCGGCGGCTCCAAAGCGAACGTCAAATGCGATACCTTGATCATGGATAAACAGTCCACATCCGACACGATTCCGTTCAACGAGATCATGAACGACAATGTGACGCTGGAGCATGAAGCGACGGTATCCAAGGTCTCCGAGGACCAGCTGTTTTATCTGATGAGCCGCGGCCTCACCGAGGCAGAAGCGACGCAGATGATCGTCATGGGCTTCATCGAGCCGTTCACCAAGGAGCTGCCGATGGAATACGCCGTCGAGATGAACCGCTTGATCAAGTTCGAGATGGAAGGCAGCATCGGGTGACCGGAAATATTGATTTTACCGGGTTTTTGAGAGGTCTTTCAGAGGTGTGACGCCGATTGGATTGATCATTCGAAAACGCTCATATAGTGATAAAGAGCGATTCCGCCGAAAACGCGTATGGATTCTTCGAATCTGTAAATGCGCTCGGCGGATTCTTCTTTATATTCAGCGAAGCATTATCAGTTATGACGGCATTCCGTTCAAAATTATTCTCTCGGGCCGAGAAAGTCTGTATAATTGGGTTGAAAGGCTGTCCTTATTTGGTGCGAACGTGAATCTATATATTTTGCTCGAAGGAAGGGTGATCGAGATGGATGAAACGCAAGAAATGCTCAAGGCGATCCTCGCCAGGATCGAACAGGAGTCGGCAGTGAACGAAGGATTTCGCAAGGAAGTCCGGGAGTCTCTGGATGAAATCCGGGACTCCTTGAAATACCTCGCCGGAAAGATCGGTGAGCATGATTACGACCTCCACGTGATCAAGAGGAAGCAGGGGTAAGCAAAAAGAGCAGCGGTGAAGACACCTCGAAAGCCCCTATTAAGAAAGGCCTTGGACATTTCGCGGAAGGAACAAATGCGGGAAGTGAACGGGCTGCGCACCTTTGCCATCTTGGCGGTATTGCTCATTCACAACACGAGCATGCCGTTGAATCGATTGGACCATGAATCTTCGATGTCAAGCTTGGCATAGGTAGAAAATGTATGGAATGAAAAACTTCCCGCGCCGGTGGCGCAGGAAGTCTTTGGCGTTAGCTGGCGCATTCGGTTCAGGCAGGCTCATCAAGAAAGCGGGCGATGTGAACTTGCGGGTCTTGGGAGAGATCCAGGAAATGGCTGTCCAATTGGACGAGGGGCCGGAAGTGGTCGGTCGGATTCGTCATGACGATGGTCCCCTTTTCGCCGCTGGTCAGCATGACGGATTTGCCAATCAAATTGGGCAGCATATTCTTGACGAACACTTGGGTCAATTGCGGGTCCAGCTTGCTAAAGCTGAGGGTGTAAAGCTCGCACAGCACATTCATGAAATCTTTGGCTTCCCGGTAGGGGGTGGTCGAGATCATGGCGCTGTAGATATCGGCGATGGCGACGATCTTCGAAGTCGGATGGATTTCGGAGCCGCGAATGCCGTGGGGATAGCCGGAGCCGTCCAGACGTTCGTGATGCTGGAGGGCGGGAAGGGCCCATTCGGGATTGCCGATGGAGTCGGCGATCATGCTGAACCCGTATACGGTATGCTTCTTGATCGCCTCAAATTCCTCCTCCGTGAGTGGAGCCGGCTTGCTCAGAATCTCCTTCGGAACCTTCGTCTTGCCGATATCGTGCAGATACCCGGCCGTTCCGATGGAACAGCATTCCGCTTCCGGCTTGCCAAGCCATTTGGCCAGGTGGTAGGAGATTAGACCGACCTGGACGCAGTGACGATAGGTATAGTCATCCTTCTGATTGAGGACAAGGAGCATGGAAGTGATGTCATGATTTCCACGTATCGATTCCGCCAGGTTGAGGAAGCCGCCCTCCGCAAGGTCCGCATCGATGAGGCCGGTCTCCTGAGCGGTATCGTAGAGAGCCTTCGCTGAGTGGACCGCCACCTGCATGGATTCCCGGGTTTTCTTCGGGTCGTAGCGGACGGCCGTCTGGACAGGGGAAGAGGTGGCCCTTGGAAGAATATCGATGTAATCCAAATGATGCTGCAATAGTCTTGAAACCGAATCCGCGTCCAGGATGGTGCCGGAAGATAGGACGAGTAATCCGTAACGATTAAAGATATCGGAAAGGAGCATATCTCCATTTTGCAAATCCATGACATGGACTTTCATAGAATTCACCTATCTTCCAAAAAATTCTTACAATTGTATAATAGCAAGCGGATTCCCGATTTGCAACGAGAACTGCTTTATTTCGGCGAGAATCGGCGGATTGGCGATACAGGAGGTTTTTGCTCATCCCCTGCCGAATATCTATAATGAAATTTGTGCTTTGACACAAGGATCTTTTTTGAAATTCAAAAAGGGGGACCGGTCATGGCGGACAGAAGCAGGCTGATCATCCTGCACACCAACGACATCCACAGCCGCTTCGAGCAAATGCCCCGCATCGCCGGGCTGATGAACCGGATTCGCAGGGAAGCAGCGGCTGAAAGCGAGTTCCTTACCGTGGATTGCGGCGACCATATGGACCGCGCTTTCATCGAAACGGAAGGCACGCGGGGAATGGCCAACGTGGAAATGATGAATCGAATGAGGCTCGATGCCGCCCTCATCGGCAATAACGAAGGGTTGACGCTATCGATTCCGGAGCTGGAGCGTGCTTATCGGCAAGCCCATTTCCCCGTGCTCTGCGCGAATTTGCGGCTTCCCGGCGGGAACCGGCAGCCGGATTGGCTGCTTCCCTGGCAAATCAGGCAGGTCGGCCGCTTGACCGTGGCTCTGATCGGAGTGACGGTTGCTTATGGCGAATTTTATCGGCTGATGGGCTGGGAGATCAAAGATCCGGTAGAGACGGTTTCCCGCGTGCTTGAGCAAGTCCGCGGCCGCGCCCATGTGGTGGTTCTCCTCTCCCACCTCGGACTCGCGCAGGACCGTCTGCTCGTGGAAAAGGTACCTGGCATTGACATTCTTCTGGGCGGACACACCCATCATCTTTTGGAGCAGCCGGAGAAGGAATGCGGTACCCTGATCTGCGCAGCCGGGAAATTCGGCACCCATGTCGGCAGAGTGGACTTGACGTATGATTTCGAGCTGGGCAGGCCGGTTGAACTGTCCGGCTGCTGTCTTCCGGTTGCCGGGGAGGGAGAGGATCCGGCCATCGCATCGGCCTTGGCCCGAATCCGCCGGGAGAGTGAAGAGCGGTTGACGAGGCCGGTGACGGTGCTGACCGAACCGCTGCCGGTACGGCCGGATCGGGAGACCCAGCTGGGCAATCTGCTGGCGGATGCCGTGCGCAGGGAGACGGGGGCCGCCTTCGCTCTGGTCAATGCGGGACAACTGGTGGGCGGGCTTGAAGCAGGCGTGGTCACGGAAGGAAGGCTGCACCAGATTTGCCCCTCTCCCATTCACGCCTGCTTGGCCAGCCTGACCGGAGCGGATCTGCTGCAGGCATTGGAGGAATCGCTTCTGCCGGAGAATATCGGCCGGTTCATCTACGGATACGGCTTTCGCGGGACGACTCTCGGAATGCTCTGCGTCTCGGGACTTACGGTTTTTTATGATCAGACGGCGTCCCCCTATCACCGGATCGTGCGGGCGGAATCCAGCGAAGGGCCGCTTGAGCCCGAACGTATCTACTCCGTCGGAACGATCGATATGTTCATGTTCGGTTTGGGCTACCTTTCTCTGGCTAAAGGAATGGTTATCCGTTATTTCCTGCCCTCCTTCCTGAGAGAGCTGCTCGCCGGCGAATTAAAAAACGCTGTGGACAGTCCGGAAGACGTATGGCAGAAACGCTGGATTCCGGTATAATGAATCCAGGCCTATCAAGTTTACAGAGAACAAAGAGATCGTTTTGACAAAACGAACAGACACTGGGAGGAACCTATGCTGGAGCTATGGAAGGCGTTTATTATCGGAATTGTGGAAGGACTGACGGAGTTTCTGCCGGTTTCCTCGACCGGGCACATGATCCTTGTCGGCAACATGATCGGTTTCACCGGAGAGAAGGCGGATACCTTCGAGATCGTCATTCAGCTGGGAGCCATTCTGTCGGTAGTTGTGCTTTATTGGAAGAGATGTCTCCGGCTGTTTGGATATCGCGACAAGAATGCGCCGATATCGCTTAGCGGACGCAATCTGAATCTCCTGCACATTATCATCGGGATCGTGCCCGCCGGCTTGGTCGGATTTGTGCTGCATGATTACGTTAAGATGCTGTTCCGGCCGGAAACGGTCCTCATCGGGCTGGTCGCGGGCGCTATTTTCATGATCATCGGCGAGAAGCAGGCGCCCACCGTGACCGCTGCGACGATGGACGATCTCACTTACCGCCAATGCTTGTACATAGGCTGCGCCCAGATCATGTCGCTCTGGCCGGGCTTTTCCCGCTCCGGTTCGACGATCGCGGCAGGCATGCTCACCGGCGCGAGCCGCGGGGCTTCGGCCGACTTTACCTTTCTCATGGCGATCCCGCTCATGTTTGCGGCCACCGGTTACGATCTGCTGAAGAATCTCGACAAATTCTCGTCGGGAGACCTGCTGCCTTTTGCTGTCGGCTTTGTCGTTTCCTTCGTCGTGGCTTTGCTTGCGGTTGCCAGCTTCATCAAGCTCGTATCGCGTCTTAAGCTGACCTATTTCTCCTACTACCGCTTTGCCGTCGCCGCTCTGTTCCTCATTTACATGCTGGCGGGCGGTTTCTAAGCCACTAAATTTATCGGGAAAGAACGTGTTAGACCTATGAGGCTTGTCTCAACTCGGTCATGCAAGCCGGGAGCGAAGCTGGGCAAAGCCATCTTCGGCGAAACCGGGCAGATTCTCCTCGGAAAGGATGTTGAGCTCACCGAGCGGCTTCTCATCCGTCTGGAGGAATACGGCGTTACTTACATCTACATTGAGGATCCCCTGACCGAGGATGTGGTGATTGAGGGAGCGATCAGCGACGAGCTTCGGCGCGAAGCGACTCAGACCGTTCGGAACGAATTCCGCAAGCTGATGAACGATACGCTGAAAACAACCAAATCCGTAAATCCTCCGGATTTGGCCAGCACCTTCAAATCACTGGTCAATTCGTTGATCGACGAGCTCACTTCAACCTCTCAAGCGATGATCATGCTGTCCGACATGCAGATAAGCGACCACTACCTCTACCAGCATTCGCTCAATGTGTGCCTGTATGCCACTCAGCTTGGAATGAGCTATGGGTATAACCGCAATGATCTCTACATGCTGAGTCTGGGAGCCCTCATGCACGATATCGGCAAGACGAAGATCTCGCGCGAGCTGCTGCTCAAGCCGGGCAAGCTTACCCCAGAGGAATACGAAAAGGTGAAGAAGCATGCGGAGATCGGCTTCGATATCCTGCGCGGGATGCCGAACATTCCCCTGCTCTCGGCCCATTGCGCCTTTCAGCATCACGAGCGCCTGGACGGCTCCGGTTATCCGCGCGGGCTGAAAGGCGAGGAAATTCACGATTATGCCCGCTGGGTCGGCATTGTGGATGTGTTTGACGCCATGACCACCCACCGGGTCTATCGCAGAGCCATGCTGCCCCATGAAGCCGTCGATATTTTGTATGCGGGGTCGATGAATCATTTTGACCGGGAGAAGCTCTCCTGGTTTCGGGACAAAATCGCCATCTACCCGCTGGGCATCGAGGTCACCCTGAATACCGGGGAGATCGGGGTTGTGGTGGATTTGAACGCCAATATCCCGCATCGTCCGATCGTGCGGATCGTAGAGATGGAAGATGGCGGGTCTATCCTTGCGCCATATGAGGTCGATCTGTCTAAGAAGCTGTCCGTGATGATCACGGACGTGAATCGCAGCAGGCAGCTCGGCAAGCCGCGGCCGTAAGTCTCATTCCGGAAAGGCCCTTTCGCGCCTCCTGCGGGAAGCGTGAAGGGGCTGTTTTTATTTTCGGGCGAAGTAAGCTACAATGAAAAGAAATGTCGGTTTATTTTCTTGCTTGCTTAAGGAGGAATTTCGTGACTTCATCCATCGTCATGCAGCCTGATCCGTGGGACCCGATCGCATCCTTGACGCGCTATGGGCGCCATATGCTCACCTCCGTGGAGCTGACCGTTACCAACCTGTGCAACATGCGCTGCGAGCATTGCGCCGTCGGCGATGCGCTGGTGCTCCGGGAAGGAGCCAGGCTGCCGCTTCACCTGGTGCTGAACCGGCTGGAGGAGGCGCGCCACCTGACTACGCTTAGCTTGACGGGCGGCGAGCCTTCTTACAGCCGGGAAACCGCCGCCGGAACTCTTCTGCCGCTGTTGAAATACGCCAAGGAAAGAGGGCTCAAAACCCAGCTGAACTCCAATCTTACCTTGGACCTGGAGCGATACGAGCTGCTCGCTCCGTATGTGGATGTCCTGCATATTACGTTTAACTATGCGGGACCGGACGATTTCCGCGAGATCGGCTTTGCACGCGGCGAACGAAAAACGAGCCTGTCCGCTGCGGACAAGCTCTACGGCAATCTGCTGCGCAACGCCCGGGCGCTGGCGGACGGGGGTGTGTTCGTCTCGGCGGAAACGATGATCAACTATCGGACCTGGGACCGAATCGCCGAGATTCATCAGTTGATCGCCGAGCTGGGCTGCAAGCGGCACGAGGTTCACCCGATGTACCCGAGCAACTTTGCGGCCTCGCTGCCGGCGCTCCCGCTCCAGCGAATGAAGGAATCCATCCGCAGGCTGCTCGCGGAGTGGCGGCCAGACGTCTGGCTGCTGTTCGGCACGCTGCCCTTCTTCGCCTGCAGCCGGGACGACGATGACCTCGCCCTCCTGGCCGAGCTGAGGCAGGCCCCGAACGTCACGATGCGCAATGACCCGGACGGCCGCAACCGGCTGAATGTCAGCCTGTTCACAGGCGATATCCGAGTGACAGACTTCGCCGCCGTTCCTCCGCTTGGAAACATCCTGTCTGAACGTCTGGAGGATGTCTTCGAGCTCTGGCTGAAGCATCCGCTCGCCCGCTCGGTCGGCTGCCATTGCCCGTCCGCCGCATGCTGCGGACCAAACCTGTTGGTGGCCGACATGTATTACAAGGGAACGGATTTCACCCGGAATCGCGCCAGAACCCTGCCGGGGGATTCGCAAGAGGTCTTATCGGGGTGAATACCCCCATCTACTTTTTTTGATGAGCCGAGGAGACTAGCCCATGGGTTTACATTTGGATTGGGGAAAAATAGTTTGGAATTTTACGCTTGTCCTGTTGCTGGTGGGCATCAATGCTTTCTTCGTATCCGCTGAATTCGCCTTGGTCAAGATGCGCCGGACCCGGCTGCAGGAGCTGGCCAAACAAGGGAGCAGCAAGGCCAAGTACGCCATGATGGTCACGAATAAGCTCGATACCTACCTGTCGGCATCCCAGCTCGGAATCACGCTGGCTTCCCTGGGTATCGGGTATATAGGGGAGCCGGCGATCGCCGAGCTGATCTTCGACCCGGTTCTGAACGCCCTGCACGTAACCAATCCGCTGCTCAGCCATATCCTATCCTTCCTGCTCACGTTCTCCACCATCACCTTCCTGCATATTGTTCTGGGGGAGCAGGCTCCGAAGTATTTGGCCATACAGCGCTCCGAAGGCACTTCCTTGCTCGTAGCCGGACCGTTGATTCTCTTCAACCGGATCTTTCGCCCGATCATCTGGGGTTTGAATGCAGCCTCCAACGGAGTATTGAAGATTCTGAAGGTGGAGCCGTCCAGCGAACATGAAGCCCATACGGAGGAAGAAATCCGCATCCTGCTCGGACAGAGCGCGAAGAGCGGCCACATTAACAAAGACGAGCTGGCCCTGTTCGACAATATCTTCGAGTTCTCCGATCGGCTGGCCCGAGAGGTCATGCTCCCCCGGACGGACATGGAATGCCTCTATACGGACGTACCGATGGAAGAGAACCTGAAAACCATCTACGCGACCAAGCATTCCCGCTACCCGGTGGCGATGGAGGAGAAGGACCGCATCATCGGCTTCGTCCACATTGCCGACATCCTCACCGCTCCGCCCGAGAAGCTGACGGATCTGCGCAATTTTCTGCGCCCGATCCTGACGATTCCCGAATCCATTGAAGTCAGCCAAGCCCTCAAGCTGATGCAGCAGAAGCATTCCCAGCTGGTCATCGTGGTGGATGAATACGGCGGCACGGCGGGGATACTGACCATCGAGGACATCTTGGAGGAGATCGTCGGCGACCTTCACGACGAGTTCGACCACGATGAACGGCCGGAGATCGAGCTGAAGGGGGACGTGATGTCCGTGGACGGCCGTGTGCTGCTGGAAGAGCTGGTGCCGCTCATCGGCTTCGAGATGGATGACGACGAAGTAGATTCCGTCGGCGGCTGGCTGTTCAAGAAGCTGGAAGGCGGCCCCGCGCAAGGGGCGAACGTGATTTATCGAGACCGATCGTTCGAGGTAGCGGAAATGGATCGTGTGCGCATCGTCCGGGTTACCATTCGCAAGCTTCCCTCCGATCCGGAGCAAGGCTCCGACCAGCTTGAATCCAAACAGTAAACTTCGCGGTAGAAGGACGTGTGGCGATGCCGATTCGAAATTTGCTTTCTCTGCTGATTCTGGGTGTTCTGCTCTACGGCCTGTTTCATTATGGGGCGCCCTTCCTGTTCGCACTCGTGATCGCCATTCTGATCGAGCCGCTCGTGCTGAAGGTCATGAAGTACAATCGGGTATCCCGGAAGCTCGCTTCCATTCTCATCTGCACCTTGTTCACGCTTCTCCTGTTCCTGTTGACCTACGGGCTCGGCAACAAGCTGGTCAAGGAGACGTCCGACTTCGTCAAGACCCTAGACATGGACCGGCTTGCGGGTCAAGCGACGGCGACCACTCAGAAAATCTTCGATTCCTTCTCTCCCGATCTGGCCGAAACCTTGAAGGTGGGGCTGAGCTCGGTTCTGAAATCGCTCAGCGGGATGCTGTCGGATCTTTCCGGCTATCTGCTGTCGATTGCGGCGGTCATTCCGAATTTCTTCTTCGCCTTTGTCGTGTTTCTACTATCGCTCTACCTGATTTCCATGAGCTTGCCCATGCTGCGGGAATCCTTTCTCACGCTCTTCGAGGAGAGTACCTCCAAGAAGGTGGACGCCATACTGGCAACCTTGAAAAAAGCGATCAACGGCTTCATCGCCGCCCAATTGATCCTCAGCCTGATCACCTTCCTAATCATGCTGGCCGGTCTCATCATTCTCGGCTCAAAGTATGCGCTCGCATTGGCCTTTCTCGTCACGGCGGTCGACATCCTGCCGGTGTTCGGTACCGGGTCCGTGCTCATTCCCTGGGGTCTCTATGAGATCTTTACCGGTGACAGCTTTCTCGGCATCGGGCTTTTGATCCTATACCTCATTACGCTGGTCGTCCGCCGGGTCGTGGAGCCGAAGGTGCTCGGGAATGCGATCGGCATCGGCGCGCTGCCCACTCTGCTCAGCTTGTACATAGGCTTCAAGCTGGTTGGAACAGCCGGATTGTTTCTCGGTCCCGCGCTCGTCATCATCTATAAGGCGATGCGTTCCGTCGGCCTTCTGGATATCAAAATCCGGCTGGAGTAACAGATCGGGAACGGACTTCATCGATTGTATGATCGCCGCCGGATTTCCGGCGGCGTTTTTCTTGTGCCGGAATGGTCTTTACGTACGTCTCCGCGCATACATTTGGGTTGATGAGCGATACCGGAAGCACCCGTGAGGAGGAATCTTTAATGATTGCCCAGGTACGCATGTATGAACCGTTTATCGGGCCTCATGATCCGTGTCCGCCGCACCTTGTGAAGAGCTATGATACTCCGCCGCAATTGTTTCTCGGCTATCAGCCGATGAACCTGCCGCAGTTCGATCTCGCAACCGCGCTGTGCAAAGGCACGCTATGGCCTTGCTTGTTCAGCCCGTATTCCCCCCGACATTAGGTGAAGGAGGCGACCCGCATGCAAAAACAATTGGATGAAGCGTATTACGCCCTCCTCAGGAAGCTGCAGGCAGTCGACTTCGCTCTCGTCGAGCTGACGCTGTACCTGGACACCCATCCGCTCGATCTCGCGGCAGTGCGGCAATTCAACCTGCTGAGCTGCGAGCGGTGGGAGCTGGCCAGAGCCTATGAAATGCAGTACGGACCGCTCCTGCAGTTCGGGCTCAGCATGAGCCGGGAGCCGTGGGACTGGGCGGATGCGCCCTGGCCGTGGCAGGTTTAGCGAGCCGAGCGGGAAGAGAGGGGGACGTGAACGATGTGGGTATATGAGAAGAAGCTGCAGTATCCGGTTAGGGTTGGGAAGTGCGATCCGCGAATGGCCCGTCTCCTGATTGAGCAATACGGCGGCGCGGACGGCGAGCTCGCGGCGGCGCTGCGCTACATGAACCAGCGGTATACGCTCCCGACCAAGGTGATTGCCGTGGTGAACGATATTGGCACGGAGGAACTCGGTCATTTGGAAATGATTGCCACAATGGTATATAAACTCATCAAGGATTTGAATGCCGAGCAGATCGCGGCGGCTGGTCTCGACAGCCATTTTGTCAATCACGACAACGCTCTGTTCTACCAGAATGCGGCAGGCGTTCCCTGGACCGCCTCCTACATCGCCGCCAAGGGCGATCCGATCGCCGACCTCTACGAAGATATCGCGGCGGAGGAGAAGGCGCGGGCCACCTACCAATGGCTGATCGAAATGACGGATGATCCGGATTTGAAGGACAGCCTGTCCTTCCTTCGCCAGCGCGAGATCGTGCACTCCCAGCGCTTCCGGGAAGCGGTAGAGATCCTGAAGTCGGAGCAGGCGGCGCAGAAGGTGTTCTGACGGCGGAAGCAGGCTGTTCGACGATCTATCCGCGTGAGCCGGTTTGTATATGCGAATGCCAAAAAGCATGCTGACTCCCTGCGAACGGGAGCAGCGTGCTTTTTTTGTGCGGTGCGCTTGGCAGCGCGATCAGCCGAGGAACGGCAATCAATGCCGAAATCCGTGCTTGAAAAGACGATCTGAACGGCAAGGGCAGCACGAAGACTTCTACATGAGCAGTTCCGTTTCGCGAATTACTAGGAATGAGCGTCTGAAGTCGAAACCAGGTGAATTTTGAGGTAAAAATTACCGCTATTCTGAGGCCGACAGGCTGCTGCGACCAAACAAGGGTAAAAATTACCGCTAATTTCCTATGGTGATTCAAATTTCCCTGGATTTGCAGAAATAACGGTAAAAACTTCCCTTATTTTGGACTAATCAAGCTTTCGGACCAAATAGCGGTAAAAATACCTCCTATTTCTGTCGGGTGGTGATGAATGGGGGTCGGAGCTCTGAACAAAAGCACAAAGTCAAGCCACTTCTTAAGGAGCGGCGGACTGCTGTACCAGTAGAACGGGAATTGCAGAACGATACGGTCATGAGCCAATAGAAGCTCGTGCTCACGGGTGACATCGATGCTCCAATCGGGATAAGCCTCGTAAAGCGGATGGATCGTTACATCCTGTCTCTTCGCAAGCGTCAACGGATTGACATTTCCGTCCGATTTTGTCACCATGAACAGGACAGCAAGCGCATGAGCCGGGCATCCGCCTGCATACGCATAGAGAGGATGGGAGAGAAATGTCTGATCGCAAGGAGACGAACAAGAAGCTGCCGCGGCCGGAGGCGATGATCTTCGACATGGACGGCACCTTGTTCCGCACGGAATCTATCGTTGTGGAAGCCTATCACCGGGTATGCGACGATCTGCGCGCGGAGGGGCTGTTAACGGGAGAGAATCCCCCGGACGAACGCATTCTCGGCGGATTGGGGATGCTGCTGGAGGAGGTCTGGCAGCGAGTGTTCCCGGGCAGCTCGCAGCAACTGCGCGAACGGGCGAACGCGCTCCTGCTGCAGCATCAGATCGCCAGCCTGGAAAAAGGCGCAGGAGAGCTGTACCCGGGCGTCAAGGAGACCTTGGCGAAGCTGAAGGAGCGGGGCATTCGGCTCTTCGTCGCCAGCAACGGCTTGGAGGATTATGTGAAGCTGGTCGCGAAGCACCAGGGAGTGGCCGATCTGTTCGAAGGCCTGTACAGCGCCGGCGAATACGGAACTCGCTCCAAGGTGGAACTGGTAGCGCTCCTCCTGCATAATCATGGGGTGAGGAGCGCGTGGATGGTCGGCGACCGCTCCTCCGATGTGGAAGCAGGCAAGAAGAACGGCCTCGCTGTCATCGGCTGCGATTACGCCGATTTCGGCGCGGGAGAGGAGCTGGCGGCAGCGGATATCGTCATCAAGCATTTTTCGCAGCTGCTTGAGCTTGACGGGGACTAAAGCGATGAAGCTGGCCCGGAGCGGACCGCGGAATCGTCCGCTCACCCTTTCCAACAGGAAACGGACGGCCATAGAGGGGGATGATTCCCGCGCTCCGCCGCAATAAGTTATTTTTTTCACAAATAGAACAATTCTCAAAAGGAATGCCGACGGAAGCGTCGAATTTAGTAAACTAGAGAATGAAAACGGCTTCATATCCGCCCATTCCTCTAGTCGCCCATTCCGCCGTCCCGTCCAATCTCATGGAAGACCAAGCAAAGGAGCGATCAGCATGAACCAAACCGGATTCCCGGTCAAGACGGATGCCGATTTCGATAACGCCGTATGGCTCGGTCAGCATCTGGAGCTGTGGCAGAACGGGGAGCTCGTGCATTCCGGGGGCATTGCGGAAGTTAATACGCCGCTGTGGATTCGGATTAATGGAAGCGCTTATTTTAAAAGCGCCTACGAATTTCGGGTGCATTAGAAAGGGGAAACCGACTGTTGGCCAGCTACGTGAAAAACGGCACATGACCTCGTCATTCAGCGGGGTCGGTGCCGTTTTTTCATGCATAGTGCCATTCGGGAGGTGCATGCGCCGCATCAGGATTTTCGCCGGATGGCATAGAGCGCGTATTCAAGCGGCCGGCGCAAGGCCGTGCGGTAGGCCGCCGTGTCGCCGATGCGCTTGAATACTTCGCGGGAGGGCTTGGGGTTGACCTCCAGCAGCCAGACGCCGCCGTCCGGATCGACGGCCAGATCCAGCGCCAGCTCGCACAGCCGCCCGAATCTCCGCTCCAGAGCGGCGGCGGTATCCCGGGCGAGCTGCTCCATAACGCTGCGGATGGCGGCGATTCGCTTATCCGGGAATCCCCGACGGGCGAGCAGCGCCGCCATGGCCGCCGCTTCTCCGCCGCCGTGGAGGTTGGAGGTGGCGCTTCCTTTGCCGCCGATCCGACCGGCGATTCCCGTCATCTGCCACGAGCCTTGTCCGTCCTTCTGGATCAGCAGGCGGTAGTCGTGAACGCGGCCGTCGGCAAGCTCGATCGGGATTCCTTGCTGAATGAGATAACGGCGAGCGATCCCCCAGCCGGCGAGCCGGCCGGCGAGAACGGCGGGAGTGCCGCGGGCCGGGGAGATCATCCGGCGGGAAGGATCTCTCCCGGTGAGGGTGAGCGAGCCGCCGTCCGTCCGGGAGAAGCGGGCGATGCCGCATCCCCCCGAGCCGTTGACCGGCTTCAGATAGACAACCGGGTATCTTCCGGTGAATTCCGTCAAATCCCGGACGCCGCGGAACAGGCGGGTGTGGGGAAGATGGGGCCTGATACCGCCGTGCCGCTCCAGAACCAGATGGTTGCCCCATTTGCTTGAGAGCGGATGGTTCAGAAAGCGGAGCTCCGGATGCGCGGCACGGAAGCGTCTCATCTGGCCGAACCGGGGGGAACGCTGGGCGCGGCACCGGTCGTACACGGCATCGGGCCAATCCCGCCGCTCTCTTCTCCACCGGCGCTCTGAAGAATCATAGACGTGTGCATGGATCGGCTTGCCAGCAGGAGCGCCGGAGCTGGCGTCCTCCGGCGTGAAGACGAACACATCGAGGCCGAGCTGGGAACCTTGGAGAACGAGGGAGCGAAAGTAAGCGAGCTCCTCGGCGTCCAGGGTTCCGTTCGAATTGTACAGGGTCAGAACTCCAAGCGCAGGCTGAGCCAAACCATTCACCTGCTTCCCTTCCGGGTGGGGGACAGCCGCGTTCGCGGCCGGCTCAAATACTGGCTGTATTCGATGATCCGGGCGAGCGAGGTTTCCCGGATGTCCGGCTCGTCGAATTTCATCGGCCGGGAGTTCGCCTCAAAGAACCAGATCCGACCGTTCTGGTCGACGCCGAGGTCGAGCGACATCTCGCCCAGCTTGTGGCCGGAAGCTTTCTCGATTCGCTTGGCGATGAGGAGCGCCGCTTTGCTCACCCTGCGCATGATGATCGGGGTCTTGCGCGCGCCGAATGAAGGGACCAGCGCGTTCTCCGGATTGTCGATGTGGCCGCCGCGGGGAACGTGGGTGGTGATGCTCTTGACGCCCGCCACCCGCGCTCCGATGCCGGTTAGGCGCCACTTGCCGGAGCCGTTCTTCTGCACGAGCACCCGCAGGTCGAAGGGGCGCCCCGCGCTCTCGGCCAGCTCGATTCCCTGCTGAACGATGTAATCCTCGTCGCCGATTTCTTGCTTGATCCACGTCCAGAGCTTGGCGAAATTGACGTGGTTCGTCACCAGGCTCTTCTTGCGGTCCTGAATGCTCAGCTTGCACCAGTATTTGCGGCCGGGGGTATAGGTTTCCAGCTTCATGATCCCCTTGCCGGCGTTGCCCCGCACCGGCTTCAGGTAGACCATCGCATGGGTTTGCAGGAAGTTTGCCAGCTCCCTGGGAGAAGTGAGCTTGCGGGTGGCGGGGATGAAGTGCTTGGTATCCGCATTGTCGTTCAGCCACTCAAAGAGGGTCCACTTGTTGAAAAAGTAAGGATTGAAGAGGCGGACGGATTTCTGCTTCAGGCAGTCGGCAATCACGCTCTGCACCTCGGGAAGCTGTTCGTCGGTACGGCTTGGAAGCCGGTTGTAGATCACCTGCGGGGCGGGCAGCAGCTGCCGGACCCAGACTCCGCTCTCCTGATGATAGACATGCCCGTATACCCGCTTGCCACCCGACCGGAAATCGTCCGTCGTGATCACGAAGACGAAGGCGCCGAGCTTTTTGCCGGTCAGGATCAGGTCGATGAAGTTGGCGCGGTTGCCGCGAAAACCTTGCTCGGGGTCCGACATGGTGAGGATGGCGATGGAGGTTCGCGGCGCCTGAGTCATCGCATTCACGTCACTCCCTCCTTTCGACAAACCGGCTGAGATACAGGCAGTGCTCGAACAGATTGGCCGAGGCATCCTTGCCCTGCTGCTTCAGCTCAGGATGCTTGAAGATGGTCCGGCCGGGCTTGGAGTTGGCTTCGAACATCCAGACGTTGTCGGATTGGTCGATGCCGAGGTCCAGACCCAGCTCGCCGAGCCGGTGGGGATATTCCCGCTCGATCGCCTTGGCCAGCTTGATGGCGACCTCCTTCATTTTCTCCAGGGTGGATTCGGCCAGCTCGCCCTGAACGGTGGTCAGCACCTGCTCCGGAACCATCAGCTGCCCGCCGGTGCGCACATGGGTGGTCACGCTCCCGCGCCCGGCCTTCTTGGCTCCAATCCCGGAGACGACCCATTCGTTCCCGCCGTTCTTGGTGAGGTGGAAGCGGAAGTCGATCGGGCAGCTGTCGATCTCGATCAGCCGGATGCCCTGCTGAGCGACGTATTGGGACATTTTCAGCTTCTGCTTGCGCAGCATGTTCATAAGTCCCTCGAAGCGGGGGAAGCGCATGAGGACATTGCTGCCATTCTTGCGGTAGCGGAGGAAATAGCCTTTGCCGGGATTTAGGGTCAGGCGGAAAATGCCGAACCCCAGGCTGCCCGCCGTCGGCTTCAGATAGATGAAGCGGTGCCGTTCGAGCATCCGGCGGATGTCCTCGGTGCTGGGGTTGATCTGCGAGTCGGGGACATGCCGGGAGGCGTCGCGGTCTCCGTCCAGGAGCCGGTAGACATCCCATTTGTCGAAGAAGCTCCAGTTGAATAGCGGAATTTTCCGCTGCACGAACTTCTCCTTGAATTCGCGGAGCGCGGCGGATTTCTCAACCGTCCGGTTGGGCAGCCGGTTGTAGATCACGTCCGGCAGCGGAACGGTCTTGCGCATCCAGCCGCCGCCGGGGGAACGGAAATAGCCGGTCACGGTTTCGTTCTCCCAATTGACACCCTGCGGCGAGAAGCCAAAGAAGAAGCTGCGGTCCTTGCCCACAGCCATGAGGTCACGGATGAACCCGGTGCGCGGACCGAAGGGCAAGGTCGGGTGGTTGGCGACCGAGGTCAGGATGCCGACGAGCGGTCCGATTTGGATCTCCCGCCCTCCGGTTGAACGGATCAGGCACTTGCCGGAGGACGGCAGCCGGACCGCCGAAGCGAGGGCAGAGGACAGCACCGCGAATTCTCCTTTGCGGTTCAAGGTTCTGAGCGGTACGGCGGCGCTGTGCGTGCCGACTCGCAGCACGATCGTGCGGGCGCTGCCCAGCTCCAGCCGCTGCCGAAGGGAGCGGGTCAGGGCCAGGCTGCGGCCTTCCTGTCGGGTTACCAGAATGGTGCAAGAGGTCAGACTCATGGATAGATCCTCCTAAACGAAACGCCTTTTTCCGAATTTCGGAAAGTATAAATGTTCCGGAGTGCAGCGCGCGGGCGCGCGGAAGCGAGCCGCAAGGCATATGCGATGGGACGGCTTGCCGAAGATTCCGCCGCAAGGGGATCCTGGATCTCGCGGAAGGAAGCCCTGCCCGGCCGGGAGTTGGCTTCGAGGAACCAGAGGCGGCCGTCCGGATCAATGCCAAAGTCGAGGCCCAGCTCGACCAGGCGGCCAAACCTTTCTTCGAGAATGCCGGCGATCGCGAGCGAGAGGCTCTTGATCTGCTTAAGCTGCTTCGCTGCGCGGACAGGACCGAATTGTTCGGTCAGATGGCCGAGCGCGGAAAGGGCTTTGCCTCCGCCATGAAGGTTGGCGGTTACGCCGCCCTTCGAGCCTTGACGGACGGCGATTCCGGTGACAGACCAGCCGCCCGCATGGTCCTTCTGTACGAGCGAGCGCAGGTCGAAGGGGCAGCCGTCTTTGCCAGTCAGCCGCAGATCGTCCTGCACGAGGTAGCGCCGGCCGGCTGTGATGCCCTTCACCCACTTTGCAAGCTCTTTGCGGTTGTCAAAGCTCCGATTGAACAGGCGATTATCGGCATCCCGCCCTTCCGCGTGGTAACGTCTGCCCGAATGCTCATCCAGGCAAGCGGTCCCGGGTGCAGCCGACGCAGTGATCCGCATGCACCCCAGACCCTTGGAGCTGCCGTCCGGCTTGAGAAAAGCGGCATTCTGCTGCGACAGGCGGCGGAGCAGTCCCGCAGGGGAGACGAACGGTTCGGTTGCCGGCAGAAAAGGTTTTACCTGCCCGAAATTGGAGAGGATGCGATACGTGGTCAGCTTGCCGCCGATCTTTCCCGAAAGCAGAAGAACCCCCTGTTTCGTCAGATGTGCCCGGGCTGCGCGAACCGCGCGCTCATCCTCCGGACTGGAGCAAAAGGTTCGCTCCAGAACGACATCCGGCAGGGGGATGGTGCTTTTCCTCCATTCTCCATTCGGTTGAAGCTGATAGGCAGCGAGCAGATGACGGCAGCCGGTTGCGGCTGCGGGAGAAAATACGGCGCAGACCGCTCCCATCCGGTTGGCCGCAGCGCTCATGGCGGCGTATGTCGCCTGTTCGCGGAAGGGAGGATTGCCGGGACGCAAGCATGCCATAATTCCGATCAATGGGCGCATTTCGGCCACGGCAGGAACCTCCTCGCACCTTTTCTCATGGCGGCCTCTTTTCCATCCATTGGGAGCCGCCTTTGACTTCTTCATCATATGAGGACAGATTTCCCTTGGTGCTTGACAGAAAACCGGATTGTACGGGGAAGCCGGCGTTTAGAGGCATAGATGAGGCGGCCGCGGCATAGGATGTACCGTACAAGCCTGGAAAGGGGCGTCGTCATGAAGGGGACTCGAGGCGTGATCAGTCTCAGCATCATATTGGGCATGTTGATCTATGCGGTGCCGCAGTTGCGGATAGGGGAGGGGTTCACTCTGCCAACGATATTCGCCGTCTTATGGCTCGCGTTCGCGCTGATCCTCGTCGCAGCGCATCTGTACGATGTGATCGGCGTAGATGAAGCGGGGCGGGAGCATAAGCGCCAAATCGGCCGGATGAGGAGATGGCAGGTGGAAGAGAAGCTCCGCGGTTCGCGGAGGACGCTGACCTCCAAAAAATAGAGGGCGCACGGCGTTTGTGCGGGGAAAACGGAGGGAATCGGGGGAAAGCGGGGGCTCGATAGCAAACGAAGGACCGGAATCGGGGAAAGCGAGGGCCCGATAGCAAACGAAGGACCGGAATCGGAATCCGGTCCTTCGTTTTTTCTCGCGGAAGTGCGGTTGCTATTTCACAACCAGCACGGGAATTTTCGCATGCTGAACCACGTTATGGCTCACGCTGCCGAGCACGAAGCTGCGGATATTGCCGAGTCCGCGGCTGCCGATCACAATCAGGTCGATGCCGTTCTTCTCGGCGTATTCCAGGATGGCTTCGGCGGGCTGTCCGTCCTCTTGAACGGCTTTTGTCGGATTGGGGAGGGAAGAGAGCAGGCTCCTTGCTTCCTGCAGCAGCTCTTCGGATGCGTCGTAGTATTCCTTTTGCACAGCGGCGGGAGCTGGGATCATGGCTTCTCCGATGATGAGCGCAGGAAATTGCAGAACGTTGATGACATCAAGCTCGACGGACGAATCGGTGTCAGCGAGCTGAATGGCTTTGTCCAGAGCTTTGCGGGAAGCTTTGGAGCCATCGAACGGAACGAGAATTTTGCGGAAGACCATAGAGATCACCCCGGGCGATAGAATGAGTTACGACTTCATTATACCACTCAGGAAAGGTGAGAAAAAATGAGCTCCTCCGTTTACCAGCAACGGTCACGAATAACGGATGAAAATTTCCTGCTCGCGGCTCCGCGAGGAACGCGGCAAGCGAACGGTCAGCATGTCGCCGGAGAGGCGGGCGCTGCTTCCCTGGATCTTGACCGGGTGCGGGAGCGGGACCTGCGACTTGCGCCCCCCCGGCAAGCCTTCCAGACGCAGCGTGTACAGGTCGGCGAAGAGGCGCAGCTTCTCCGCGTCGGTCTTTTCCGACAGGCGATAGCGGACGATCACCGCTTTTTCCGTCGTGGAGATGGATGGGTTACCGCCCGTGAACGGAGCCGGCCGGACGACCGGGTGGTCGCTTCGTGAATTCGCGGAGCTGCGGGCGCTCTCCGCCGTCGAGGCCGTTCTACGCGCCTGCTGTGCTGCCGGTCGCTCCCTATCGTCCATCGAAGCCGGGATGTAGCCGGCGGCTCCGGCGACGGAATCGACGGTCTGCTTGACGATATCGTTGATCATCGATTGAACCCATTCTCCTCCCTGCATGCTCTCCGGTATGCGGATGAACGGCGTTTTTCCGCCGAGGAGCTGATGGATGCTTTTCCAGGGGTCTTGATCGCCGAGATCGGCCATAAGGATTCACCGCCTTCCCTATTCATCATTGTTCTATCCTATGCGGTCGGAACCCGGCAGGTTCACAGGGGAGCTGCGCTGAACGAACATGCCGGAAGAGCACCCGATCCGGGCATGGTTCTCAGCGTGGTTTATCCCGCATACAATGGCAGGTGACCGCTCTTCACGACGGCTGGCGGGAGGGAGGAGGCATGGGTCGGCGCCGCGGGATTCACATTGAACTCGGCAATATCAACGTCAACCGGATCGATTCATCGTCAGGCATCTTTGTCGGAACGAATGCCCAATGGGGCTGGAGCAGCCACGCCAAAAACGTCTCCGGCTTCGGCGCCGTGACCGGCATGCTCAATCGCCTTTCCGCCAATGTGAGCGTGGTGTACGACAATGATCTGATCGATACGCCCATCGATGACCGGGATGTGTTTATCGCCTCTCCTTATGCCGAGACTGATCCTCCGACAAGTGAAAAACCGCCAACTCCGCAAGCGAAGTCCTCTTCTCCGGCCGACAAGGGCGGGGTGGCAGATAAGGCGGAATAGGCACACAAGCGGGCTCGAACGAATAGGTTTAAGAGAGAAGCGTCCATGCAGGAGGCATAGAACGGCAGGTGGTAATCCGTGGCGATCAGCATCAATTTCAACAGCATAGTCACCAACGCCATGAACACGAACTCCGGAGTGTTTATCGGCCACAACGACTTTACCGGTTGGAGTGCCCACTCCAAGCGCCTCAACGGAATCGCTGCGGTCGACGGCCAGAACAACATCATCTCGAATCCATATGCTTTGATCAACAATAACAGCCTGTTTGACGGCATGATGAACGACAATGACATTAATGTAAGCACCGAGAACGGAATTATAACGTAAAGCATTCGAATGCTCGCTGGAGCGACAGTAAATCATTCCTCGGGAGAGTTGAAGAGATGCGTATCACTATTCACGATTATCGAGTCAGACAGGTTGCGGACGGTTCCGCTATGTCGACCGGAACGAATCTAGCGGGTCGTCATGCGGCAGTCAAAAAGGTCAGCGACGGGTTCGGAACGGTGAGCGGCGACCGGAATCGGGTCGTGAGGAGCCGCTTTGGCGTTTGTGCGGATTTGACGAAAGAGGCGAAGAAGCATGGACGACAAAAAGAAGGATAAATATTGCGCCCGCTGCAACCGGAAAGCGGAGGACGGGGACAAATTCTGTGTCGGCTGCGGCGCTCCGCTCATCAATAGCTGCACCAATGCGGGCGACATGTTTGTTAAAAAATGCTCCAAGGTGAACCGCGACGATGCGGCTTATTGCGCAACCTGCGGCGCTCCGACGATCTTTCACCGGGAAGGGCTTCTCTCCGGAACCAAAGTCAAGTTCAACGACAAAGGAGCCAAAACATGAGCGAAGGGCTGCCGCGCGAGGCCAGGAGACGCTGGAAGCAGCAGGCGGTCCAGGTGCTGGGAGAGGAATTCTGGGATGATCTCGCCGGCATTTGGCCGGATGCGAGCCCTCGCATGGATCTGTACCGGGACGGCGGGGAGCTGGTCGCCGTATTCGAGCTGCCGGGGATCGCCGAGCCGGAGGCGGTCACGGTCGCGCTGGCCTCCCGTTGGCTGACCGTCAGCGGGGAGGTTCCTTTTCCCTATCCGGTGCTGGAAGATGAGCTCATTCGCTCCGAACGGTCGGTCGGCCGGTTCTCTCGGCGCATCCCGCTGCCGGAGCCGGTCGATCCGGACGAAGTGCAGGCGAGCTACAGCCGGGGCCTGCTCATTCTCCGTATGAGGCTGCTCCCGGAGACAGACAGCCGAACGGTGGCCGTGGATTTCGCAGACGAAGCCGCGGATTGAGAGAGAGGTGACCGCAGGTGGCAGAGCAGGAACCGCAGCAGGAGGAGTTGCTCCGCCGGATCGCCCGGCTGGAGAAGGAAGTGGCTCGGCTGGCCCGGCTCAGCAGGCGGCCGATCACGGTTCAGCAGCTTCACGTGCGGCAACTGCACGTAGATGCGCTGCAGCTGGATCAGCCGGTTTACCGGCTGGACAGCTTGACGGTGCGGGAGCTGAGCGGGTCGCTGAACCTCGGCAACAATTTTGCCACAGTCCCGGCGTTCCGGAAGCCGCCGGAGGAAGAAGGGCCGCCGGCGGGAGCGGACGGGCCGGTGGGAGCGGGCGGGCCGGCGGGAGCGGAAAGGCCGGCGGGAGCGGACGGGCCGGTGGGAGCGGGCGGGCCGGCGGGAGCGGAAGGGCCGGCGGGAGCGGAAAGGCCGGCGGGAGCGAAAGGGCCGGCGGGAGCGGGCGGGCCGGGAGAAGCAGCAGCAGGCGGCTCGCGCGCGGATGCGGGAGAAGGGGCGCTATCGGCGGAATTGCTGCGAGAGCGGGCGCAGGGGAGCGCCATAGGCCGGGCCGGCCATCGGCGAGCGCAGGTTCTCAAGCGGACGGGCCCGGGAATCCGCTACACCATCGAGTAGGGGAGGGATGAAGATGCCAGGTGGATGGCTGTCGCCGACATTCGTCATCGGCCAGATCAAGATCGGCTCGATCGAGGGCGCATCCTGCTTCAACCTTGGCAACAACCTGCCTAGCGGTTTCACGAGCCGCAAGGTGCATAATCAGGGCTTTGGCTCGGTGGAAGGAAGCGAGAATCGTCTGAGCGGTCTGCGCACCCTCGTTCATGAGACTCCTGCCGCCGGAACGGAGGATGGTGACACGCCGTCGTACGAGCCGCCGGAGTGGATCATGCAGTGGATGAAGGACAGCTTTGCCGATGCCGATCCCGGGATGGATGCGGACTCGGGTGAAGATACGGATTCGAATGAGCCGGACGCGAATCCGGCAGCCGGCGAGAATGGCGAAGCTTCCGCGGACGAAGAGCAAGTGGCGGAGACTGCCGGGAGAAGAGCCGGAAGCGCAGACGAGCGCGGGGACGGATGAAGATCGGCGCAAGGGCGCTTGCGACCCGAATCGGAGGTCAATGGTAAAGCAGACGAGTGGAAGGGACAAGGTGATTTGGCCGCGGGTGGAAGTGATGATTTTCGCAGACGGAAAAAAACCTGCGGAAGTGCAGGAAATTCGCGCGAATTGCTCCATTTGGAGAGTGAAACCTGCGATAGATTATGCAGGAAATTTTCGGATTGCGGCCTCGATCGCGGGAGAGGACGTGAAATTACCTGCACTTTCGCAGGAATATGGGGCGTGAGGCCGGATCAGGAGGAATTTTCCTGCACTATTGCAGCAATCGTGTCGCGGCGTACCCCGAGAATAGCCGGATCTGAGGAATGGGCGCGATAACCGGCGCGAATCAGCAGTTCAACCTCGCTCCAATGCTACTCATCCCCGACTGCCCGACAATGCAGTTGTTTTTCGCGAAATTAGCCTAAATGGCAAGAGCCCCAGAAAATAACTGTCCGTATGCAGGTGATTAAAAAAAGGAAAATTCCGAGCAAAATAACTGTCGCTGTTATGCAGTTGTTGTTACTCGGATGGCCTCGGCTCGTCTGCCCTGTCCGCCCCTGAACCTCCTGATGAACCTCCTGATGGCGGGCAGGCCTGGTTTCATGCAAGGTCGTGGCCTTCCACGCGAGCCGACCTTCCACGCGAGCCGATAGAGAATCACGCAACGGGGTGTTGATCCAGCAGTCACGGACCACCAAGCGATTCGGCGTCGCGCGCCGGCAAACGGATGCGGACTAAGGAGCTGCGCTGAACGGACATGCCGGAGGAACACAAGAAGAACGTACGCAAAGGAACTCGCTGAAACTACGTGCCCGGAGGTACACAAGAAGAACGTACGCAAAGGAACTCGCTGAAACTACGTGCCCGGAGGTACACAAGAAGAACGTACGCAAATCGGGCAGTCTGCGAGAAAATCGAGAAATGTTAGTTGGGCGCAGTTTCCAATCAGGAAGCCAGCGAGAAAATCGAGAAACGTTAGTTAGGCTCAGTTTCCATCGGGCAGTCAGCGAGAAAAAGGAGAAACGTTAGTTAGGCGCAGCTCCTAACCGTCGGCGTAGCTCTACTGCCGCAGCCGGTTCACGCCGTCCATCTCCCAGAGCGGGATACCGAGCAGCTCGGCGGCCAGGGGGCAGATGTCGGTGATGCAGCCGCCCGACATGGTTCTCCCGGCGCTTTCGGCGGCGTTCGCCGCAGCGGGCGCGGGTACGGCGAGATAGAAGGGATAATAGCCTTCCCTCTCCGGAGTATAGCCGTGCTGGCCGCGATGCGTTTTGCCGAAGCTGCAGCCGTCCGCCGCCTCGATTCCGAAGACATGCTCCCGGTCCATGCCGCTTATGCGCAATTCTTCCGCGGTCAATTTTCTCCCGACATAAGGCTGCTCCAGGAACCGCTCCGCGGCCTGCAGGACGGCTTCCTTTTTGGCCGGATCATAGACTCGCAGAAAGGCGCTTCCGCCGGCACAGTGGAAGAAAGCGTCGAAGCCCAGCAGCCTGCCCCTTCGTTTGCGGATGAAGCCGCAGTCTTCGAGGTATCGATTCGGGTCGACCGCCCGCTCTACCGGCAGGCAGCCGTGATCGCTGAACACCAGGATAGCCGTGTCGGCATCGGTTCCCGCCTGGCGCAGCGCCTCCAGCAGCGTACCGATCCGCCGGTCGTGCCGTTCAAAGGCGCGGACGGCCTCCGGGCTGGCCGGACCGAAGTCATGCTTCCGGCTGTCGGCGTCGACCAGATGAAGCAGGAGGAGGTCGGGCTTGTGGCGCACGAGCGCATCCGCCGCGATGCGGGTGGTCAGGTCGTCCAGCCCGGCCGTTCCCTTGCCGCGAAAGGTCCAGCCGAAGCGGAGCAGCGAGGCGAGCAGAAAGCCGGGACTGCCTGCTTTGAGCATGGTATAGGCGCGCCGCGGGATGCTCATCGGTCCCGGGACTTCGGGGATATTCCAGCGAATGCCCGCGCCGCCAGTCACCGGATAGAGAATGGAGCAGACTGACAGCCCTCGCTCCGCCGCCCGGTCATAGAGGGTCGGCGCCTGGATTTCGTGCCGGGAGAAGCGCCATTTTTCTCTCCGCGAGCCTGGGGGAAGCCGGTGGTTGTCGGTCAGTCCGTGTCCGGCCGGATGCATGCCGGTGATGATCGACGTGTGGGCGGGATATGTATTGGATACGAATACGGAACGGACATCCCGCACGAGCGTCCCCCTGCTTCGCAGCGAGGCAAAATGGGGCAGCTCAAGCAGGGTTCGCAGATCGTCGCTCGATACGGCGTCCAGGGAGATCATGACGAGCCGGGGTCTTTGGCGCATAGGATTCGCCTCCTTCTATACGGTTTCAATATAACACGTTTTCCGGCACCCTATGTCAAAAACGAAGGCCTCCCCTATGAATTCCGCATCCAAAAAAATAGCCCGGCATCTGCCAGAGCGTACTGCTTCGCTCATTCGAATGCCGGACTTTTGGGCAGAAGGCTGCAGGGACGGCTTACCAGAAACCGCCGAAACCGCCGAAGCCGGGCCCAAAACCAAAGCCGGGTCCAAAGCCAAAGCCGGGTCCAAAACCACCAAAACCACCAAAGCCAAAAGGGCTGGTTCCGATAGCGAGGAGATCGAACAGCACGAGAGGGATGACGGCCTTGGTCGAGGCTTTTTTTCCAGTGGATGTCCGCAGATAGATCTCATTTCCCTTTACCTTCATCAGCTTGCCGCTGACGACGGTTCCGTCCATTTTGAGGGCGTAAACTGTTTGGCCGACAAGCTTTTTGGCTGCTTCCTTCGTAACCGTAGACTGCATGTATGCAAGCACCTCCTCTTCAGTCATACCTCATTGTATGGAAGCATTCCGAGTTCGCTTGGGATTTGGCATAATGGACTGGAAAATGTGCGCTCGTGTAAATCCATACGGCAGCCCCGCGGATATGATATAGCAGCGAGTGAACGTGTGCGTGTGGACGGCTCGTTAGCAGGACGAGGAGGCAGCGAGATGATACGCAAGCGGACAGCGGAAGATGACAAGGTGATTAAGTGGCTGGTCGAGCAGGAGCTCTTGCCTCTTGCCCGGCAGACCTTTCCGGGACTCAAGATCACGATGAAAGAGCTGCGAGAGCGCATGAAGCGGGGGACCGCCTATGTTGTCGAGCAGGATGCGAAAGGAAAACACAGAATCGACGGCTTCGTGATCGCTGTGACCAATCCGCAAGATGTGTGGATCGACATGCTGGCCGTGGGTCGGGAGCATCAAGGGAAGGGCCTTGGATCGGCGCTCCTGGACAAGGCGGAGGAGGAAGGACGGCGCAAGGGCTGCGTGAACGCCCAATTGTTCGTCGACGGGGTGAACTCGAAGGCGCAGATGTTTTATGCCCGCAAAGGCTACATGATCACCGGGTACGTCCAGGAAGTAAAATGCTACCAGATGACGAAGGCTCTGACCGCATCGAAGGCCACGTCCGGCTTCGGCATCCGACTTCCGGCCCCCGCTTGGGACGGCGGTCCCGCCTTGCCCTGGAAATAACTAGATTGTGCCGACCTGCCTGCTGGATTATAATACAGAGTAATACAGAGCGGAGGCAGGGGGGATATAACAGATGCCGGATGGGAACGGGGAAGAGTCGCTTACCAAGCATGAGCAGATTCTGCGTCATATCGAAAGCCTCAGGGTGGGTAGCCAGATCTCGGTCCGCCAGATCGCCAAGGATCTGGATGTGAGCGAGGGCACCGCATACCGCGCCATCAAGGAGGCGGAGAACAAGGGGATCGTCAGCACCAAGGAGCGGATCGGCACGGTGCGGATCGAGAAGAAGCAGAAGAACATCGACAAGCTGACCTTCTTCGAGGTCGCCCATATTGTGAACGGCCAGGTGTTGGGCGGTGCCCGCGGGCTGAACAAGTCGCTGAACAAATTCGTCATCGGCGCGATGGAGCAAGCGGCGATGCTGCGCTATATCGACGCGGGGAGCCTGCTCATCGTGGGCAACCGCGAGGAGGCCCACAAGGGGGCCCTGCAGAACGGTGCCGCTGTTCTGATAACCGGGGGTTTCGACACCAGCCCCGAGGTCAAACGCCTAGCCGATAGTCTCGACCTTCCGATTATTTCCAGCTCCTTCGACACGTTCACCGTGGCTTCCATGATCAATCGGGCGTTGTATGATCGCAATATAAAAAAGAAGATCATGCTGGTTGAGGATGTCATCACTCGCACTCGGCTGTATGCGCTTAAGACAGCGAGCACCGTCGTCGAATGGCAAAAGCTGGCGGAAACCGCCGGGTATGACCGCTTCCCGGTCGTGGATGAATGGAACCGCGTCATCGGCATGGTCACAGCCAAGGATGTCGAAGGAGCCGCTCCCGGGCAACAGGTGGAGAAGCTGATGACCCGCAATCCGATCACGATCCACCTGCGCACCTCGGTCGCCTCCGCCGCCCACCTGATGATGTGGGAAGGCATCGACCTCCTGCCGGTGGTGGACAACGGCCGCAAGCTGCTCGGCAGCGTCAGCCGGGCGGAGGTGATGAAGGTTCTACAATACATTCAGCGGCAGCCGCAGATGGGGGAAACCTTCGACGACCAGATCTTCGAGCCTTTCACGGAGATGGGGGGCGAGGACGCCCTGATGTATCGGGGGCAGATGTCGCCGCAGATGACGAGCCAGCTCGGAACGGTATCCTCCGGCGTGCTCGCCACCCTGATCACCCAGGCGGCCTATCGGGCTGCCGAGCGCAGCAAGAAGGGCGATCTCGTCATCGACAACATCTCCACCTACTTCCTGCATCCGGTCCAGATGGAGAACGAGATCGTCATCAAGCCGGAGATCCTTGAGGTGAGCCGCAAATTCGCCAAGATTGAGGTCAATCTCTTTTCCGAGGACAGGCTGGTGGTCAAGTCGCTCGTGACCGCGCATGTATTCGACGATCTGTAAGGGGCTGTTTCCAAACGAAGAAGACTCACGCTCCACTCATCCCGTGGCTTTGGAGTCTTCTTCGTTTATTTATTGGGACAACGATTGAAGCCCGCAAGCGTCCGGGAAGAAGAAATCGTGGTAATTTCTACCGGTACCCGGACTTGACTCCAGCTTCATCGCCTGCCTCAATTCTTTTCCATCCAGAGGGGCTTTTGGGACAGCCCCCTCTTTCGATAATTTCGGGAATTATCGCCGCTTCAACAGGACGATCAGCGCATGGCTGATCAGCCCGAGCCCGATGCCGATGCAGCCGCCGAAGGCGAGCCCGATCGCGGCATCGATCAGGCTGCGAGAAGCCAGGTACCCGGCAAAGCCGCCGATCGTGAGGCCGAGGAAGACGAACCCGCCATAGAACAGGCCGATGACCTCTCCGTTAACCATATACCACTGCTCCGTGTATTCTTCAATGCCAAAGCCGTCGAAGGCGTCCATGAATCCGGCAAAATCCGGGCGGTGCTCCGCCTCGTCAAATTTGTCCATCGTGATCTGCAGAGCTTCCTTCTCCGAATGGCCCTCCTTCATGAGATCGGACAGGCCGTCACGCAGGTAGGTGCGGATCTCCTCGGCCAGATCCTTGCGGGTCGATTTCGCAACAGGCTTGCGCATGCTCCTGGAGTGACGCTGCGAGTGCTTGCCAAGCTCCAATCTGGACTGCAGATGCTCTTGGTAGGTCTCTCCTCCGTGCCCCGTATACCCGGCCTTGCGCGCTACCCGTTCCACCAGCTTGTCGAGCTTTTGCAACGTTTCCTTGGACAGGGTTTGATCAGTCATGGCTCTCCACCTCTTTCAAGAATAGATCGATGATGCCCTTCAAATGCTCCCAATCCTGCTTGCGCCGGATGAGATGCTTCCGCCCTTCGGGAAGAAGATGATAGTACTTCCGCCTGCCGCCGACGCTTTCGTCCCCCCAGTAAGACTCGACCAGATCGCTCTGCTCCAGCCTTTTGAACGCCAGATAAAGAGTGCCTTCCTTCATTTCAAATGAGTTGCTCGTCTTTTCCTTGACCCGCTTGCCGAGCTCATAGCCATACAGGTCCTCGTCATACAAAAGGGACAGAATGATGATGTCGATGTACCCCTTGAGCATTTCCTTCTCAATTTCCACAGGCGTCTGCTCCTCGTATAGGATTTGTTGAAGTGATTTCAAGGCCAAGTTCCAGTTCCAGCAGATCGCATCCCTTGCGGCTAGCAGATCGCATATCCTTACGGCTAGCAGATCGCATACCCTTGCGGCTAGCAGATCGCATATCCTTGCGGCTAGCAGATCGCATATCCTTGCGGCTAGCAGATCGCATACCCTTGCGGCTGCAGCAGCGCCGCCTGCCCGCAAAGTCGCCTCTCCTGTGCCGAGCGGCCGGGATAGTTGCCTTTTAATATTGAGTATAATAACACTTACTACTTAATTATGCAATGTATTATCCGAAACCATCTTGAACAGCCTTGCAGCCTTGGACAACGCAAAAGAAGACATGCTGCCCGATCGCCGGATCGGCTGCAGCACATCCTCTGGAACCGCATGTTTTCTGTTCTCCGGGATTACACCGCTAGGAGGCGGGTTTTACATATTCCTTGGCGGTAATCCAGACGGACAGCTCCGTCTGAACCACGACGAGCGTCTGCACGCGCACGCGGTAATCCTTGCCGCGAACGACCGGGTAGATCTTGCCGTCGGCCAGCTTGAGGAACAGTTGCGGGCTCACGCGGACCGCGTTCACGGAGGCCCCGACGGCGGTTTGCAGGTCGTCGTGAACCGCTTTGCGCAGGGCATTCTGCGCGAGCTCGTCCATTTTGTCGCTCTGCTCGACATTCAGCAGAACTTTCACTTGGGCGACGGTGGATTGCTTGTTGCGGAGATTGGTCTGCGAGCGGATGTCCTCGCGGGCTTCGTCCAGCTCGCTCTGAAGATGGGCGCCCCGCACGACGAGCAGGTTGAACTGGTGCTGGTGAAGGCTCATGTATACCGCGCTTCCGGTGAGGAAGCCGGTGACGAAGATCGCGCAGGCGGCGATGAGTCCGGGATACCGCTCGAAGGGAGGAATTCTCATGAGCGGCTGCCTCCGCCGCAGAGCCAATGGATGAGCGTATACCCGAGCTGCGCCCCGATGAACGAACTGGCGAAGAGCATCATCTGCTTGATGGCGGGGGACAGATAGCCTTCCTGGAAGTTCGTCTCGATGATCCGGATCGGATCGATGGTGCCGCCGGCTGCCGCAACCATCGCCCAGATTTTGATGTTGGCAGCCACACTCTCCATTACCGAGGAGGGCGGTTGAAGCATCAGCACCGAACCGATCCCGGCGAGCAAGCTTCCTCCCGCCACAATGCCGAATGCGATGAAGAAGTCGAGAATCCACTTGACGACAAAGGAGTTCACAGGCTGCACCTCCACGACTAACCTGTTTGCTCATGTATATGCCGAGGTGGACATGGTTATGCGGAAGGCCCCCTGCAGCGCCGGCAGCGCCGGAAGTGCCGGCAGCGCCGGAAGCGCCGGAATAGCCGGAAGTTCCGGAAGTGCCGGCAGCGCCGGAAGTGTGGAAGTGCCGGAAGCGCCGGCAGTGCCGGAAGTGGCGGTAGTGCCGGAAGTGGCGGTAGTGCCAGAAGCGCCGGAAGTGGCGGTAGCGCCGGAAGTGCCGGAAGTGCCGGCAGCGCCGGAAGTGCCGGAAGTGCCGGAAGTGGCGGCAGCGCCGGTTCGGTCCGACCGGCAGGGGCGCCGAATGGCAGGAGTGATGATATTACGAATCTTGCCGATCAGATAGCGCGGACAGCCCCAGGGCGCTGCGACCGCACATCGGCTCGACCGGCGCCCTCTTTTTCCGGAGAAGCTCCCTTTCCGCTGGCTTGGCGGCGAACGGATACTCATAGCCCGCTCGAACACGACACTCGGGATGGGGCGTCAAAATAAATAACGATATAGGAAAACACTATTTTCCAGAAAACCACCCTCCTTGCTGGAATAGTGATATCCCACATCATTAAAAGGGTCCGCCAAGGTGGGAAAGGGTCCATTTTCAAGGAATAACGTTATGGGACAGCACTATTTTTAACCCATCCCCCCTTCGTGCCGGAATAGCGATATCCCGCATCATTAAAATTTTCCGTAAAGAATGTCACTCCGTTCGATCTGCCAGTTCTGCCAGTTCTGCCAGTTCTGCCGGTTCTGCCAGTTCCGTCGTTTCCCTTCACAGGCAAGCGCCGCCTACAGGAGTGAGTCATCTTTTTCGGCAAGAGCGTTTCATTGTCCGACATGGGATGCGAATGTGGGTTCGCCTCTCCACTCTTCCTGTGGTACACTGAAAGGAACAATAACTTGGGTGGGATCAGGCGATGAACGGATTCGTACATCTTCATGTACACAGTGAATACAGCCTCCTGGACGGAGCGGCGCGCATCCGCGATCTGGCGGCAAGGGCGGCGGAACTCGGCATGCCCGCGCTCGCACTGACCGATCACGGCGTCATGTACGGAACGGTTCCGTTCTACAAAGCTTGCCGCGAGGCGGGAGTGAAGCCGATCATCGGCTGCGAGCTGTACGTGGCGAGCGGGCGGCTCGACGAGCGGGCGTCCCGCCAGGAGCAACCGGTCAGCCACCTGATTCTGCTGGCGAAGAATGAGACCGGGTACCGCAATCTGCTGGAGCTCGTCTCGGTCGCTCACCTGCGGGGCTTTCACTACCGCCCCCGGATTGACAAGGAGCATCTCGCGCAGCATGCGGAGGGGCTCGTCTGCCTCAGCTCCTGCCTGAAGGGAGAGATTCCCCAGCTCCTTCTGCAGGACAAGCCGGAAGAAGCGAAGGCGGCGGCGCAGTGGTACCATGATCTGTTCGGAGATGACTTCTACCTGGAGATTCAGGATCACGGCATGCTGGAGCAAAAGAAAATCGTCCAGGGCATGACCGCGCTCGCGGGAGAGCTCGGCCTGCCGCTGGCGGCGACGAACGACGTCCATTATCTCCTGCCGGAGGACCATGAGGTCCAGGATATCCTGCTCGCGATCGGCACGGGCAAGACGCTGGACGATCCCGACCGCTTCAAGATGACCGCGAAGGGTCTCTACTTGAAGAGCTCAGAGGAGATGTCCCGGCTGTTTCCGCATCTTCCCGAGGCGCTGGAGAACACGCTTAGGATCGCGGACAAATGCAATCTCGAGCTGGAATTCGGCCGCTCCATCCTGCCGGAATTCCGGCCGCTGCCGGACGGCCTCGACGCCCCCGAATACCTGCGCTGCCTGTGCCGACAGGGCTTCGCCGAGCGCTACCCGGAGCATGCCGCGGGCACCGCCGACCCGGAGCTCGTCCGCATCCGCCAAGAGCGCCTCGCCTACGAGCTCGGCGTCATCGTGTCGATGGGCTTCGCCGATTACTTCCTGATCGTTTGGGATTTCATCCGCTTTGCGAGGGAGCAGGGAATCGCCGTCGGACCCGGGCGGGGCTCCTCCGCCGGCAGCCTCGTCGCCTATTCGCTGCGCATCACCGACGTCGATCCGATCCGCCACAACCTGCTGTTCGAACGCTTTCTCAATCCCGAGCGGGTAAGCATGCCTGATATCGACGTCGACTTGAGCGATGAGCGGCGGGACGAGGTGATCGACTACGTCGCAAGCAAATACGGACACGAGCATGTCGCCCAGATCATCACCTTCGGCACAATGGCGGCCAAGGGAGCGGTCCGCGACGTCGGCCGCGTCATGAATCTGCCTTATGCCGAAGTGGATCGGGCGGCGAAGATGATTCCGCCGCGTCTCGGCATCACTCTGAAGCAGGCGCTGGAGCTGAGTCCCGACCTGGAGACGCTCTGCGCCCGCCACGCCTCCACCCGCCGGCTGATCGACCTGGCGATGAAGGTGGAGGGCATGCCGCGCCATGCCTCCACCCACGCGGCAGGGGTGGTCATCTCCCGGGAGCCGCTGACGCATTACGTTCCGCTTCAGGAGGGCTCGGAGAACACCGCGCTCACGCAGTATACGATGGAGAATCTGGAAGCCGTCGGCCTGCTCAAGATGGATTTTCTCGGGCTGCGTACCCTCTCGATCATCGAGCGGGTGCTGCACTGGGTCCGCGAAGCGACGGGCGAGGCGCTCGATTTCACCCGGCTGGACTATGACGACCCGGCCACCTTCGAGCTGCTCGGGCACGGGGAGACCACCGGGGTCTTCCAGCTGGAATCGCCCGGCATGCGGCGGGTGCTGAAGGACATGAAGCCGTCGAGCTTCGCCGATATCGTGTCGGTGCTGGCTCTCTACCGGCCGGGGCCGATGGAATTCATTCCCCGCTATATCGAATGCAAGCACGGGCTCGCGGAGGTCGTCTATCCGCATCCGGACCTGAAGCCGATCCTGGAGGATACGTACGGGATCATCGTCTACCAGGAACAGATCATGCAGATCGCTTCGCTGATGGCCGGCTTTTCCCTCGGCGAGGCCGACCTGCTGCGCCGCGCTGTGAGCAAGAAGAAGCGGGAGGTACTCGACAGGGAGCGCGAGCATTTTGCCTCCGGCTGCCGGAAACAGGGATATTCGGACGAGAACGCGTATAAAGTGTATGAGATGATCCTCCGCTTCGCCGATTACGGCTTTCCCCGGGCCCACGCCACCGCCTACGGAGTGCTCGCTTACCAGACGGCTTATCTGAAGGCGCATTACCCGACCGCCTTCATGGCTTCGATGCTGACGGCGAACATGGGCAGCCACCGCAAAGTAGCGGAATACGTGGACGAGTGTCGGCGGATGGGCATCCCGGTGCTGCCGCCGGATGTGAACGAGAGCGGAGTCACCTTCGCTCCGGCGGGGCTGGCGAAGAAGCGGCGAGCGCCCGGCGAGGCCGCGGCAGGCCGGGAAGGCGCGCCCGGTGGAGAGGTTGCGCCTGGCCGGGAAACCGCGGCCGACCGAGATGGCGCAAACGGCCGGGAAACCGCGGCCGACCGAGATGGCGCAAACGGCCGGGAAATCGCGGCCGACCGAGATGGCGCAATCGGCCGCGGGGAGGACGACGCAGAAGCGAATGGCCGCATCCGCTTCGGGCTCGCCGCCATCAAGAACGTCGGCACGCAGGCGATCGAGGCGATCGTGTCCGCCCGGGCGGACGGCCCTTACCGCGACCTGCTCGACTTTTGCCGGCGCGTCGATCTGAGGGTGTGTAACAAGCGGGTCATCGAATCTCTGATTCAGGGCGGCGCGATGGACGGCTTCCCGGCCCACCGGGCTCAGTCGGTCGCCATGCTGGACGAGACCGTGGAGACGGCGCTGAAGTGGAAGAAGGAACGCGACGATCTTCAGCTCCATCTGTTCGGCTTGACGGAGGAGGTCAACTGGGAGGTGGAGTACCCCGACATTCGGCCGTATACGAAAACCCAGCAGCTGGACATGGAGCGCGAGCTGCTCGGCCTGTTCCTCTCGGGCCATCCGCTCGACGATTACGATGAGCTGCTGAAGGCTGCCGAACCCGATCCGATCGCTTATCTCGGCGAGCTGGCGGACGGACGGGAGGCGGTGGTGGCCGGCATGGTTGTCGCCAAAAAGGAGATCGTCAGCAAGAAGGGCCAGCAGATGGCCTTCATCGAGCTGGAGGATCGCATCGACCGGGTGGAGGTCGTCATCTTCTCAGGGCTGTGGAAGGAGGTGCGGGGCCAGGTGGAGAAAGGAAAGCTGCTGGCGGTTCGCGCCAAGGTTCAGCAGGAGGACGAGACAGTCAAGCTGCTGGCCGAACAGATTGTGCCCTTGGACGGGGACGGCGCACCGCGCGGAATTCACCTTCTTCGCCGGGGCGGGGGAAACGGCCCCGGCCTTGCGCCCGGAACCCGGCCGGCTGCGAACGGTCCGACGCATTCGCCGCCCGGCAAGCCGGGCCGGCCCGAAGCCGGGAGAGCGGCGAAGAGCGCGCGGAGCCAAAAGGTTTACATCCGGATCGCCGCAGACCGGGAGCAGCCGGAGAGGCTCGTCAAGCTGCAGGCGCTCCTGCGGGCGAACGCCGGGCCTCTGCCGGTGGTGCTATTCTATGAAAGGCAGCAGAAGACGGTGGCGCTGAGCGACAAATACCGGGTAAAGCCGAGCCCCGGGCTGATCGAAGCGATCGAGGCGATCCTGGGCGGCGAATCCGCGAGAGTGAATTAGCATTGACAGCTTCACGGTCCGATAAACGGGAAAACCTTGTCGATAAGAGGAAAACTTGAGCGAGAGCGGTCCGGATCCGTTTTCCCCCGCTTTTGTTTTGTTGCGGCTGAAATAGCGGTTGTGCTATGATAACTCTATTGTACAGGCTTACGAAGCAGGGGTTGGGGAGGTTATATACGCATGTGGACGGTCATTTATATCGCTCAGACCGCCAAGATAGCCGAGCGTATCAAAACCAAATTGACAGAAGAAGGATTTCTGGTCCAGGTTCGCGCCATCAACCTGACCAAGACACAGTTTGAGATAACCGTGCCCGAGGGAGAAGTCATGGAGGTCCAGGAAGTGCTCGGCACGATCCTGAACCGCTGACGACGAAACGCGCTTTAACGGCTGCGAGGACGGCGGAGCCGTTTCGTCTTGAAATAAGCCTTGCGAGGTGTCTTTGTGCTAAAGGATTTGTTCCAGAAAAAACGCAAGTACGCGACAATCCCTTCAGAGAAGACCAAGCGCGAGATTCCTGAGGGGCTCATGAATAAATGTCCCAAATGCGGGGCCATCCAGTTCAACATGGAGCTCATGAAAAATTTCAAGGTTTGCACCGGCTGCGGCTATCACTTTATCCTGAACGCCTCCGAGCGGGTGGAAATGCTTCTCGACGGCGGAAGGCTCTTTGAATATGATGAGGACATGGTGTCCGAGGACCCGCTCGGGTTTCCCGGGTACCGCGTGAAGACGGAACAGATGATCGAGAAGACAGGAATGCGGGATGCGGTCGTCACCGGCGAAGGGACGATCGGCGGCTTTCCCGTGGTCGTCTGCATCATGAGCTTTGAATTCTTCAGCGGAACGCTCGGCAGCGTGGTCGGCGAGAAGATCGTCCGCGCCGCAGAAGCGGCCATGCAGAAAAACTATCCGCTCATCATCTTCTCCACCTCGGGTGGAGCCCGGATGCAGGAGAGCATCCTCTCTCTCATGCAGATGGCCAAGACCAGCGCGGCTCTTGGCCGCTTCAGCGAGTCCGGAGGTTTGTACATCTCCGTCCTGACCGACCCGACGCTCGGAGGAGTCAGCGCCAGCTTCGCCACGCTCGGGGATATCATTCTCGCCGAGCCGGGCGCTGTCATCGGATTTGCCGGCCGGCGCGTCATCGAGCAGACCATCCGCCAGAAGCTTCCCGATAATTTTCAGACGTCCGAGTTCAACCTGCAGCACGGGCATCTGGACAAGGTGGTGCACCGGAAGGACCTGCGGCCGACCTTGATCAAGCTCCTCGACATGCACACGGTGAAGGAGGTCGCCTTCCATGGCCGGTGAATTGCCCTTTGAGCAGCCGCTTGCGGAGCTTCGCGGCAAGATCGACGAGCTGATCCGGTTCGGGGCCGAGAAGCAGATAGACTTTACCGATGAGATCGCCCGACTCGAAGAGAGATACAAAGCGCTGCAGGAGGAAATCTACGGGAGTCTCAGCGTCCGCCAGAAGATTCAGATTGTGAAGAGTCCGCAGCGTCCCACGACGCTTGACTATATCAATACCGTCTTTACTGATTTTATCGAACTGCACGGCGACCGCCTCTTCGGAGACGATCAGGCCATCGTCGGCGGCATCGCCAAGCTGGGCGACGTGCCGGTTACCGTCATGGGACACCAGAAAGGGCGGGACACCAAGGACAACCTTGCCCGCAACTTCGGGATGCCTCACCCCGAGGGCTTCCGCAAAGCGCTCCGGCTGATGAAGCAGGCGGACAAATTCCGCCGGCCGATCATCACCTTCATCGACGTGACGGGTGCGTATCCCGGTTCCTCGGCGGAGGAGCGCGGTCAATCGGAGGCCATCGCCAGGAATCTGTTGGAGATGTCCCTTCTCCGGGTGCCCGTCATCAGCGTGGTCATCGGCGAAGGCGGCAGCGGCGGCGCTCTGGCGCTCGGCGTAGGCAATCGCGTGCTGATGCTTGAGCATGCCATCTACTCGGTCATCTCGCCGGAAGGCGCGGCATCGATTCTCTACAAGGATGCCGGCCGGGCGATGGAGGCCGCCGAATCGATGAAGATCACGGCGCAGGACATTCTCGCTCTCGGCGTGATCGACGACATCGTTCCGGAGCCCACAGGCGGCGCGCACCGCGATCCGAAGAAGCAAGCGGAGACCTTGCGCGGCAAGCTTCAGGAGCATTTGCAGGAGCTCGCGGCCATGAGTCCGGACGAGCTGAAGGAAGACCGCTTCCGCAAATTCCGCAGCATCGGGTCCTACGCTTTCCTGCAGACACCGGACTGACGGCGCCTGCCGGCTTTCCTTGCATCAAGCCCGGCGGCCCCGGCCGACCGGCCGCGAATAGGAATTGAAACCGAGAACGGACGAGCTCCTGGCAAGACGGGGCGCGTGCCGTTCGTTCTGCGGTAATTGAGCCGATATTTTCGCTCCCCCAAGCGTAAAATATATATTATGCCAGTGTTTGTGCAAAACTTAGGAGGAAACCTACATGCGAAAAACAAAGATTGTCTGCACCATCGGTCCGTCCAGTGAATCCGAAGAAATGCTGTCCAAGCTGATTCAAGCAGGAATGAACGTCATGCGCCTCAACTTCTCCCACGGAGATTTTGAAGAGCACGGCAACCGGATCATCAACCTGCGCAACGCCTGCAAGAAGCTGAACAAGAGCGTCTCCATCCTGCTCGACACCAAAGGTCCGGAAATCCGCACCGGCAAGCTGAAGGAAGAACCGATCGAACTCGTGACCGACGAAACCCTCGTCCTGACGACGGAAGAAATCCTCGGCGACAAGAACCGCATCTCCGTAACATACTCGGAACTGCCCAAGGACGTTCAGATCGGTTCCACCATCCTCATCGACGACGGCTTGATCGGTCTCGAAGTCACCGGCGTTGAAGGCACCGAAATTATTTGTCGCATTGTGAACGGCGGAACGATCAAGAGCAAGAAGGGCGTCAACGTTCCGAACGTCAAGATCTCCCTGCCCGGAATCACCGAGAAGGATGCGGGCGACATCGTTTTCGGGATTGAGCAGGGCATCGACTTCATCGCCGCTTCCTTCGTGCGCAAAGCCAGCGACGTTCTGGAAATCCGCGAGCTGCTCGAAAAGCACAACGCCACGCACATCCAGATCATCTCCAAGATCGAAAGCCAGGAAGGCGTAGACAATCTGGACGAAATCATTGAAGTATCCGACGGCATCATGGTCGCCCGCGGCGACCTCGGCGTGGAAATTCCGGCGGAAGAAGTACCGCATGTACAGAAGGAAATCATCCGCAAGTGCAATGCTCTCGGCAAGCCGGTCATCACGGCTACCCAGATGCTGGATTCCATGCAGCGCAATCCCCGCCCGACTCGCGCGGAAGCCAACGACGTGGCGAACGCCATCCTCGACGGCACCGATGCCGTCATGCTGTCCGGCGAATCCGCTGCCGGGAAATATCCGATCGAATCCGTCTCCACGATGGCCCGCATCGCCGAACGCGCGGAGCAAGCTCTGGAACACCGCGAAATCTTCCTGAAGCAAGCGAACCAGCAGCAGACCACGGTGACCGAAGCGATCAGCCAGGCTGTTGCCAATTCGGCGCTTGACCTGAATGCCAAGGCGATCGTAACCATCACGGAAACCGGCTACACGGCCCGCATGGTTTCCAAGTATCGTCCGGCTGCTCCGATCATCGCCTTCACGACGAACGACAAGATCTACCGCCGCCTGAACCTCGTATGGGGTGTGTTCCCGGTTCTCGGCGAACTGGCCGGCTCCACCGATGAAATGATCGAAACCGCTCTGGATGCGGCCCGCAAGCTCGGCCACGTCAACCTGGGCGACCTCGCCATCGTCGCCGCCGGCGTACCGGTTGGGCGCTCCGGCTCCACCAACCTGATCAAGATCAATCATGTCGGCGAGCTGATCGCCAAAGCCCAAGGCATCGGTAGCCAATCCGCGACCGGCAAGATCGTCGTGGCTCACAACGCCAAGGAAGCTCTCGAAAAAGTAACCGCAGGCTCCATCCTCGTCGCTCCTGGCACGGATAAGGATTACATGCCCGCTTTTGAAAAGGCCGCCGGTGTCATCACGATGTCCGGAGGGATCACCTCCCACGCGGCTGTCGTCGGGCTTAACCTCAGCAAGCCGGTGATTATCGGCGTGGAAAACGCCCTGTCCCTGTTCAAGGACGGACAAGAAGTTTCCATCTACGCCGAGCAAGGCTTCATCTACTCGGGCAAAGCGGAAGTTCTGTAAGAAACAGTCGAATTAAGCGGTTCGGAAGCATCGACCGGCAGTCGACCAGGCTGCCGGTCGATTGTTCTTGCAAGAGCCTTGACGGATACGACGAATCAAATTCAACCGCTGACAACAGCGGTTTTTCTATACTTGCAAAGTGATGTTCGCATCTCCGAAATGATTTTCTTTTCTCGTGTGATAACTAAGTCTTATGCTGGTTTCATTCACAAAGTTGTAAATATCCTTTATGATGAAAGTAGTATGCTTCCCTTCGATGTTCTTTGTTTGCGTGAATCCAGGGATAAAGGAGTGAGATGGATGACAGCCACAAAAGGGTTGGAAGGAATCGTTGCCGCGACTACATCGGTGAGCTCGATTGTGGACGGAGTGCTTACGTACCGCGGGTACGATATCGATGATTTGGCGGAGAACGCGACTTTCGAAGAAGTGATTTACCTCCTTTGGTACGGAAAGCTGCCGTCCCGTGCCGAACTCGCCGGACTGAGGTCGGAGCTTGGCGCCAGCGCTGCCGTCCCGGAACCCGTCATCGAGATCATGCGCCAATTTCCCGAACGGTCTCATTCCATGGCTGTGCTTCGCACGGCGGTTTCCTCCCTTGCGCTCTATGACCCCGAAGCGGACGACATGAGCAAGGATGCGAACCTGCGCAAAGCGGTCCGCCTTCAAGCCCAGATTCCGACCATCATCGCGGCTTTCGCCCGGCTCCGGGAAGGTCATTCCCCTGTATCTCCAAAAGAATGCGCTTCCATAGCTGAAAATTTTCTCTATATGCTCACCGGAGCTGACCCCGATGCCATCGCGGTCAAGGCCCTCGACAAGGCTCTCGTGCTCCACGCGGATCATGAGCTCAATGCGTCCACGTTCGCGGGGCGTGTCACGGTCGCGACTCTGTCGGACATCTATTCCGGCGTAGCTTCGGCCATCGGGGCTCTGAAGGGGCCGCTGCACGGCGGAGCGAACGAAGCGGTCATGGACATGCTGGATGAGATCGGCTCCATCGAGAATATCGATTCCTACGTACGCGGCAAGCTGGAACGCCGGGAGAAGCTGATGGGCTTCGGGCACCGCGTCTACAAGAGCGGCGATCCGCGAGCGAAGCATTTGCAGCGGATGTCCTACGAGCTGGGCAAAAGGACCGGCAACCTGAAGTGGTACGACATGTCGGTGAAGATCGAGGGGCTGGTCAACGGACTCAAGGGACTGAGACCGAATGTGGACTTCTATTCCGCCTCCGTCTACACGACACTCGGCATCCCGCGCGATCTGTTCACGCCGATTTTTGCGATCAGCCGCTGCTCGGGCTGGACGGCGCATATTCTCGAGCAATACGAGAACAACCGGATCATCCGTCCTCGCGCCGAATATGTCGGCCAGTCGGATCAAAAATACATTCCCGTTGATTTCCGGTAAGCTTCGCGCCTTTCGGTTCCCTATCGATCATTGGGGGGAGCTTGCCTACACTTAAGGAGGATTTTGCCGTCATGCCGCAATTTGAGAAATACGCCCTTCCGACGGAAGGGGAACGCATCATCATTGAATCGGGCAAGCTGAACGTTCCGAATCATCCCATCATCCCCTTCATTGAGGGCGACGGGACCGGCCGGGATATCTGGCGGGCCTCGAAACGGGTGCTGGATGCAGCCGTGGAGAAGGCTTACGGGGGCGAGAAGAAGATCGCCTGGTACGAGGTCTTTGCCGGAGAGAAAGCCTTCAACGAATTTGGCGAATGGCTGCCCAAGGACACCCTCACGGCTATCGAAGAGTACATCGTGGCGATCAAGGGTCCGCTGACCACGCCGATCGGCGGCGGCATCCGTTCGCTGAACGTGGCGCTGCGCCAGGAGCTCGATCTGTACGTCTGCCTGCGTCCGGTGCGTTATTTCAATGGCGTGCCTTCTCCCGTCAAGCGTCCGGAGGACGTCGATATGGTCATCTTCCGCGAGAACACGGAGGACATCTATGCCGGCATCGAGTACAAGGAAGGCTCGGCCGAGGTCAAGAAGCTGATTGCTTATCTGCAGCAGGAGCTTGGCGTGAACAAGATCCGCTTTCCCGAAACCTCGGGGATCGGCATCAAGCCGGTATCCCGCGAGGGTTCCGAACGGCTCATCCGCGCCGCCATCGAGTATGCGCTGGGGCATGGGCGGAGGAGCGTCACGCTGGTGCACAAGGGCAACATCATGAAGTTTACCGAAGGGGCCTTCAAAAACTGGGGCTATGAGCTCGCGGAGCGGGAGTTCGGCGACAAGACCTTCACCTGGGATCAATATGACCGGATCAAGGTGGCGGAAGGAGCCGAAGCGGCCGACAAGGCCCAACGCGAAGCGGAGGCGGCCGGCAAAGTGATCGTCAAGGACGCCATCGCCGATATCACCCTGCAGCAGGTGCTTACGCGGCCGAAGGATTTCGAAGTCATCGCCACGCTCAACCTGAACGGCGATTATCTGTCCGACGCGCTCGCCGCGCAGGTCGGCGGCATCGGCATCGCTCCGGGAGCCAACATCAACTACGTGACCGGGCACGCGATCTTCGAAGCGACGCACGGCACGGCGCCGAAATACGCCGACCTGGACGTCGTGAATCCGGGCTCCGTAATTCTCTCCGGCGTGATGATGCTGGAGCACCTCGGCTGGCAGGAAGCGGCCGATCTGATCTATAGGGGCTTGGAGCGCTCCATCGACGCGCAGACGGTCACCTATGATTTCGCCCGGCTGATGGAAGGGGCGACGAAGGTGAAAACCTCGGAGTTCGCGGATGAAATCATCAAGCATATGATGTAGAGTGCTGGCCTGAAGCGGGAGCGTTAGCAGCGGTGCCTTCGTCATTCCGGCGAACGGAACCGTTGCCGATTCAACCATACGAGTGGGAGGAAAGAGCCGCAGCATCCGGCCGGGTAAAGCTGGGGGAGCGGCCCGGGCCGGTTCATGCGGCCATGCCAATATCGCGGGGACGGAAACCAGGACGCTTCAGGGCGTCTCTTTCCTTGCTCCATCGCGATAATGATTCCAAGAATGGATTGGTTACATTTTGTAACCCAAGATATCGAGGAGGAATGGATGATGGCGATCCGCCGCAACAAGCTGTCCGTCATCGGCGCCGGATTCACCGGCGCCAACACGGCTCTGATGCTCGCGCAGAAGGAACTTGGCAACGTCGTCCTGCTGGATATACCGGAGCTCGCCAAACCGACTCGCGGAAAAGCGCTGGATATGCTTCAAGCCGGCCCAGTCATCGGGTTCAACGCCAACATTCACGGCACCTCGGATTACGCTGACACCGCGGATTCGGATGTCGCGATCATCACCGCGGGGATTGCCCGCAAGCCCGGAATGAGCCGGGACGATCTCATCAACATCAACGCGGGAATCATTCGCAGCGTCTGCAAGAACATCAAGACCTACAGCCCGAACGCCATCGTCATCGTCCTCAGCAACCCGGTTGACGCTCTCACCTATGTCGCGTACGAAACACTCGGGTTCCCGAAAAGCCGGGTCATGGGGCAATCCGGCGTGCTGGATACGGCCCGCTTCCGCACCTTCGTCGCCCAGGAGCTGAACGTATCCGTGGAGGATGTGCACGGTGTTGTGCTCGGCGGACACGGCGACGACATGGTGCCACTCGTGCGCTATTCGGATGTCGGCGGCCTGCCGATCGACCAACTGATCCCGGCGGAGCGGATCGCCGCCATCGTCGAACGGACCCGCACCGGCGGCGGCGAAATTGTCGATCTGCTCGGCAGTGGAAGCGCTTTCTACGCACCGGCGGCTTCCCTCGTCCAAATGGCGGAAGCCATCGTGAAGGACAAGAAGCGGATTTTGCCGACCATAGCGCTTCTGGAAGGGGAATACGGCTACAACAACCTCTTCCTGGGTGTCCCGACCCTGCTTGGAGCCGGAGGCATTGAGCAGGTGTATGAGCTCAGGCTCACCCCTGAGGAAAAAGCGGCTCTCGACAAGTCCGCCCAATCCGTCCGCAGCGTCATCGGCCTGGTGCAGGTGTAGGTGTAGAGGTCATTCGAGCCGCTTGGCGTCGGGAAATTCGGACAGGAACCGTTCGTTTGCAGCTTCGAGCCGGTTCAGATAGTTTCGATAGGACGAACTGAGAATCTTCAGATTCGGAATAAAGCGCTCGTGATAACCGGAGGCTTCCTGGAACGCTTGCAGCCTTTTTTTCATCCGATAGGCCGGGCTTTGCCGATACTCCTCGGACCGGAGGAATTCCATGTACACTTTGATTTTGTCCCGATTGGCTTTTATGAACTCGTCGTAATCGCGAAACGCTTCCTGCATTCCTTCCGCATGCTGCGCCAGCATCTCGCTGCTCCAGCCCTGAAGGGCGTTCTGCAAGTCCTGCTCAAGCTCTGGAGACATTCCCTCCGCTTCCACCTCATCCGGGAAGGCCGCGATCGCCTCGTAGGCTTGCTCCTGTTCGCCTGTTTCAATGGGTTCATTCAGAAAAGGGCCGAAATGAAAGGAGAGCAGCAAGCCGTAGTTTCCGGGAAAGGCGAGAGCCAGCCTGTCTTTTAAGGTCAGGGAACCGTCCAGTTTGCGGGCGGCATAACGGTAGATGTCTTCGGGGGCATTCCGGTGCTCGAGCCAATACGTCAGTACATCGGCCCGGACTTTCATCTGCTCCATGTCGCGCTCGAGTTGCCTTCCGTAGTCGGCAAGCGCCGCTTTTTTGTCAGAAGCGGTTACGATCCGCCTGATCTCGGGAACGCCGGCTCCGAGCTTCCGTAAGAGGGAAATTTCCTTCAAGCGGGCGACGTCATTTTGGGAAAACTGCCGGTAGCCGTTCGCCCCTCTGCGCTCCTCAAGCAACCCCTGCTCCAGATAATAGTTGACCGCTTTTTTGGTTAAGCCGCATTCCTTGCACAACTCATGGATCAGCATGTCCATCACCTCTTTGGCATTGTAGGCCGACACCTAAGGGAACAGTCAAGGGATCCGGCGCGGCGTATACGGGAGGAGCGGGGTGTGATACACTTTTAGGCAAATCAAGACCGGGCTTGAAAAAGCGGAACAGGAAAGTTGCGGGGAGGAAAATCGCAGTGAGCTTGGCAAGGGCTTTGGGTTATGGGGAGAATGACCGCCTGCTGATTGTCAACGCCGACGATTTCGGCATGTGCCATTCAACCAATGAGGGAATTCGGCAATTGCTGGAGGAGAGCGCGGTCTCTTCCTCCACGCTGATGCTGCCGTGCCCCTGGGCCAAGGAGGCGGCCCGCTGGAGCGCGGCTCACCCCGCCTACGATGTGGGCGTGCACCTGACGCTGACGAGCGAATGGGAAACGTACAAATGGGGGCCGGTAACGCGCCGCGAGGGTACCGGTTCTCTCGTAACGGAAGAAGGCTATTTTCCCGCGGATATTCTGACGGTGGAGCTGCAAGCGGATGACGCTCAGGTGGAACGGGAGCTTCGCAATCAGGTGAAGCTGGCGCTCGCGATAGGGATGACCCCGACTCATCTGGACAATCACATGGGCAGCGTCTACGGCTTGGCCACGGGGCGGGATTTCCTCGCCATCGTCTTCGACATCTGCGCCGAATACGGTCTGCCGTTCCTCATGCCGCGCCATCCGCGGGTTCCGTTTGGGCAGGAGATCCCGGAGGAGCTGGCGCAGCTGGCCGCCCAGTTCGCGGCGATGGCCGATGCCAAGGGAGTCGTGATTCTCGACTACCTGCTCTCTTTGCCTTTCTCTACGGAGGAGCCGGAGAGCTACGAGACCTTCCGGGGCAAAATGGCCGAGCTGCTGCGCTCCATGCGGCCGGGAGTGAGCGAGATCATCCTCCACCCCTCATGCGTGACGGATGAGCTGAAGGCGATTCACCCTCATTATGAGCGGAGGGGCCTGGAGTGGCGGATGTTCCGCGACCCGTTCATCCAGAATGTAATGCGGCAGGAAGGCATCCGGATGATCCGCTGGATGGATCTTCAGGCGATCCAGCGCGATTAGGCAAAGCTGACAAGGCATGTAAAAAAGTCATTGCCCTTTGCCGGGACGCGTGGTAATATCTAGAACTAATACATGGGGAAGGGTTTCTAGGGTCGCATCGCGCGAAAGCGCCGGGCGGCGGTCCAAGCGAAGCCGGGCGCCGACGCGATACGCTGGCGCTACACCGTAGGGATAAAAGACCTTCGGCAAGTTCCGCCTGACAGGGGCGGGATAGCCGAAGGTCTTTTCCGCTTTAGCGTGAAGAAGAATGAGAAGAGGGGGCAACACGCATGGCTGTCATCACGGTGCAGGAACTGACGAAGACCTTTTCGGTCAAAGAGAAAGAACCGGGGCTCGCCGGCAGCATTCGCTCGCTCTTCCATCCCCGCCACCGGGAGAAGCAGGCGGTGGACGCCATCGGCTTTGAGGTGCAGAGGGGCGAGACGCTGGCGTTTCTCGGCCCGAACGGAGCCGGCAAATCGACGACGATCAAGATGCTCTCGGGGATTCTTCATCCCACCTCGGGAAGAGCGGATGTGCTTGGCCTCTGCCCCTGGAAGGACCGCAAAGAGCTCGCTTACCGCATCGGCTGCGTCTTCGGGCAGAAGTCGCAGCTGTGGTACCACCTGCCCCCGGTCGACACGTTTGAGCTGATGGGGCGCATCTATGATCTGCCGCGGGCGGATTTCACCGGCCGCCGCGACATGCTGGTGGAACGGTTCGGGCTGGAACCGTACCTGACCACGCCCGTGCGCAAGCTGTCGCTCGGCGAGCGCATGCGCTGCGAAATCGCGGCGGCGCTCCTGCACCGCCCGGAGATTCTGTTCCTCGACGAGCCGACCATCGGGCTCGACGTCATCGTGAAGCAGCGGATTCGCGAGCTCATCCGCGAGCTCAACCGCGAGGAAGGGACGACGGTGTTTCTGACGTCCCATGACCCGACCGATGTCGAGCAGCTGTGCAAGCGGGCCATCATCATCAATCACGGAATCGTCATTCTCGACGATTCCGTCGCAGGCATGAAGCGCGACTTCCTCGGCAAGAAGACGCTGCATCTTAAGCTGCGGGAGGAAGGGGCGGATCTGGCCCTCCCCGGAGTCGAGGTCGTCAAGCGCAAGGGAACCGGCATTCGCTTGTCGGTGGACACCGCGCTCATCTCCATGGATGAGCTGCTCAGCCGTATGGTCCAGGATTGGCGGATCATGGACATCACCATCGAGGACCCGGCGATGGAGGAGATCATCACGCATATCTACTCCCGGGAAGCTGGGGGAATCGGCAAGGAAGAGACGCAATTCCGATGCAGCGGGGGAGAGGAGGCGACTCCATGAGCGTGAAGAGGTCTGCCGTGCTGGGCGGATACGGCAAATATGCGGCCATCGGCAAGGTGACGATCAAGAACCAATTGGCCTATGTGATGGACTTCCTGCTTCTTCGACGTTTAAAATACTACTACCCGTAAATACTGGGAAATAAAAGACCAGTAGAAACGGAGTGATTTCAAATGTTCATAGAAATAAAGGATCTGGAGACCATATTTCATATCCCTGAGCCTTGGTATATCGATCGTTGTCAATTTGACGA
>Ga0255334_1000143_pt1 | contig 75271 bp, 72 predicted proteins | sample EtOH5_35cm_T3_12_FD_202080 | JGI IMG/M metagenome (GOLD analysis project Ga0255334, IMG submission 202080) | Sandy soil microbial communities from University of British Columbia, Vancouver, Canada - EtOH5_35cm_T3_129 | ecosystem: Engineered > Artificial ecosystem > Sand microcosm > Unclassified ...
CAGCATGTCGGCGATGCGCTTGTGCGCGGCGTCGCGGCCGGTCAGCATCTTGCCGTTGAGCAGCAGGGTCTGGCCCGGCTTCCACGACGCCACTTCCTCGGGCGTGAGCGTGTTCAGGTCGACGCGCTTGGAGGTTTCGGTGTTGGGCGCCCACTCGACCTTCGGCCATTGCGACAGGTCCGGCGCTTCCAGCCTGGCCGGGCCGCTGCCGTCCAGCGTGAAGTGCGCGTGGCGCGTGGCCGCGCAGTTCGGGATCATCGCCACCGGCTTGGAGGCCGCGTGGGTCGGGTAGCCCATGATCTTGACGTCGAGCACGGTGGCCAGGCCGCCCAGGCCCTGCGCGCCGATGCCCAGTGCGTTGACCTTCTCGTACAGCTCCACGCGCAGTTCCTCGATCCAGTCGCGCGGGCCGCGCGCGATCACGTCCTGGATGTCGATCGGGTCCATCAGCGATTCCTTGGCCATGACCATCGCCTTCTCGGCGGTGCCGCCGATGCCGATGCCCAGCATGCCGGGCGGGCACCAGCCGGCGCCCATCGTCGGCACGGTCTTGAGCACCCAGTCGACGATGGAGTCGGACGGGTTGAGCATGACGAACTTCGACTTGTTCTCCGAGCCGCCGCCCTTGGCCGCGACCTGGATGTCCACCGTGTTGCCGGGCACCACTTCATAGTGGATCACGGCCGGGGTGTTGTCGCGGGTGTTCTTGCGGCCGCCTTCGGGCGGGTTGACGATGGAGGCGCGCAGCACGTTGTCCGGATGGGTGTAGCCGCGGCGCACGCCTTCGTTGATCATGTCCGACAGCCCCATGGTGGCGCCGTCCCAGCGCACGTCCATGCCCACCTTGACGAAGATCGTGACGATGCCGGTGTCCTGGCAGATCGGGCGCTTGCCCTCCGCGCACATGCGGCTGTTGGTCAGGATCTGCGCGATCGCGTCCTTGGCGGCCGGACTCTGCTCCAGCTCATAGGCGCGGCCCAGGCTGGTGATGTAGTCCATCGGGTGGTAATAGCTGATGTACTGCAGGGAGTCGGCGACGCTCTGGATGAGGTCTTCTTGTTTGATGACGGTCATTTTTGTGGGGGACAGGCGAGGGGAAATTCAACTCGGAATGATACACCCGCGCGGCGGTGTCGCGGCACGCGCATGCGCATGCCGGCAACGCCGCGGGTGATGCCGGGGCCGCATCGCGCGGCCCGCCGGGCGTTCCGGCGGCAGGCCGAAAAAAACCGCAGCCGGGGCTGCGGTCTGGTGGCCTCGCCGGGAGCGCCTTCAGTGCGCCTTGCCGGGCGCGGGGTGCGACACCAGCTTGTCGACGTAGGCCATTGCCACCGCCGAGAGCAGGAAGGCGAGGTGGATGATGACCTGCCACATGATGGTGTTCGGCGCGCGCTGGTCGGCGTCGATGAAGGTCTTGAGCAGGTGGATCGACGAGATGCTGATCAGCGCCATCGACAGCTTGACCTTGAGCACGCCGGCGTTGACGTGGTCGAGCCATTCCGGCTCGTCCGGATGGTTGTCCAGCCCCAGGCGCGAGACGAAGGTCTCGTAGCCGCCCACGATCACCATGATCAGCAGGTTGGAGATCATCACCACGTCGATCAGGCCCAGCACCACCAGCATGAACTTGGTCTCGTCGTATTCGGTGGCGTGCGCCACCAGGTGCCAGACCTCCACGCCGAAGTGATAGACGTAGACCGCCTGCGCGACGATCAGGCCGAGGTAAAGCGGCAGTTGCAGCCAGCGCGAGGAAAAGATCACGCTGGCCAGCGGGCCGAGCCGCCGGGGCTGGTTCGACATGGGATTCGATGCCATTGGGGTTGAAAGCGGAATGTAAGGGAAGGGTTGCAATTGTACATTGCGCATATTTCGCGAATCGCGCGTTTTGCACCCCGGCCGGCCTTCACCCTGTTCAGCCGCCGCGATCCCGTCCGGCGCCGGCCGCCGCGCCGGCGCCGTCGCGCCACGTGCGCCGGGCGAGCGGGCCGGGCCAGCTCGCCAGCACGATGCCGGCCAGCACGCAGGCCAGCGCCACGCCATGCGCCCAGCCCGGCTTCTCGCCGAGGAAGACGATGCCGTAGGTGGCCGCCGCGACCGGCAGCACCGCGGTGAACACGCCGGCCAGTTGCGCGGGCACGTGGCGCACGCCCTTCATCCACAGCCAGAACGAGAAGATGCTGGCCGACAGCGCGTACCACAGCAGCATCAGCCAGATGCCGGGCGGGACCGAGGCCATGTCGAACGTGAGCAGCGGCACCAGCCCCAGCGGCAGCATCAGCAGGCCGCCGATCAGGTGCGTGTAGGCGCAGATCTCGATCGCCGCCAGCGTCTGCGCCAGCCGCCGCGACAGGATCACGTAGATCGATTCGCAGATCACCGCGCCCATGATCATCAGGTTGCCGAGCAGCGCCTGCCCGCCGTCGGTCCCGCCGCCGGCGCCGTGCCCGGTGCCGCGCGCCACGTTCAGCACCGCGATGCCCGCCACCGCCAGCAGCACCGACAGCACGGTGCGGCGCGACAGCCGCTCGCGCAGGACCAGCCACGACAGCAGCGCCACCGTGGCCGGGATGGTGCTGGTGATCACGCCCGCGGCCATCGCGCTGGTCAGGCGCACGCCGCCCAGCATCAGCAGCGTGAACAGGAAGGTGCCGAAGAACGCCTGCAGGAACAGGTTGAGCCACTCGCCGCGCGACACCGCGCGCATGCGCGCGGGCCGGTACCACGGCGCCAGGCACACGATGGCGATGGCAAAGCGCAGCAGCGCGAACAGCAGGATCGGCACGTAGGCCACGATGGCCTTGCCCAGTCCGACATTGCTGCCGACCAGGGCCATCGCGGCGATCAGGAGGAGGGAGTGGACGGGCAAGTCGTGGACGGCCAAGTCGGCTCGGCGGGCGGCGTGCGGCGCGCGCAAACTCCGCGAATGTCGCAGCGCCGTGTTCGGAATAGGGCTCGCGGCATTATAGCTGTGCTAGCCTAATGGAGAAGGCTGCACATCGGCATGCGGGCGCCGCGATCGCGCCACCCGCGTTGCCGGCGCAACGCTCGCCGATGCTGCGCCGCACGCAAGCGGCATGCTGCATTGCAGCAGCCGGACCCGGCCCGGCGGGGGCCTGAAAACCCCCGGCGGCACGTCAGGTTTAAGTAAGCCGTCGGGCGTAAGTTTGCAGCCACGCAGCCACACCATATCAGGAGACAAACAAATGTCCGCCATCGAATCGGTGATGCAGGAGCATCGCGTTTTCAATCCCCCGGAGTCGTTCGCAAAGCAGGCCGCGGTGCCAAGCATGGAGGCCTACCGGGCGCTGTGCGATGAAGCGGAGCGTGACTACGAGGGCTTCTGGGCGCGGCATGCGCGCGAACAGCTGCACTGGAGCAAGCCTTTCACCAAGGTGCTCGACGAAAGCAACGCGCCGTTCTACAAATGGTTCGAGGACGGCGAGCTCAACGCCTCCTACAACTGCCTCGACCGCAACCTCGCCAACGGCAACGCCGACAAGGTGGCGATCGTGTTCGAGGCCGACGACGGCGCCGTCAGCAAAGTCACCTACCGCCAGCTTCACACCAAGGTCTGCCAGTTCGCCAACGGCCTCAAGGCGCTCGGCATCAGGAAGGGCGACCGCGTCGTCATCTACATGCCGATGTCGGTCGAAGGCGTGGTGGCCATGCAGGCCTGCGCGCGCATCGGCGCCACCCACTCGGTGGTGTTCGGCGGCTTCTCGGCCAAGTCGCTGCAGGAGCGTCTGGTGGACGTCGGCGCGGTCGCGCTGATCACCGCCGACGAGCAGATGCGCGGCGGCAAGGCGCTGCCGCTCAAGGCCATCGCCGACGAAGCGCTCGCGCTGGGCGGCTGCGAAGCCGTGAAGAGCGTCATCGTGTATCGCCGCACCGGCGGCAAGGTCAACTGGACCGAAGGCCGCGACCGCGCGATGGACGACGTCGCCAAGGGCCAGCCCGAGACCTGCGAAGCCGAGCCGGTCAGCGCCGAGCACCCGCTGTTCGTGCTCTACACCTCCGGCTCCACCGGCAAGCCCAAGGGCGTGCAGCACAGCACCGGCGGCTACCTGCTGTGGGCGCTGATGACGATGAAGTGGACCTTCGACATCAAGCCCGACGACCTGTTCTGGTGCACCGCCGACATCGGCTGGGTCACGGGCCACACCTACATCGCCTACGGCCCGCTCGCCGCCGGCGCCACCCAGGTGGTGTTCGAAGGCGTGCCCACGTATCCCAACGCCGGCCGCTTCTGGGACATGATCGCGCGCCACAAGGTCAGCATCTTCTACACCGCGCCGACCGCGATCCGCTCGCTGATCAAGGCCGCCGACGCCGACGAGAAGGTCCATCCGAAGCAGTACGACCTGTCCAGCCTGCGCCTGCTCGGCACCGTGGGCGAGCCGATCAACCCGGAAGCCTGGATGTGGTACCACCACAATATCGGCAACGAGCGCTGCCCGATCGTGGACACCTTCTGGCAGACCGAGACCGGCGGCCACATGATCACGCCGCTGCCGGGCGCCACGCCGCTGGTGCCGGGCTCGTGCACCTTGCCGCTGCCCGGCATCATCGCCGCCATCGTCGACGAGACCGGCCAGGACGTGCCCAACGGCAGCGGCGGCATCCTCGTCGTCAAGCGCCCGTGGCCGTCGATGATCCGCACCATCTGGGGCGATCCGGACCGCTTCAAGAAGAGCTACTTCCCCGAGGAACTCGGCGGCAAGCTCTACCTTGCCGGCGACGGCTCGATCCGCGACAAGGAAACCGGCTATTTCACCATCATGGGCCGCATCGACGACGTGCTCAACGTCTCGGGCCACCGCATGGGCACGATGGAGATCGAGTCGGCGCTGGTGTCCAACCCGATCGTGGCCGAGGCCGCCGTGGTGGGCCGCCCCGACGACATGACCGGCGAGGCCATCTGCGCCTTCGTGGTGCTCAAGCGCTCGCGCCCGACCGAGGAAGAAGCCAAGCAGATCGCCACCGAGCTGCGCAACTGGGTCGGCAAGGAGATCGGCCCGATCGCCAAGCCCAAGGACATCCGCTTCGGCGACAACCTGCCCAAGACCCGCTCCGGCAAGATCATGCGGCGCCTGTTGCGCTCGCTGGCCAAGAACGAGGAAATCACCCAGGACACCTCGACCCTGGAAAACCCCGCCATCCTGGACCAGCTCAAGCAGGTCCAGTAAGCAGGGCACGCACCGGCCGGCCGGTACGCCACGCGCGTGCCGGCCGGCCGTTTCCGCATCCGCGGCGCCAGTCCAACCACGCATCCCATGCCCGACGAACAGTCGCGCTTCCGCCGCCGGCTGCTGCTCTACTACGGCTTGTTCACCGTCGGCCTCTTCACGTTCATCGGCATGATGGGCCTGCTGGAGCATTCCAGCGGCGACGCGCTCTGGCTCGGCTACGTCTTCCTGTTCGTCACCATCGCCATCTATGCGTGCATCGGGCTGATCTGCCGCACCTCCGACCTCAATGAATACTACGTGGCGGGGCGCCGCGTGCCCGCCATGTTCAACGGCATGGCGATCGCCGCCGACTGGATGAGCGCCGCGTCCTTCATCGGCCTGGCCGGCATCCTGTTCGCCTCGGGCTACGAAGGGCTCGCCTACGTGATGGGCTGGACCGGCGGCTACTGCCTGGTCGCCTTCCTGCTCGCGCCCTACCTGCGCAAGTACGGCGGCTACACCATCCCCGACTTCCTCGCCGCGCGCTACGGCAACGGCAAGCCCGGCGGCAACCTGCCGGTGCGCGCGATCGCCGTGCTGGCCGCCTCGCTCTGCTCCTTCGTCTACCTGGTGGCGCAGATCCAGGGAGTAGGGCTGATCGTCACGCGCTTCATCGGCGTGGAGTTCGCCGTCGGCGTGTTCTTCGGCCTGGCCGGCATCCTGGTCTGCTCGTTCCTCGGCGGCATGCGCGCGGTCACGTGGACCCAGGTCGCGCAATACATCATGCTGATCGTCGCCTTCCTGGTCACGGTGTCGATGATCGCGTGGAAACATCATCACGATGCGCTGCCCCAGCTCAGCTACGGCAAGCTGCTCTCGCAGCTCGACACGCGCGAGCGCGAGATAGAGCGCGACCCGGCCGAGCAGGTCGTGCGCGAGTTCTATCGCCAGCAAGCCATCCGCATGCAGGAACGCATCGCCAGGCTGCCGCAGTCGTTCGCCGAGGAACGCGACGCGCTGTCCGCGCGGCTGCAGGAACTGCGCCTGCGCAACGCGCCGCTGCGCGAGATCAAGACTGTCGAGCGCGAGCGCATCGAATTCCCGCGCGACGTCGCCGCGGCGCAGCTGCAATGGAGCCAGCAGCGCGAAGAAGCGCTCGCGCGCAGCCAGCCGTCCACGCCCTCCACCGAACCCTATCCCTCCGCCTCCGAGCAGGAGCGCAAGACCAAGCGCCTCAACTTCGTGCTGCTCGTGTTCTGCCTGATGCTCGGCACCGCCAGCCTGCCGCACATCCTCACGCGCCTCTACACCACGCCGTCGGTCAAGGAAACACGCAGCTCCGTGGCCTGGGCCGTGTTCTGCATCGCGCTGCTCTACGTCTCCGCGCCCACGCTCGCCGCGCTGGTGAAATACGAATTCTTCCAGCACCTGGTCGGCACGCCCTACGCCGAACTGCCGCAGTGGGTAGTGCAATGGCGCAAGGTCGACCCGCCCGTGTTCGGCATCCGCGACGTCAACGGCGACGGCATCGTGCAGTGGGCCGAGATCCTGATCCAGCCCGACATGATCGTGCTCGCCGCGCCCGAGATTGCCGGCCTGCCCTACGTCATCTCCGGCCTCGTCGCCGCCGGCGCGCTCGCCGCGGCGCTCTCCACCGCCGACGGCCTGCTGCTCACCATCGCCAACGCGCTCTCGCACGACGTCTTCTATCACATGATCGACCGCACCGCGAGCCACCAGCGGCGCGTCACCACCGCCAAGATCGTCCTGCTCGGCGTCGCGCTGTTCGCCTCGTACGTCACCTCGCTGCGGCCCGGCAACATCCTCTTCCTGGTCGGCGCCGCCTTCTCGCTGGCCGCCTCCAGCTTCTTCCCGGTACTCGTGCTCGCCATCTTCTGGCGCCGCACCACCGCCGCCGGCGCGGTCGCCGGCATGACCGCCGGCCTCGGCGTGGCGGTCTACTACATCTTCGTCAACTACCCGTTCTTCACCCGCATGACCGGCATCTTCGGCAACCGCTGGTTCGGCGTCGACCCCATCGCGTCAGGCGCCTTCGGCGTCCCCGCCGGCTTCGCCGTCGCCATCCTCGTCAGCCTGCTGACCCCGCGCAACGCGCCCGTGATCGACCGCCTCGTGACCTACCTGCGACGTGGCTGACGGGCCGCTTCACGAAACACTGGAATTGCCGGACAAGTCTGTTATAATCGCCGACTTCCCGGAGAGATGGATGAGTGGTTTAAGTCGCACGCCTGGAAAGCGTGTATAGGTTAATAGCCTATCGGGGGTTCGAATCCCCCTCTCTCCGCCAGGATCCCATAAGCCCTTGATTCATCAAGGGCTTTTTTCATGGCTTCTCTGCCAGGTACCCCTCACAGGGGGACCTCTTTCCCTAATGGGAATGGACTGGGTTCATACTTCGCAAGCCATCGCAAGCCGATCCCGTCTAGCCGCTTTGGCGCGGTACAGTGCTTGGTCTGCCGCCTCGACCAACCCTTGCCACCGATCTAGCTTCGAGCCGGAGACGGAGGCAATCCCGACACTCGCGCTCACACGGCCAAACGGACTGGTTTCGTGGCGGATATTCTGCTGCCGCAACCGCTCCAGGATACGTTGCGCGACCACCTGTGCCCCGGCGCCATCGGTATTGGGCAAGATGACGCCTATCTCTTCTCCACCATACCGCGCCACCAAATCGGACGGCCGTCGCACGCAATCCTCCAGCACTTTTGCAACCTTCCGCAAACAAGCGTCTCCGACGAGATGGCCATGGGTGTCGTTAAACCTCTTGAAATAGTCGATGTCGATCATCAGCAATGCCAATGGTGTCCCGTCCCGATGTGCCCGCTTCGTTTCCGTGGCAAGCGTCTCGTCAAAGCATCGCCGGTTCGCCAGACCGGTCAGTGCGTCTTTCATCGCCAGCAATTCCAGTTGCTGATTCGAACAGAGCAATTTTTCTTGCGTGACCAGCAATTCCCCTTCGACCTCGGTTCGCCGATTGATGTCCCGGATCAACAGCCAGCCGATAAGGCCGGTGAGTCCCAGCAGGCTGGACACCACGCCTATCGACAGCAGTGCGTTTAACTGCCACGCAGCCAATACTTCATGCCTGCCGAGTGCGACGGTAGTCACCAGTGGCAGCATGGCACTCTTGCGAAAGGCGTAGAGCCGCTCCACCCCGTCCAGAGTGGAGGTGTACGAAGCCGTACCGACCGATTGGTCGACAAGGTACTTGGCATAGATCGGGGACTGTAAAAAATTACGCCCCATGATGTCTTGCTCGCGGAATGGATAGCGAACCAGCATCGAACCATCCGTATAGGTCACCCCGATGGCGCCACCCCGTCCCACGTCGATCTGCCCGAACAGCCGCAGGAAGTTTTCCACGTCCAATGCCACGACCACTACCCCGGTAAATTTCCCGTGAGCTTCATTGAAACGCCGACTGACGGTGATGATCCATTTGTGGGTGGCGCGGCTGCGAATCGGTTTCCCGATGAATGGCTCCCGGGATGGATCGTCACGGTGATGAATGAAATAGGCGCGACCTTTACAGGAAACCCCAGACAGATCCGGCCGATTCGAGAACATCAGGGCGCGGCCCTGGTCATCGCAGATGGCGACACTGTTTAGTTGTGGCATCTGGGGCCGCTGTCGGCCGACCAGTGCTTCCAGCCGCTGGATCTGGGCGGGGCCGCTGCCATCTATTTCCAGGCGATCGGCAAGCCCGAGCGAGAACATCGCGCTTTGCCGAACGATGTCTTCAGAGTAAGTCGCGAGCGCCTGGGTAAGGTTCAACCCGTGGATGCTCGCATTCTTCAGCGTCCGATCTCGGGATGCCACAACGTTCCAGATTGTCAGCAGCGCCAGGGAGCAGCCGCTAACGAGCTGCAAAAGTATGACGAGGTGGATGTCACGCTTCGATTTTCTCAAGAATGTAAACCCCCGTGGAATCTGGGGGGCTCGCCTTGCCGTCAAGGGGGAAATGGTATGAAGATTGACCACCCTGAATACGGAATAGCATATGGCAATAACAGGTTCTTACGCAGACGTGTCATTATACGTCTATTGATATGCAGGAAAAAGGCGGATAGCGGTCAAGATCGTACCTGTTGCAAGGATTCATCACCTGTGAATGCATCGCAGATGCGCAAGATCCGGGAAGTCACCTATGTCCTTAATTGAGGTGGGATGAGATTTTCCAGGATTTGGCAGGGCACATACTCCGAAAAAGGGGGGGTAAGGGTCTAGTGTAAATTGAGTGCTGGAGATCTGGTGAGGCACGTTAACCAGAGGGGAAGGGGTTCATATTCGTGAATTAAGAGCGTGCGACGACGAAAGATCACTTTTGCGGCCTAATTTTATGCCGCGGCTATTCAGAATTAACGGAATTTTGATGGCTGATCGCGTTATTCTTCAATGGACCACTCTTTACGAAGTATAGCGTACTGCATGGTGTTCTCGTAGATGGGTACGCCGTGACTGTCGTTCTTGAAGGACACAAATTCCTTGAAAATTCCTTCCTGTCGCATACCAAGTTTTTCGCAAAGTCGCCGGGATGGCGCGTTGGTGTCTTCCACATATGCATAAAGGCGACGTGCAGCGCTTTCTGAAAAAAGACTGGCTATCAGGGCCTTTGCCGCCTCATACGCATAGCCTATTCCGCCGAATTCAGGGTTGAAATTCCAGCCGACCGAGAAGGTATCTTGTTCCTGCACTGCAAAAAGATCCCCGATAAGTCTGCCTGATTTCCGCAGGCATACCGCAATATACTCATCACTTTCACTTCGCTTTTTAGCCTCGCCTTCGGCCTCGGCCATGTCTTTCAGGGCAAGCGAGAGAAAGCAATTGGAGACCGGCTTGTGCAAATATTCGAAGAGGTCCGCGGCATCCTCCTGAACGAAACGCCTCAGAATGAGCCGGTCAGTTTCAATTGTTTTCATGGTAACGCGCATCGCATTATTCGAATTTCGATTTTATATGGGTGAATTTCATTCTTGAGTTCGCTGCGTGGAGTATAGCCATTTTAAGAATTTCATCAACGATGTCCTTGCGTCCATAAGGGGCGGCGTCGGAAACCTGTTTGATTTTCAGGCTGGCGTCAGCTTGGCCGGATCTACTAGGCGACATGGTTATCGTCATGGAAAGACATCCGATGGAACACAAGGTCCAGCACTACTCAAGATTCATGATCGTTCTGCACTGGCTTACCGCGCTCTGCGTGGGGATCGCATGGTTGCTCAGCGAGGGTGGGCCGGCGGTCGTGCGCAATCCGCCGACGTGGCATTTCATGTTCGGACTGGCCGTGCTGCTGCTGGTAGTGCCGCGTATCGGCGCGCGGCTGGCTGGTGGTGCGCCTCCGCTCGACGCGGGCAGCTCGCCGTTGCTGCAGCTTGCCGCCAAGGTCGGTCATGGGGTGCTTTATCTGTTCCTGATCGCCATGCCGTTGACGGGCTGGTACGCCGCCTCGGCGCTGGGTATCCCGGTTACGGTGTTCGGGGTGGCCTTGCCGGCGCTGACGGATCCGGTCCAGTCACCGCCGGGCTTCGTTGCTGAACTCCACAGCACGGGCGGCTCCGTGTTTCTGGTCATCGCGGGCCTGCACGGACTCATGGCGCTGTATCACCACTTCGTGCTGAAGGACGACACGCTGCGGCGCATGACACCCTGACCCGGCCGCGTTGCGCTGTCGATGCCTGCCGCCGACCGTGGCTGGCGGCTGCGGAAATCATGGCATCGAAGGTGGTTCGTCCGGCCATGCGATGATGGCCTCGAAGCCATCGCTTCTTCCGCTCGCGGGCGAGCGAAGCGTCAGGCTTCCGCCGGTCTGGTCCATGATGGCGCGAACGATGGACAGGCCCAGGCCGGTTCCCGCGGCCGACGTGACGCCGCGCCTGAAGGGCTCGGTGATCCGCGGCAGCATTTCGGTCGGGACCACCGGCCCCCGATTGACCACGCGAACCTGCTGGCCTGGTCCGGCGATTACGTCGACCGGGTCGTCCGCCGCGCCGTGGAGCAGGGCATTCTGGATCAGGTTGCGCACGGCGATGGCAAAGGCGTCGAGATTGATCCGGCGCGTCAGGACCAGTCCATCGCAGACCTGCAGCGTCACCCGGGCCGGCGTGCCGGAGGTCGGCTGGAAGTCCCGCACCACCAGGCGCAGCGCGGGAAGGAGGTCGGACGCCGTTTGCGCCTGGGCGAAGCCCGCGTCGAGCCGGGCGAGCTGCAGCAGCTTTTCGGACAGGCGCGACAGATGCCGCAGGGAAAGCTCGACTTCCTTCAGGCGCTGGCCCGCTGGCTGATCACCAAGCTCGACGGCCAGCAGCTGCGTTTGCGCCAGGGCGCCGGCGATCGGGGTTCGCAGCTCATGCGCGCTGCTGGCCGCGAAGGCGCGTTCCGCGTCCAGCGCCGCGCTCAGGCGCTTGAGCAGGCTGGCCACCGCGTCGGCGATGGGCGCGAGTTCGGCGGGTTGTCCTTCTGTCGCGAGGGGAGACAGGTTGTGGCTGCTCCGTTCGGAGATGTCGCGCGCCAGGCGCCCGACGGGGCGCATCGCGCGCTGGATCGCGATCCAGATGCCGGCGGCGGCCAGCGGTATCAGGCCGAGGAGCGGCCACAGTACCGCGTCGAGCGCCGCTCTGAGGGCCGCACGGCGATACCCCGTGTGCTCGACCAGGACGATCGAGAATCCGGAGCGGGGGTCCCGCTTCGAGAAAAGGCGCTTGCCGCCGAGTTCCGAAAATCCCGCCGCAACGGGCGCCGGCGGCAGGCTTTCCGGTGCGTCGTCCGTGCGCAGCACCACACGGCCGCGCGGGTCGATCAGATAGTAGGTGAAGTAGGCCGTCCCCTGGTCGGGGTCGGCGCCCCGCACGCGATCCTGGCCATGCTCGTCCCCCTCCTGGATTTCATGCACGGCGAGCGGCAGCAGGCGCAAGGCGCCCTGCCGCAGCGACTGATCGAACGCTTCGTTGATCTGCGCGGACATGACCATGCCGGCGATGCTCGCAGCGCCGATCCAGAGCAGGGCCATGCTTGCCGAGACACCCGCGGCGAGCCGCCAGGCAATCGAAGGGCGCGCCATGTTCAGCCTTCCACCTGGTAGCCCAGTCCCCGGACGGTGTTCACGAAGTCCTTGCCGAGCTTCCTGCGCAGGCGGCTGACGTAGACCTCGACCGCATTGCTTTCGATTTCCGCGCCGAATTCGTATAGCGAATCCTCGATCTCGCCCTTGGTGACGATCGCGCCGCGATGGCGGACGAGCCGCTCCAGGACCGCCCACTCCCGCGCGGTGAGCCCCGCGTCCTTGCCGTTCACCATTGCCCGCTTGCGGGCCAGGTCGATGGAGACCGGGCCGATGTCCCGCACCGGGTTGGGGTCGCCTGTGTAGCGGCGCGCCACGGCGGATATGCGCGCGTTCATTTCACTCAGATCGAACGGCTTGACCAGGTAGTCGTCCGCGCCCGCGTTCAGCCCTTCGATCCGCACGGCGATCTGATCCTGCGCCGTGGCGATGATGACGGGAACCGGGTTGCGCGCGGCGCGCAGTTCGCGCAGCAGCGCCAGGCCGCAGCCGTCGGGCAGGCCGAGATCGAGGAGAACCAGCTCATAGGCGACGGTAGCCAGGGCCGACCGCGCCTCGTCGATGGTCCGCAGCCAGTCGACGCTGTGGCCGTTCAGTGCGATGTGGTCCCGCACGGCCGCGCCCAGCACCGGGTCGTCTTCGATCAGCAATGTCCGCATGAATCTCCTCCAGGAAGCCGACGCCCGAGCATGCCACGCCAGCCTGACGGGTGGCTGAACAACCGGCGGACCTTTTTCAGGCTGGCGTCAGGTCGAGGTTGTCCAATGGCACGGGTGCTGTCATGGTAGCAACGCTTGATGCCAATATTCGGGATGCCGGCGCGGAAAAAGCCAAAAGGCTGGCCTGCGCGGCGGCATTTTCAAGAGAAAATGGATCGCCCGTGTCGGCCGGACGGGATCCCGCCATGCTCTGCGCGAGAGAGCGGGTGCTGAAACAAATACCGGAATCGGGGGAGTTGGATGCGTCGCACACATACGGAAAGACACCTGATCGCGCGCGTTGGTTGGCTGCGAGCCGCCGTGCTCGGCGCCAATGACGGGATCATCTCGACGGCGAGCCTGATCCTGGGCGTGGCCTCGGCAGCGGGTTCGCAAGGCAATGTCCTGCTGACGGGCGTGGCCGGTCTGGTCGCCGGCGCCATGTCGATGGCGGCGGGGGAATATGTCTCGGTCAGTTCGCAGTCCGATACCGAGGAAGCCGATCTCGCGCGGGAAAAATACGAACTCGCGAAGGATGTGGAGTTCGAGGAAAAGGAACTGGCGCATATCTATGTTTCCCGCGGCGTCGAGGCCGGACTTGCGCGCCAGGTGGCCCAGCAGTTGATGGCCAAGGATGCCCTGGGTGCCCATGCCAAGGATGAGCTCGGCATTTCGGAGATCACCACGGCGCGCCCCGTGCAAGCCGCGCTGGCGTCGGCGGCGAGCTTCTCGGTCGGGGCGGCCGCTCCGCTCGCACTCGTCGTGGCTTCGCCATCGAACTGGTTGTTGCCGGTGGTATCCGCTGGGTCCCTGGCGTTCCTGGGGCTGCTTGGCGTGGCCAGCGCCAAGGCTGGCGGCTCCGGCATCCTGAAGCCGACGATCCGCGTGGTGTTCTGGGGCGCGCTCGCAATGGCCGTGACTGCCGGGATCGGCGCCGCTTTCGGCGCGGCGGTCTGAAACGCTCCGGCGTGTGCGGCATGGATCGTTCCGGGGCCGCAGTACCATGCCGGCGACGCGGCGCATGCGCTCGATCCGGTCCCGCGGAATCCGCGTGCGCAAAAAAGAAAAGCCCCGCGGAAACAAATTCCGCGAGGCTTTCATCTTCCATCCTTCCATTGCGCCTGCCGGACCCGGGCCCAGCCAAGAGGGCCCGGAAATACCGACCCGCTCAAGCGCGCCGGATCCCGCTTACTTCGGCAGCAGGCCGGACAGTGGTTTCTGCGACAGGAACATCGAGCTCATCTCGTCCGCCGTCAAGGCGCGATTCCACATCGCCAGATCGGAGAAGGCCATCTGCATGGGCTTGTCGGACGTGGCGCGGCTGGGATCGTAGGATCCGGCGGTCTGCCCGTTCTTGACCATGTAGAACTTGCCGGTTCCATCTTCTCCCAGGCCGAAGCCGACTTCGCTTGCCTGGTTCACGCCGGCCAGGCCCGCGACGTTCATGCCGGCGGCGAACGCATGGGTCTGCGACTGGGTGCCCAGGATGGGATCGAACACGTAGCCCGACATGGTCTTCCCGCCGACGTCGACCACCAGCGCGAAGTACACCCACTGGTTCTCGCTGAACGGGATGTACGGGCTGTTGGTGTCGGTGCGGTGCGAGCCGTCCGCGACGTTGAACTCCGCGCCGCATCCGAACATGCTGATGATGATGCCCGCGGTGCCGCCGCTGGTGGCGTAGCCGGTCTTGTTGCTGAGGATGGGCTCGCCGACGGTGTTGGTGCTGCACGCGGGGGCCTTGTACCAGAAGCCGATGGTGAAGGCACCGCTGCTGGCGATCGCGCTGTTCACCACGTCCTGCGCGGCGGACTGCGGCGTGAGCCGGTAGCCGTCGTAGCCGGCGGCGTTCGCGATGGCGGTGTCGATGAACAGGCCATGTCCGCCGAGCGGGTCGGCGGTGGTGGCGCCGCCGTTGGCATCGGCCGCCCACGGTCCCATCGTGCTGTGGCCGAGCGCATCGACGGGCGCGGTGAGCTGCGGGTCTTCGCCGAAGGGGTAGTAGACCGTCAGCCCGTTGGCGAGGGTGGTGGCCAGCGGCACCGGGGGCTGCGCCTTGATGTACGAGATCTGCGGCGTGAGCACGGCGCGGGCCGCCGTGCCCGCGACCACGGTGTAGCTGAACTGGTACTTGCCGGTCTTCAGTTCGGTCCGGTCGGCGAGCGGGTCGGTGTAGGTCGTCGTGCCCGCGGGCAGCGTGGCGATCGCCGTGCCGTCGCGCATCACGGTGATGGCCGCGCCGGCGGGCGCGGTCCAGTTGAGCACGGCGCGCGCGCGCGTGGTGGTGTCCTCGGCAATCTGGACGGTCAGCGCGGGAGGCTGCGCGCCGATCAGCTGGCCGCCGTCCATCGCGTAGTCCTGGCCGGCCGGCGTCTTGTCCAGATAGGCCAGCATGGTCGGGGCCACGTCCGCGATGCTGGCATATTGGTACAGCCCCGCGACGGTCGCCGGCAGCGCCGGGGTGGCGCCCCGCTGGCCATTGTTCTCGTCCTGGTTGACGGCGATGAACGCGGCCGACTGCGGCACCTGGGGCAGCCCGTCGGCGCGGCCGTTGGCGTTCAGGCCGTGGCTCGAGGCCACCACGATCAGCCATTTGCTGTCGGGATTCCTGGCGGTTTCCGACAGCAGCGTGCCGACCGCCGCGTCCAGCTGCGCGAGCTTCTGCGCGTACTGGGACGAGGCCAGGCCATTGCCCAGCGCCACGTCCTCGGCGGAATGGTACTGGGCGACGATGGTCGCGTAGCCGCCGTTGCCGATCATCTGGACGGCGTTGCGCGTGACGCAGTCGTCGGGGGTGGCGTCCTGGGAGCAGTCGGTCAGCGTGTCCAGCGCGCCCGCGGTGTGGTCGGATGCCAGCAGGGTCGCCAGCGGCGCCGAGGCGACAGTCGCCCCGGTCAGGTCCGTGCTGGCTGCCTTGACCCTGCCGAACAGGGTCTGCACGGCGGGTTTCTGGCCGGGCGCGATCGCGAAGATGCGATGCCGGCTGGCCCACGTTCCCGTCAGCAGCGTCGCCCATCCGGGCGCGTCCAGGTTGGGCTGCTGGCTGACGCCGTTGAGCACGCCGCCGCTGTAGGCGAGCTGCGGCTGGAGCTTGGCGAGATTCGGCAGCTGGCCCGACGCGATGCCCTGGCGCACGGCGTCGTACGTGACGCCGTCGAGATCGACGAGCAGCGTGCGCTTGGCCAGGGTGGCGGACGGCGTGGGCGTGCCGGCGCCGGGGGGCGGCACGACGGGTGCGCCGGCGCTGGCGTTAGCGTCGTCGCTGCTGCCGCAGCCGCTCAAGGCGCTGCCCATGAGCCCGGCCAGGGCCAGCGTGCCGGCAAGTCTGGCCAGCGGCCAGCGCCGGTGTTGCGCGCGCTGGCGCGCGATGGCGGCGGCACTGTCGCGCGCCGCGGCCGGCGGCCGCGGACTGCCGCCCGCCCGCAGAGGATCGTATTGGATGTTCATGTTGTGGAATGGCTGGATTGGGGATGGATGTCGAGACCCTGGGGTCTGCCGTGTCCCGCCAGGCCGGCGCGCCGGCCTGGCATCGTTGCTATGCGCCCGCGCCCATCGCCGGGTCCGAGACGGTGTCCTTGCCGGTTTCGATCCGGCCGGCGAAACGGCGCTTGAACGACGGCGATGTGCTGGCGCCGACGCTGAAGTCGTACCAGTTGCCGCTGTCGGCGACCGGCCAGCTCAGTTCGCCCACCGAGTTCGGCGCCACCGTGGCCGTCCACGGGCCGTCGGTGTGATAGGCGTTCGCGGTGACGGTGAAGGTGCAGGGCTGGCTGCCCTTGTTGTACAGCTTGACGCTCACCGAGGCGGCGTCGCACGGCTGGTAGCAGACCTGGATTTCCGGGCTTGCCGTGCCGGTGGTTTCATCCAGGTCGCCGGCGAATTCGCGGTGGTAGCCGTTGGGGCCAAGCACCCAGAGGCGATACTTGCCGTTGTCGGCGGCGGTGGGCAGCCAGCTGCCGGTCAGCGACTTGTTGGCCTCGACCAGGTAGCGGCGCGGGATGAGGTCCAGGTGCAATTGGTCGTAGACGTGGAAGAGCGCGCCCACGCCGTTGGTGCTGGCGTTGACGAATTCCAGCGTGACGGCGCCCGGCTGCGCGTTCGGGTGCATGGTGGTATGCAGTTCGTAGGGCAGCGCGCGCGACGGCCGCGTGCCGGCCGCCTGGGCGGGCAGGGCGGAGGCGGGCGTGGCGCCGGGCACGGGAATGGCGGTCTTGGCGCTCTGCGCGATCGCCAGCGCGTCGGCGCTGACCTTGGTCATGCGGCCGGACAGGGTCGGTACCACGGCGGCGTTCGGGTTCACGAAGTCGAAGCACGAGGTCAGGTCGCCGCAGACGGTGCGGCGGTAATTGCTGATCTGGGGCTCGACCACGCCGAAACGCTTTTCGAGGAACATCAGCGTCGACGTGTGATCGTAGACCTGCGAGTTGACGAAGCCGCCGCGGCTCCACGGAGAAATCACGAACATCGGCACGCGCGGGCCCGGGCCGTAGGGGCGGCCGTCTATCGCGGGCTGGTTGCTCGTGGCCGGTGTGTAGGTGTGATACTCCGGCGCCATGTCGCTGTCCGAAAGCGTGCTGCCGCCCGCCAGCGTGCCGTCCGTATTGCGCGACGGCGCGCTCGGCGGCGGCAGGTGGTCGAAGAAGCCGTCGTTCTCGTCATAGTTGACCAGCAGCACGGTCTGGCTCCAGATCTCGGGGTTCGCGGTCAGGGCGTCCAGCACCTGCTGCACGTACCAGCCGCCCTGCGCCGGGCTGGAGGGGCCGGGATGCTCGCTGTATTGCGAGGGCGGGATGATCCAGGAGACCGACGGCAGCGTGCCGTTCTGCACATCGTTGCGGAACGTCTCGAGCAGGCCTTCCGGCATGGTGTTGCCAAAGCCCTTGGCCAGCGGGCTCAGCGCGTCGTCGATCTCCGGGTTGTAGACCGGGCCGGCCGCCGTCGGCGACTGCGCCAGGCTTTCCGTCGCCACGTACAGCGGCCGGCGCGTCGAGGGCATCTGCTCGATGGCCTTGCGCCAGTGGCGAAAGCCCATCATTTCATTGCAGCCGAAGTTGTCGATCAGGCTTTGGTAGACCTTCCAGCTGACGCCCGCGCGCTCCAGGCGGTCGGCGTACGTGGTCCACGTCCAGCCAGTGGTGGAGGCGCCGATGTCGTTGCCGCCGTTGAATTCGTTGTTCAGCCCCGCGACCGCGACCGGCGCGTTGGTGTTCGGGTCCAGTCCGTTCGGGCCGTTGGTGCCGGTCCAGTAGAACAGGCGGTTGGCGATGGTGCCGGTGTGCATGCCGCAGTGATAGGCGTCGCACACCGTGAAGGCGTCGGCGAGCGCGCGCTGGAACGGCACTTCCGCGGTGTCGTAGTAGCCCATCGACAGCGGCGTCTTCGCGTTCGGCCAGGCCGCCATGCGGCCGTGGTCCCAGGCGGCCTGCGCGTCGTTCCACGTGTGCGGCGTGCCGCCGGCGCGCTGCGCGTTGCCTGCGGTCCCGTCGAGGTGATACGGGATGAGGGTGGTGGCGCCGTAGTTCTGGTAGAAGATGTTGGCGGTGTTCGCGGACGGAACCGGGAAGCGGTCCCCGTAGCCGCGCACGCCCTTGTGCGTGCCGAAATAGCTGTCGAACGAGCGGTTCTCCAGCATCACCATCACCACGTACTTGACGTCCTGGATGGAGCCGGTGGCGTTGTTGGCCTCGATGGCCAGCGCGCGCCGGATGCTCGGGGGGAAGGTGGAGAGCGTCGCGACCGCGGCGGCGGTGCCAAGGGACGAGCGCAGGAACTTGCGTTTGGAAGGATTGAAGGTCATACCGGATCAGGGATTGTGGGTGGCTCGGACAGGCTCGGGCGCGCCCCGGTCAGGGCGCCGGCGCGCAGTGCACCGTGGTGCAGGCCGCCGGCGTGGAGGCGCCGCCGCCGGTATTGCCGGGGTTGGCCGGGGTGGTCGGCGTCGTCGCGTTGTCATCGCCACCGCAGCCGCCCAGCAACAGCACGATGCATAGCGCACCAATGCCCAGCATGGATCGGCCTGTTGCTTGATGTGTAGGGATCGGTCTAGTCATGAGATTGGTCAGTTGCAGTCCGAGCACGAATCGTTGTGATGGGCTTCGTGGTCAATCGAGCGGTGCGCAATGCGCGGGTATCGCGATGACCGCGGGCGTACCTGGAGCAGGCTCGGCTGCGAGGGAAAAGGTGTTCCGGTACGCTTCATGGGGTGTTTTCGACGCCACGAGGGCGTTCAGCAAAGGTGCGTCTCCACGCCCGCGCGCTCGCAGAGCGCCTGCAGTTCGGCGGAGGCGTCGGCATCGGTGAAGAAGTGGTCGACCTGCTCGAGCCGCGCCACCCGGCAGGGCGCCTCGCGCAGGAACTTGCTGCTGTCGGCAAGCAGCAGCCTGCGGTGGCTGTGCGTGAGGAGGACCTGCGACAGTTCGGCTTCGTCCGGCTGGAATTCGTAGAGCGTGCCGTCGGCGCTCACGGCGCCCACGCCGCAGATCGCGAAGTGCGCGCGGAACTTGCGCAGGAAGTCGAGCGTGGTGCTTCCCATCACGTCGCGGTCGGCGGGCCGCAGCTTGCCGCCGGCCACCCAGGTCTCTATCTCGGGTTTGTCGGCCAGGGCCCGCACGGCATCGATGTTGTTCGTCACCACGCGCAGCGGCCGGTCCGGCGGCAGGGCGCGCGCGAATTCCGCCACCGTGGTGCCATAGCCAAGAAAGATCGTCGCGTCGTCCTGCATGAGGCCGACGGCCGCCTGCGCGATGCGGCGCTTGCGCTCGATCTGGACATTGCTTCTCTGCAGGAAACTCTGGTTGTGCTGGTTCGTCGGCAGGCTCAGCCCGCCGTGCACGCGCCTGACCAGGCCTTGCTCATCGAGATCGTTGATGTCGCGCCGGATCGTCTGGCTGCTCACGTTGAAGCGGCTGGCCAGTTGCTCGGTGCTCAGTTGGTCGACTTCGTGCAGCCAGTCGAGGATGTCCCGTTGTCGGCGGCTCAGGCTCATTGTTCATTCGCTCAAGATTTATGTTCGAATGAAAATTTACCCGCCGAATGTGACGGCAAAATGATATCGGCGGCGAAAGCGTGGATAGTTTTGGCCGCTTCCGGCGCGTTTCCGGTGCGCTGTCGGCGGGCTTCCGGCGGGCGGACAGGGTCGCGGGAGGTCGTGCGGAAGAGGAAGGCGCCGGGTTCGCCGTCATCGGCGATGACGGCGTTCAGGCGCTCACGGGGCCTGCATCCCGCTGTCTGGCCGTATCTTCAGGCGGACAGGCTTGCGTATCGAAGCGGTGCGTCGGCGCCCGGATGGCGACGGCGCCGGGCGGGCCGCGCGGATCGGCCGGCCTGGCCGGGTGCGCGCGTGCGGGTCGCGGGGAAATGCCGCGTGCCCGCGTCTGTGGCGGTCACGTGGCAGTCATGCGGCGGTTATGCGGCGGGGGGCGGCGTCCTCAGTTCGTCGCCTTGATGTTCAGCCGGTGGATGATCTCGCCGAAGCGCTTCACCTCGGACCGATAGAACGTGTTGAGCGCCGCCGGCGTGGTGTAGGCCGCGTCGGCGCCTTGCGATGCCATCGCCTTCTTGACGTCGCTGCGCGCCAGCGCCAGCTTGAGTGCGCCGTTGAGTTTTTCGATGGTGGCCGCGGGCGTGCCCGCGCGCGTGAACAGCGCATACCACTGCGCGAAGTACAGGCCCTTGAAGCCGGCCTCTTCCAGCGTGGGGACGTCGGGCAGCGAGCTGCTGCGCTTCGGGCTGGCCACCGCGAGGATGCGGATCTTGCCCGACTGCAGCATCGACGCCGCCGAGGCTACGCCGACGAAGGCCATCGAGACCTGGCCGCCCATCGCGTCGGCCGCGGCGGGGGCGTCGCCCTTGTAGGGCACGTGGACCATGTCGAGTCCCGCCGCCGCGTTGAATGCCTCGCCGGCGAGGTGGCCGGTGCCGCCGATGCCGCTGCTGCCGTACGACAGTTTGGACGGATTGGCCTTGCCGTAGGCGATCAGTTCGGCCACGGTCTTGACGTTGAGCTTGGCGTTGACCGCCAGCACGATGGGCACCGAGCCCACCATGCCGATGGGGGCGAAGTCCTTCACCGGGTCATAGGTCACGTCGGGATACAACGTGGGGTTGGTGCCGTGCGTCGCGCTATTGCCCATGAGGACCGTATAGCCGTCGGGCTGGGCCTTGGCAACGAAGCTGGCGCCGACCACGCCGTTGGCGCCGGCGCGGTTGTCGACGACGATGGTGGTCTTCAGTTCGTCGCCCATGTGCTGGGCCATCAGGCGCGTCAGAAAGTCGTTGGCGCCGCCGGCCGCGTAGGGCGAGACGAACTGGATCGGGTGGTCGGGGAACTCGGCCTGCGCCGACGTCGCGATACCCAGGCCGACGATCAATGCCGCGGCGGCGCGCAGCCCCAGACGATGAAAGCAGAACATGTCTTCCTCCTGTGCCTTCGTTGGCACGATTAGTTAGGTGTATTCCCGTGCGGTGCCTCGTCACCACTGCCGTGTCGAGGCATCGCAGGTACGGCAAACAGTCTAAGTACCTGCGACTGTCTTTTGCACATGACGCGGGCAGTTTCAGGTCCACTACTTGAACTATCGCGTTGCCCGCGGAGCGGCGTCACTGCGTCGCGTCAACAGAGGTCAATAGAGCTTGGTGAGATTCGCCAGTTCGTCCTCGATCGAACGGATGGCGTCGCCGAGGCAGTTCACCACGGTTTCGGTCCGCTCCTTGCCCAGCCGGGTGGCCAGCGTCGACACGCTGATCGCCGCCGCGGGCGTGCCGTCGGGATAGCGGATGACCATGCCGACGGACATCACGGCGGGCGAGTCGAACACCTTGTTCGTGGCATAGCCGCGCCGGCGCGTCTCCGCGATGCTCGCCTGCAATGCCGCCAGCGAGTAGCGCGGATTCTTGCGCTGGGTGCGCGCCACGTTCACCTTGCAGATGCGGTCGACCTCCTCGTCGGGCAGCGCGCTGAGCAGCGCCAGCCCGGTCGCGCCGATGTTCAGGGGCCGGTGCCGTCCCACGTCGAGGATGAACAGCTTGATCGGGAAGTTGCCATCGGCGCGCGCCACGCAGACGTTGTCGAAGCCGGAGCGCACGGTCATGAAGACGGTATCCCCGGTCTGGTCCGCGATGGATTGCAGGTAGGGCTTGCAGATGTCCCGCAGCGAGAGCTTGGGCGCGGCCGCGAGGCCCATCTCGTAGAGCAGCGGGCCGAGGTAGTAGCGCTTGGTGGTCTCGTCCTGCCGGATCAGCTGCTCGGCGATCATGCCCTGCAGGATCCGGTGCGCGGTGGGCCGCTCGATGCCGACGCGCCGGTACAGGTCCACCAGGCGGATGCCGCTGCGGTTGTTGGCCGTGATCAGCCGCAGCAGCGCCACCGCGCGATGCAGGGTCTGCGTGCCGGCGGCGGCGCTGGCCAGGACATTGGGCTTGGACGGGCTCATGGCATTTTCATTCCGAGCGGTTCTCATTATGTGGACCGTATCGTCCATCGTCTTGGCCAGGCTGTATATGGCCTGGACTCATGAAGTCCATATTTTGGACTTCATATGGCGGCCCGCTCGCGCTTGCTGTCATTCTTCGCTCCGGCAGCGGCGCATCGCGGATGACCGCCCGGAGGCGAGGCGGTCGACGAGACGCCTGGCCGGACAAGACAAGACTGGAGACACGCTGCGCTGCAGCAAGGCGCGGCACACGGCAATGGAAGACACACACCTGCTTGCGGTGCGTCAGGACGGCGTACTGACCCTGACGCTCAACCGCCCCGAACGGCGCAATGCGCTGAGCCCACAGTTGTACGAAAACCTGCGCGAGCAGTTGTCCCTGGCGGCGGCGGACGATGCGATCGGCGCCGTGGTGCTCACGGGCGCCGGCGGCGCGTTCTGCGCCGGCGGCGACGTGGCGCGCATGGCCGACGCATCGGCGGCCGAGACCCTGTCGTTCGAGGCCCGCGCGAACCGGCTGCGCCGGCGCGCCGAGATCTGCGAACTGCTGCACGAGATGCCCAAGCTGACGCTGGCCATGATCCGCGGCGCGGCCGTCGGCGCGGGGCTGTCGATCGCGCTGGCCTGCGACATGCGCATCGGCGACGACACCGCGCGGCTCAAGACCGGCTTCATCGACGTCGGCGTGCCCGGCGATTTTGGCGGCCACTATTTCCTGCCGCGCATCGTGGGCGCGGCGCGCGCCCGCGAACTCTATCTCTGCTCGCCGCTGCTCGACGCCGGCCAGGCCGCCGCACTGGGCCTGCTCAACCAGAAAGTCGCCGCGGAGCAGCTCGAAGCCGTGGTCATGGCCATCGCCAGGCATTGCGCAAGCCATTCGCGCACGGCGGTTGGCTACATGAAGCGCAACCTCAATGACGCGCTGGGCGCCACGCTCGGCGAAGTGCTGGATGCCGAGGCATGGCGCCACGTGCGCTGCACCGAGACGCCCGAGCACCGCGACGCGGTGCGCGCGCGCGCGGCCCGACGCCGGACCGCGACGGGCGCGGAGGGCGGCGGCGCGACACCCGCGTGAGCCGGGCAGGGCAGAGCAGTTTCTTCCATTTTTCCCCTTCTTTTTCAGGATGACATCGATGAGCAAGGTTTGTCAGGACCGCGTCGTGATCGTGACGGGCGCCGCCCGTGGAATCGGACGCGAATACGCGTTGCATCTGGCCGCGCATGGCGCCAGGGTGGTCGTCAACGACCTCGGCAGTTCCCGCGAGGGCATCGGCCAGGACATGTCCGCGGCGCAGGCGGTGGTCGACGAGATCGTCCATGCCGGCGGCCAGGCCGTGGCCAACGGCGACAACATCGCCGACTGGGAAGGCGCGCGGCGCCTGATCGCGCATGCGGTCGAGCATTTCGGCCGGCTCGATGCGCTCGTCAACAACGCCGGCATCCTGCGCGACCGCACCATGGTCAACATGGAAGAGGGCGAATGGGATGCCGTGGTGAACGTCCACCTGAAAGGCACCTTCGCGCCGTCGCACCATGCCGCGGTCTACTGGCGCGCCACGCAGAAGGCCACGGGCGAGCCGGTCAACGGCCGCATCATCAACACGACGTCGTCGTCGGGCCTGTTCGGCAACATCGGGCAGACCAACTACGGCGCGGCCAAGGCCGGCGTCGCGGCGCTGACCGTCATCGGCGCGCGCGAGCTCAAGCGCTATGGCGTCACCGTCAATGCCATCTGCCCGCATGCCCAGACCCGCATGACCGAAGGCCTGCGCGAGCGCACGCCCGAGGAGATCGCCGCGCGCCATCCGCGCTGGATCGCGCCCGTGGTGGTGTGGCTGGCCGGCGCCGACAGCGGCGCGGTGACGGGGCGCGTGTTCGAGGTCGGCGGCGGCCATCTGGCCGCGCTGGAGGGCTGGCACCGCGGGCCGTCGGCCGAGCCGGTGGACGATGCCGGCAAGATCGGGCCGGTCCTGAGCGACCTGGCCGCGCGCGCGCGCCGCAATGCCGACATGAAAGGCAACGACCTGGACTGAGCAATGATCGATAAGCGCTGCAAGAACGTAGCCGACGCCATCGCGGGGATCCGCGACGGCGCGGTGCTGCTGGTCGGCGGCTTCGGCACGTCGGGCCGGCCCACCCGGCTGATGGAGGGCGTGCTGGAGCTGGGGGTGCGCGACCTGACCATCGTGGCCAACAACGCGACCATCGGCACCGACATCGTGGGGGACCTGATGCGGGCTGGCCGCATCCGCAAGATCGTGTGCTCGTTCCCGCGCGGGCTGACCGGAAAGACCATCTTCGACGAGCTCTACCACGCCGGCCGCATCGAGCTGGAACTGGTGCCGCAGGGCACGCTGGCCGAGCGCATCCGCGCCGGCGCGGCCGGCATCGGCGGCTTCTTCACGCGCACGGCCGCCGGCACCGAACTGGCCCGGGGCAAGGAGACGCGCGAGATCCGCGGCGAGCTGTACGTGCTGGAGGAGCCGATCACCGGCGACGTGGCGCTGATCAAGGCGCAGCGCGGCGACCGCTGGGGCAACCTGGTCTATCACCGCGGCGCCCGCATCAACAACCCGGTCATGGCGGGGGCCGCCAGGCTTGCCGTGGCGCAGGTGAGCGAGTTCGTCGAACTGGGCGCGCTGGACCCGGAGCACGTGGTGACGCCCGGCATCTTCATCGACCGGCTCGTGGAGGCGAAATGAGCAAAGGACTGAGCAAAGGACTGAGCAAAGGGCTGAGCCGCGAGGACATGGCGCGCGTGGCCGCCGGCGATATCCCCGACGGCAGCTGCGTGAACCTCGGCATCGGCCTGCCGACGCTGATGGCCGACTACGTGCCCGCCGGCCGCGAACTGCTGTTCCACAGCGAGCAGGGCCTGCTGGGGCTGGGACCGAAGGCCGCGCCCGGCGAGGAAGACGAGGACGTGCTCAATGCCGGCAAGGAATTCATCACGCTGCTGCCGGGCGCGTCGGTGTTCAGCCACAGCGACTCCTTCCTGATGGTGCGCGGCGGACATATCGACATCGCCTGCCTGGGCGCGTTCCAGGTCGCGGCCAACGGCGATCTCGCCAACTGGTCCACCGGCCTGCCCGGACAGATTCCGGGCGTGGGCGGCGCGATGGACCTCGCCTGCGGCGCTGCCCAGGTGTGGGTGCTGATGGAGCACTGCACGAAGGACGGCAAGCCGCGCATCCTGGACGCCTGCACCTATCCCCTGACCGCCGCGCGCTGCGTGGACCGGATCTATACCGACCTGGCCGTGATCGACGTCACGCCGCGCGGCCTGGTGGTGCGGCGCATGGCGCGCGGCCTCGACTTCGCCACCTTGCAGCAATCGACCGCGGCCCCGCTGACCCTGGCGCCGGACTGCGGACCCTACGCGCCGGACGCCGGCCACACTGAACGTTGATCGAGTCATCATGAAAACAGCGATTACGAAACTGCTCGGCATCGAGCACCCGATCGTGCAGGGCGGCATGCAGTGGGTCGGCCGGGCGGAGCTGGTGGCGGCGGTCTCCAACGCCGGCGCGCTGGGCATCCTGACGGCGCTGACGCAGCCCTCGCCCGAGGCGCTGTCAGCCGAGATCGCGCGCACGCGGACCATGACGGACAAGCCCTTCGGCGTGAACCTGACCTTCCTGCCGACGCTCAAGCCGGTGCCCTACGACGCCTATCGCGACGCCATCATCGATGCCGGCGTGACGATCGTCGAGACCGCCGGCAACAATCCCTCGCAGCACCTGCCCGCGTTCAAGCGGGCGGGCATCAAGGTGATCCACAAGTGCACCACCGCGCGGCATGCGCTCAAGGCGCAGCAGATGGGGGTGGATGCCGTCAGCATCGACGGCTTCGAGTGCGCCGGGCACGTCGGCGAGGAAGACATCCCGGGCCTGATCCTGATCCCGGCCGCGGTGGCGCAGCTCGACATCCCGGTCATCGCCTCCGGCGGATTCGGCGATGCGCGCGGGCTGGTGGCGGCGCTGGCGCTGGGCGCCGAGGGCATCAACATGGGCACGCGCTTCATGTGCACTCGCGAGGCGCCGATCCACGACCGCATCAAGCAGGCCATCGTGGCCAACAGCGAGCGCGACACCTGCCTGATCCTGCGCAGCCTGAAGAACAGCAGCCGGGTGGCGCGCACCGCGTTGTCCGAGAGCGTCGTCGCGATGGAGCGCGCCGGCGCCACCATCCAGGAGATCGCCCCCAAGGTGGCCGGCGTGCGCGGCCGCGGCGTCTACGAGAACGGCGACGTGGAGGAGGGCATCTGGACCGTGGGCCTGGTGCAGGCGCTGATCGAGGACATCCCCACCTGCGCGGAGCTGGTGGGCCGCATCATCCGGCAGGCCGAGGCGCTGATCGCCGACCGGCTGGCCGGGCTGGCCGGCGTCCCGCTGCGCGCGGCGTAGCGGCGTAACGGCGTAACGGCGAGACCCGCTCACCGACCGATCTTTCAAGGAGACTGCAATGCTGGAAGTAGAAACACCCGAGGACATGGCGCAGTATGTGGGCAAGCCGCTGGGCGTCAGCGACTGGCTGACGGTGGACCAGGAGCGCATCGATGCGTTTGCCCGCGTGTCGGGAGACGAGAACTGGATCCACGTGGACGTGGAGCGGGCGCGCCGGGAACTGCCCGGCGGCAAGACCATCGCGCATGGCATGCTGACGCTGTCGCTGGTCACGTACATGGGCGGCAACATCCTGCGCATCCGCCAGCGCTCGCGCGGCATCAACTATGGTTCGAACAAGGTCCGCTTCACCGCGCCGGTGCAGTGCGGCGCGCGCATCCGGCTGCACCGCACGCTCGAGAAGTACGAGGCCATCGACGGCGGCGCGCGGCTGACGTTCGGCAACCGGATGGAGATCGAGGGCGTGGAGCGCCCCGCGCTGGTCGCGGAAACCGTGTCGGTCATCTACGCCCGGGGGGCATGATGGCCCCTGCCGCCCAATCCCCATACGAGGTCTACCTCGGCCACCTGCGCGAGGGCCGGCTTGCCTACCAGTTCAGCCCGGCCGCGGACCGCGCGGTGTTCTATCCTCGCGTGCTGTGCCCGTACACCGGCAGCACCGACCTGCAATGGCGCGTGAGCAAGGGCCTGGGCACGGTCTACAGCACGACCGTGGTCTACCCGCGCGACGGCGCGCCGTACAACGTGGCGCTGATCGACTGCGACGAAGGCTTCCGGCTGATGAGCCGCGTCGAGCAGATGCCCGCCGGCGCGGTGGCGATCGGCATGCGCGTATCGTTCCAGGTCCACGCGAATGGCGACGATCCCTATCCTGTTTTCCATCCGGTGACCGTGGCATGACATCCTCCCTCATCAAGCGCGGCAGCGCGGCCATCGTGGGCGCCGCCGAATCCGACCTGGGCGAAGTCGGCCCGGGATACACCCCGATCGACCTGATGGCGCAGGCCGTGCGGCGCGCGCTGGACGACTGCGGGCTGGCCCTGTCCGACGTCGACGGGCTTTTCTGCGCGACGTCGCAGAGCCGGCTGTCCGGCCTGGCGCTGGCGGAGTACCTGGGGTTGCCCGAAGCCTACGTGGACTCCACGTCGACCGGCGGCTCGTCGTTCATGCTGCATCTGGCGCACGCGCAAATGGCGATCGCCGCCGGCGCCTGCAAGGTTGCCGTCATTGCCTACGGCAGCACGCAGCGCTCGCTCGGCCGCAAGAACACCAGCGCGGCCGAGCCCAATCCGTACGAGTCGCCGTTCAAGCCGTTCATGCCGCCGACGGCCTATGCGCTGGCGGCGGCGCGCCACATGCACGAGTTCGGCACCACGCGCGAGCAACTGGCGGAGGTGGCGGTCGCCGCGCGGCAATGGGCGCTGCTGAACCCGGTGGCCTGGGAAAAGAAGCCGCTCACGGTGGAAGAGGTGCTGGGCGCGCGCATGGTGAGCTATCCGCTGACCATTCGCGATTGCTGCCTCATCACCGATGGCGGCGGCGCCATCGTGGTGACGTCGGCCGAGCGCGCGCGCGGCATGCGCCGCCCGCCCGTGTACGTGCTGGGCGCCGGCACCGTCACCACGCATCACAGCATCTCCAGCATGCCCGACCTGACGCACAGCGGCGCGCGGCGCGCGGGCGAGATCGCCTACGCGATGGCGGGCCTGCGCCCGGCGGACGTCGACGTGGCGCTGGTGTACGACGCCTTCACGATCAACACGATCCTGTTCATGGAAGACCTCGGCTTCTGCGCCAAGGGCGAAGGCGGCGCGTTCGTCAGCGGCGGCCGCATTGCCCCGGGCGGCACGTTCCCGGTCAATACCAACGGCGGCGGGCTGTCCTACTGCCATCCGGGCATGTACGGCATGTTCCTGCTGATCGAGGCGGTGCGGCAACTGCGCGGCGAATGCGGCGCGCGCCAGGCGGCCGGCGCGGAGATCGCGCTCGCGCACGGAAACGGCGGCGTGCTGTCGTCGCAGAACACCGTCATTCTGGGGGCGGCGCACACGGTGTAGTTTCTCCGGGGCATGGCTATGGCCCTTCCGCTCACCCATGCGTGCGGGCGGGCGGAAGGGCCTTCCGATTCCGATGTCGCCCGCAACCGCGCGCGCCCGGCCCTCACGCCTGCGCGGCGGCTTCCTCGGCGGCGGGATAGTCGGTGTAGCCATGCTCCGCGCCGCCGAACAGCGAGCCGGCGTCGAACGCGGCGAGCGGCAGGCCTTCGGCCGCGTGCGGGAAGTCCGCATGGCTAAAGCCGCCGCGGTTGTCGTACCCCGCCACCGGGACCGGCGGGGTGAGGGGGCCGGAGGGAGCGCGGCGCGTCAGCCGCCGCCCGCGTCGTCGATCTGGTCGCGCGCCACCGTGATGACTTCCATGACGCTGCTGCCGATGTGCCGCTTCATTGCCGTGGCCGCCGCCTCGGTCTGGCCGGCGCGGCTCAGGCGGATCAGCTCCATGTGTTCCTGGCGCGCCTGCAGGCGCTGCGGCACGCTGACCACGCGGAAGTTGAGGTAGCGCTCGGACTTCTCGTGCAGCGTGCGCACGATGTTCAGCGCGAACGGCCGGTTGGCCGGCTGGTACAGCGTTTCGTGCAACTGCCAGTTGAGGCGGCTCCAGGCGTCGGCGGGGGCGCTGTCCATTTCATTCACCAGCGCCTCGGCGCGCGCGAGGTCCGCGGCCTGCAGCTGCGGCACGGCCAGGCGCAGCAGCCACGGCTCGAGCTGCACGCGCAGTTCGAAGAACTCCTGCACTTCGTCCACCGACAACTGCGCCACGTAGGCGCCGCGGTGCGGCTGCAGATTCACCAGGCCTTCCGAGCTGAGCAGGCGGATCGCCTCGCGCAGCGGGATGCGGCTCACGCCCAGTTCTTCCGCGAGCGCTTCCTGGCGCAGCGCCGAGCCCGGCGCGAGCTTGCCCGAGAGGATGCGCTGGCGCAGGTCGGCCGCCACCATTTCCACCGCGGTGGCGCGCACCAGGCGGGCGCCGCCAGGGCCGTCGGCCGTGGATGAGGAAGGGGAGGAAGAAGGCGCGGACATACGGGAAAAGTGGCTAGTCATGACGTGCTCGGCATTGTCTCTGATTTTGTGGCGCGGCTGCGGCTTGTTTTTTGCACAACGTCATTGTATATTGGATCCAATTTGTGAAAACAGCAAGACAGAACCGCGTAGATCCACAATATTTACCCAGGTATCTGGCCAAGAAGGCCGGCGGTGCCTGCATATTGGATATTTGATTCAGTGCTGCGTGCGTGACCGGCCCCTCGAAAAACTCCTTTCCCAAGACGTTCTACCCAAAAATCCAAATGAGAATGCGCGACTTCGAAAGCCCTGGGCGCTCGTCCGTCATGGCCCGCAACGGCATGGTGGCGACCTCGCATCCGGCCGCCACGCTGGCGGCGGCGCAGGTGCTGGACGCCGGCGGCAACGCCATGGACGCGGCGGTGGCCGCCTGCGCGGTGCAATGCGTGGTCGAGCCGGGCTCCACCGGCATCGGCGGCGACTGCTTCGCGCTCTACGCCAGGAACGGCGGCGCGGACGTGGTGGCCTACAACGGCAGCGGCTGGGCGCCCTCGGGCATCAGCCCCGCGGCGCTGCGCGAGCGCGGCGTGACCTCGCTGCTGCGTCCCACCCCGCACGGCATCACCGTGCCGGGCGCGATCGACGCCTGGGACCGCCTGATCCGCGACCACGGCAGCCTGCCGCTGGCCGAGGTGCTGCGCCCGGCCATCCGCCACGCGGAAGAGGGCTACGCGATCACCCCGCGCGTGTCGCGCGACTGGACCCTGGCCGAGCCGCTGCTCAAGCGCAACGAGCACGCCGCGCGCGTGATGCTGCCGGGCGGCAGCGCGCCGCTGCCGGGCAGCGTGCACCGCCAGCCGGAACTGGCCGCCACGCTGCGGCTGATCGGGCAGAAGGGCCGCGACGGTTTCTACGCCGGCCCGGTCGCCGAGGAGATGGTGCGGTACCTGCAATCGCTGGGCGGCTTCCATACCGAGGCGGACTTCGCCGAATACCGCGGCAGCTACGTCACGCCGATCAAGACGCAGTTCCGCGGCTACGACATCCACGAATGCCCGCCCAACGGGCAGGGCGTGATCGCGCTGCTGATCCTGAACATCCTGGCCGGCTTCCCCGCCGACGGCGACCCGCTCTCGGCCGACCGCCTGCACCGCGAGATCGAGGCCACGCGCCTGGCCTACGCGGCGCGCGACGAGGTGCTGTGCGACCCCGACTTCACCGCGGTCGACGTGGAGCGGCTGTTGTCGCCGGCATTCGCCGACGCGCTGCGCGCGAAGATCGACCTGGCGCGCGCCAGCGACGTGCCGCCGGTGATCGGCATGCCCGAGCACCTGGACACGGTCTACATCAGCGTGGTCGACAAGGACCGCAACTGCGCCAGCTTCATCAATTCGATTTTCTACGGCTTCGGCAGCGGCATCATGACGCCGACCACCGGCATCCTGCTGCACAACCGCGCCCAGAGCTTCTCGCTGCTGGACGGCCATCCCAACGCCATCGCGCCGCGCAAGCGGCCCATGCACACCATCATCCCCGGCATGGCGACCAGGGACGGCCGCGCCGCGCTCAGCTTCGGCGTGATGGGCGGACACTATCAGGCGATGGGCCACGCGCATCTGGTCTCCAAGGTGCTGGACTACGGCATGGACCTGCAGGACGCGGTGTCGCTGCCGCGGGTCTTTCCCACGCCGGGCAGCAACGCGGTCGAGATCGAGCGCACCGTGCCGGCCGAAGTGGTCGCCGAACTGCGCCGCCGCGGCTTCGAGATCGCGCCGCGCACCCGCCCGATCGGCGGGGCGCAGGTGATCCGCATCGACTGGGAGCAGGGCGTGCTCACCGGCGCGTCGGACCACCGCAAGGACGGCTGCGCCATCGGGCTCTGAGCGCGCCCGACTGCCCACCGGAAAGCAGCCACGCCACCCTTTTTCTCAACTCGCACGTTCGCTCATGAAATCGTTGCTTTCCGCGCTATGCGCTTGTCTGTTGTTCTCCTCCACGGCCGTGATGGCGCAGGGGGAAAAGGAAAAGGCGTGGCCCATCCAGCCGATCCGCCTGGTGGTGCCGTTCCCGCCGGGCGGCGCGGCCGACGGCATCGCGCGCATGCTGGCGCCGGCGTTCCAGCGGGAGCTCGGCCAGTCGATCATCATCGACAACAAGCCGGGCGCCTCCGCCGCCATTGCCAGCATCAACGTGCTGCAGTCGGCGCCCGACGGCTACTCGGTGATGATGAGCGGCTTCGCGCCGCTGATCACCAACCGCTTCACGCAGAAGAAGCTGGCCTACGATCCGGATGCCTTCACCCGCATCGGCCTGCTGTCGGCCACGCCCAACGTGCTGGTGGCGAGCATGAGCGCGCCGTTCAGGACGCTGCCGCAGATGGTCAGCTACGCCAAGGCGCATCCGGGCGAAGTCACCTTCGGCTCCTACGGCATCGGCTCGCTGGCGCACCTGTCGGGCGAGATGCTCAAGGGCGCGGCCCACATCGACATGCTGCACGTGCCCTACAAAGGCGCCAACCAGGCCGTGCCGGCGCTGCTCGGCGGCGAGCTGATGACGTACTTCGACGCGGTCGGCCCCACGCTGTCGCTGATCCGGCAGGGCAAGCTGCGCGCGCTGGCGGTGACGAGCGCGAAGCGCCTGCCGGCGCTGCCCGACGTGCCCACCGTGGCGGAGCAGGGTTATCCGGGCTTCGAGTCGACCTCGTGGAACGGCATCGTGGCGCCGCCGCACACGCCGGCCTACATCGTCGCGAAGTTCAATGCCGCCATCAACAAGGTGATGAGCGAGCCCGAAGTCAGGAAGAAGCTGGCCGACATCGGCACCGAGGCGCTCACCGGCAGCGTGGCCGACTTCGATGCCCGCCTCAGGAAGGAGATTCCGCGCGTGCAGGCGCTGGTCAAGCGCGCCGGCATCGAGCCCGAATAACCGAGCCCGAATAACCGAGCCCGAATAACCGGGCCTGAGTAGTCGAGTCCGCATAGTCCGGTCCGCGCAGTCCAGCCGGATTGATTCCGGCCAACGCCGCGCGGCCCTGCCTGCTCCGGTTCACCGCCCCCATCCCCGGCGGACAGCGCGCGCTGTCCGCCCTGCGTCGTCCGTTTCACTGTCGCCATGCAAACCACCACCCATCCGCTGCTGCCGGCCACGCCCGGCATGTCCTGCCATCTGACCAGCCACCGCTTCGGGCCCGCCGACGCGCCGAAGAAGATCTACATCCAGGCCGCGCTGCACGCCGACGAGATCCCCGGCATGCTCGTGGCCGTGGTGCTGATGGACCGGCTGCGGGAGCTGGAGGCGGCGGGCGCGCTGCGCGCGGCCGTGACGCTGGTGCCGGTGGCCAATCCCGCCGGCCTGGCGCAGACCGTGCTCGGCAGCCCGGTCGGCCGCTTCGACCTGGGCAGCGGGCAAAACTTCAACCGCGGCTTCCCGATGCTGTACGAGCCGATCGCGGCGGCGGTGGAGGGCAGCCTGGGCAGCGACGGCGCGCACAACGTGCAGGTGATCCGCCGCGCGATGGCCGACGCCCTGCGCGCCAGCGTGCCGGCCAATCCGATGGCCTCGCTGCAGCAGACCCTGATGCTGCTGGCGCACGACGCCGACGTGGTGCTGGACCTGCACTGCTCGCGCGAGTCGCCGATGCACATCTACACCGGCGAGGCGATCTGGGCGGAAGTGGAGCCGCTCGCCCGCTACCTCGGCGCGAAAGCGAGCCTGCTGGCGCTGGACGCCGGCGGCCAGTCCTTCGACGAAGCCTTCAGCTATACCTGGTACCAGCTGCAGCAGCGCTTCGGCGCGCGCTTCCCGATCCCGCACGGCAGCCTGGCCACCACGGTGGAGCACCGCGGCCAGCGCGACGTGTCGTGGCAACTGGCGGAGCAGGACGCCGCCGCGATCCTGAACTACCTGACGCATGCCGGCGCGATCGCGGGCACGGCGCCGCCGCTGCCGCCGCTGCCGCATCCGGCCACGCCGCTGGCCGGCAGCGAATACGTCGCCGCGCCGGTCAGCGGCATCGTGGTGTTCCGCGCCGAGCCGGGCGCGGCGGTGCAGGCGGGCCAGGTCCTGTTCGACATCGTCGACCCGGTCAGCGGCAGCCGCACGCCGGTCGCCACGAGCACGGCGGGCGTGTTCTTCATGGGCCGCGACATCCGCTTCGCGCGGCACGGCGATCCGCTGGCCCGCGTGGCCGGCAACGCGCCGGCCCGCTCCGGCTACCTGCTGAGCGCCTGATCCCTTCGTCCTTCTTCCTCACCATCACTTACCGTCCGATCCATCATGCCTTCTGATTCCCGCCGCGCCACGCTCGCGGCCCTCGCCGGCCTTGCCTCGCTGTGCCTTTGCGCATGCCTGCCGCTCACCGCGGCGGCGCAACCGGCCTGGCCGTCCTCCAAGCCGATCCGCCTGATCGTCGCCTATCCGGCGGGCGGCGTGACGGATGCCGTCGCGCGCCTGGTGAGCGACCGCCTCGGCGCGCAGCTCGGCACCTCCATCGTGGTCGACAACCGCGCCGGCGCGGCGGGCCTGATCGGCATGGACGCGGTGGCCAAGGCCGCGCCGGACGGCTACACCTTCGGCATCTCCACGGTCAGCACGCTGACCCTGACGCCGCACCTGAACAAGATGCCGTTCGACCCCGCCCGCGATATCGCGCCGGTGGTCAGCATCGCGTATTCGCCGGTGGTGATGATGGCCACGCCGATCATGCCGGCGCGCGACTTCCGCGCGGTGCTGGCCGATGCCCGCTCGCGCCCCGGCGCGATCCGCTGGTCCACCTCGGGCCAGGGCTCGCTGGGCCAGATCATGCTCGAGCAGATCAAGCTCGCGGCCCACGTGGACATCACGCACATTCCCTATCGCGGCTCGGGCCAGCAGTTCAACGACGCGATGGGCGGCCAGCTCGAAATGGTGTCGATCAATGCCAGCCAGACGCTGCTGCAGCAGATCCGCAGCGGCAAGCTGCGGCCGCTGGCCATCGGCGCCGCGGCGCGCATGGCGTCGCTGCCCGACGTGCCGACGCTCGCCGAACTCGGCTTCCCGCAGGCCAACCGGTCGTCCACGCTGGGCGCCTTCGCGCCGGCCCGCACGCCGGCGCCGGTGATCGAGCGGCTCAACGCCGAGATCAACAAGATCCTCGCGCAGCCGGACGTGCGCAAGCTGCTGCTCGAAATGGGCAACGTGCCGACCGGCGGCACGCCGGCCGCGTTCGCGCAGGGCATCGCCGCGGAATCGGCCGATAATGCGCGCATCATCAAGGCCGCCAACATCCGCCTCGAATAAACCAGCGGCCGCCGGCCGCGCCGCGCTTTCCCCCGCACCTTAGCCACGGGACACCATCATGAGTCTGTCATCCACCGCCGCATCCGCCATCGTCGAACTCGAGGGCATCGCCCTGTCGCGGGCCATCCACCGGCGCGAAGTATCCTGCCTGGAAGTCATGCAGGCCTTCCTGGCGCAGATCGAGCGCTTCAACCCCGGGGCCAACGCCCTGGTGTCGCTGCAGCCGCCGGAGCTGGTGCTGCAGCAGGCGCGCGAGGCCGATGCCGCGCTCGCGCGCGGCGAGGGCCACGGCTGGATGCACGGCTTTCCGCAGGCGCCCAAGGACCTCACGCCGGTCGCCGGCATGGTGACGACGCGCGGCTCGCCCATCCACCGCGAGCGCGTCACCACCGTGGACGGGCTGTCGGTGGAGCGCATGCGGCGCGCCGGCGCCATCTTCGTGGGGCGCAGCAACTCGCCGGAATTCGGCCTCGGCTCGCACACCTACAACCAGGTGTTCGGCGTGACGCGCAACGCCTTCGATCCGGCGCGCAGCGCCGGCGGCAGCAGCGGCGGCGCGGCGGTGGCGGTGGCGCTGCGCATGCTGCCGGTGGCCGACGGCAGCGACATGATGGGCTCGCTGCGCAACCCGGCGGGCTACAACAACATCTTCGGCTTCCGCCCCTCGTTCGGGCGCGTGCCCAACTGGCCCGCCGACGACGTGTTCTTCGCCCAGTTCAGCACCTGGGGGCCGATGGCGCGCAGCGTGGCCGACATCGCCATGCTGCTCTCGGTGCAGGCTGGCTGGGACGCGCGCGTGCCGCTCTCCAGCCGCGAGCCGGCCGGCGTCTTCGCCAGCCCGCTGGAGCGCGGCTTCAAGGGCGCGCGCGTCGGCTGGCTGGGCGACCTGGGCGGCTACCTGGCGATGGAGCCCGGCGTGCTGCCGCTGTGCGAGGCGGCGCTCGGGCATTTCCGCGAGCTCGGCTGCACGGTCGAAGCCGCCGCGCCCGACTTTCCGCCCGAGACGCTGTGGCGCGCGTGGAACACGCTGCGCAGCGCCTCGGTGGCCAGCAACTACGCCGGCCACTACGAGAACCCGGCCGAGCGCGCGCTGCTCAAGCCCGAGGCGATATGGGAGATCGAGCAGGGCCTGAAGCTGTCGGCGCGCGACGTGCAGCGCGCCTCGGTGGAGCGCTCGTCGTGGTACCAGGCGGTGCTGCGGCTGTTCGCGCGCTTCGACTACCTGGTGCTGCCCACCGCGCAGACGTTCCCGTTCGCCGCCGGGCTCGACTGGCCGCGCAGCGTGGGCGGGCGCGAGATGGACACCTACCACCGCTGGATGGAAGTGGTGGTGCCCGCCACGATGGCCGGGCTGCCGGCGCTCAACGTGCCGGCCGGCTTCAGCGCCGACGGGCTGCCGATGGGCCTGCAGATCATCGGCCCCGCGCAGGCCGACCGCGCCGTGCTGGAGCTGGGCCACGCCTACGACCTGGCCAGCGGCCTGGCGCGCCGGCGCAGCCCGCTGCTGGACGCGGCGCGAGGGAGCTGAGGCATGGCCATCGACGAGACCGACCAGCGCCTGCTGGCCATGCTGCGCGCCGACGCGCGCGCCAGCGTGGCCGTGCTGGCGCACCGCCTGGGCGTGTCGCGCGGCACGGTCAGCAACCGCATCGCGCGGCTGGAGAAAGACGGGATCATCGCCGGCTACACCGTGCAGCTGCGCCCGGACGTGGACCCGCACGACATCGCCGCGTGGATGTCGATCGCGGTGGAGGGCAACCGCACGCGCGAGGTCATCGCCATCCTGCTGGGCGAGCCCGGCGTGGCGTCGCTGCACGACACCAACGGCCGCTGGGACCTGCTGGCCGAGCTGCGCGCCTCCACGCTGACCGACCTGGCCGGTGTGCTCGAGCGCGTGCGGCTGATCGGCGGCATCCGCGACACCGAGACCAGCATCCACCTGCAGACCTACAAGACCTGCTGAGCGGACCGGCTGCGCGGACCGGCCGGGGGAGATTGCGTGGAGTGTCAGCGCGGGCTGGCAAAGCGGCAGAAAGCCGCGTTTTTCTCGCGGAAAATGGGCTTCTGGCTGACAGGCGGCGCGGCAACAATGTCTGCTGTCCCATTCATCCAACGGAGCACAGACATGACGCGTTTTCTTTCCCCCACCGACGTTTCCCGCATCGTGGCAATCCGCGGCCTGCCGCAGGTGCTCGAGCAGATGGCCCGCTACATCGAGGAAGATTTCCTGCGCTGGAACGACTTCGACAAGAGCGCCCGCGTGGCCAGCCATTCGCCGCGCGGCGTGATCGAGCTGATGCCGATCGCCGACGCGGATCTGTACAGCTTCAAGTACGTCAACGGCCATCCGGCCAACACCGCCGACGGCTTGCCCACGGTGATGGCGTTCGGCACGCTGGCCGCGGTCGCCACCGGCGAGCCGCTGCTGCTGAGCGAGCTGACGCTGACCACCGCGCTGCGCACGGCCGCCACCTCGGTGGTCGCCGCGCGGCGCCTGGCGCGCAAGGATGCCGCCGTCATGGCGCTGATCGGCAACGGCGCGCAGAGCGAATTCCAGGCGCTGGCCTTCCACCACCTGCTGGGCATCCGCGAGCTGCGCGTCTACGACACCGACCCCGCCGCCACCAGCAAGCTGGTGCGCAACCTGCGGCCGGTGCGCGGGCTGGACGTGCAGGTCTGCGCCAGCACCGCTGACGCGGTGCGCGGCGCCGACATCGTCACCACCGTCACCGCCGACAAGGCCTACGCCACCATCATCACGCCCGACATGCTGGCGCCGGGCATGCACCTCAACGCCGTGGGCGGCGACTGCCCGGGCAAGACCGAGCTGCATCCCGAGGTGCTGCTGCGCGCCAGCGTGTTCGTCGAATACGAGCCGCAAAGCCGTATCGAGGGCGACACCCAGCAGATGCCGGCGGACTTCCCCGTGACCGAGCTGTGGAACGTGCTGGCCGGTCGCGTGCCGGGCCGTGCCGGCGAGGCGCAGATCACGGTGTTCGACTCGGTGGGCTTCGCGCTGGAGGACTTCTCCGCGCTGCGCTACCTGCGCGACAGCGCCGAGGCGCTCGGCCTCGGCGTGCCGCTGGCGCTGGTGCCGGCGCAGGACGATCCGAAGGACCTGTTCGGCGTGCTCACCGGCGCCGGCGAGCCTGTCGCCGGCATGGACGCGGATGCGCGCCTGCCGGAGCGCGCCGCGGCACTGGTGGCGTGAGGCCGGCGCCGCGCCGGCGCCAAAACGCGGACACGGCGCGCGGCGGCATCGCGCGCCGTGTCCGTTTTTTTCGTTTCCGGCGGCGCGGCGGGCAGGCGGAGGCACGTGGCGGTGCACTGCAATGGCGATAACGCGGCGGAAGCTAAAGTCCCCCGGCATCCTGCCGTAACCAGTGTCATTGTCGTGTCACTGCTGGTCAACCTTCCTCCCATGCTGAACAAACTCTCCATCCGCTTCCGCCTGAACCTGGCCTTGTCCGTGCTGGCCATCCTGCTTACCGTCATCGGCGTCATCGGCGTGCTTGGCATGCGTACCGCCAGCGCCGACCTCCAGGAGATCTACTCGAACCAGCTTGCCTCGATGGGCTTCGTCGCCAAGGCGCAGCAGCACCTGACCGTGATCCGGGTCGGGCTGGACCGCGTCATGTTCCATCCCGACGCCCCCGACGTGGCCGCCACGGTAGACAAGTCGCTGGGCTACAAGACCCGCTCCGACGATGCCTGGAAGGCCTACCAGGCGCTGCCCAAGACGCCCGAGGAGCAGCAGCTGGCGGTCAAGATCGACGGCATGCGCACGGCGTACTTCAAGGAGGGCATCGAGCCCCTGGTGGCGGCATTGCGCGCCCACGACACCGCGGCCGCCGACAAGATCGTCATGGATACGCTGCCGCCGCGCAGCGCCGCGCTGCTGGCGGCGATGGAAGAACTCGAGCACAGCCAGAGCCAGCAGGCCGCGGCGCTGCACGAGGCGGCGTCGGTGCGCTCGCAGGAATTCCTCTGGCTGGTCTCGGTGGCCATCGGCGTGGGCATCCTTGCCGCGCTGGGCTGCGCCATCGGGCTGCATCGCGCCATCTCGGTGCCGCTCAACCGCATGCTCGGCAACTTCGCCGAGATCTCGCGCGGCAACCTGACCGATGCCATCGAGGTGACGAGCGAGAACGAAATGGGCGCGCTCACGCGCGGGCTGCAGGAGATGCAGCAGGGCCTGATCAAGACCATCCACGCCGTGCGCAGCGGCAGCGAGGCGATCGCCACCGCCACGCACCAGATCGCGGCCGGCAACGTCGACCTGTCGCAGCGCACTGAGGAGCAGGCCAGCGCGCTGGAGCAGACCGCCGCCAGCATGGAAGAGCTGACCTCCATCGTCAAGCAGAACGCGGACAACGCGGTGCAGGCCAATTCGCTCGCCGTGCAGGCGTCGGACACCGCCGCGCGCGGCGGCGAGGCCGTCAAGCGCGTGGTCGACACGATGGGCGAGATCGACGTCGCCTCCAAGAAGATCGGCGAGATCACCAGCACCATCGAAGGCATCGCCTTCCAGACCAACATCCTGGCGCTGAACGCGGCGGTCGAGGCCGCGCGCGCGGGCGAGCAGGGCCGCGGCTTCGCGGTCGTCGCCGGCGAGGTCCGCAGCCTGGCCCAGCGCACCGCGACCGCCGCCAAGGAGATCGTGCAGCTGATCGCCGACACGGTGCAGCGCGTCGAGGCGGGCGCGCGCCATGCCGAGCATGCCGGCGCGACGATGGGCGAGGTGGTGCAGGCGGTGCGCCGGGTCACGGACACGATGGGCGAGATCGCCGCCGCCTCGCATGAGCAGAGCGCGGGCATCGACCAGGTCGGCCAGGCGGTGAACCAGATGGACCAGGTCACGCAGCAGAACGCCGCGCTGGTCGAGGAAGCGGCCTCCGCCGCGCAGGCGCTGGAAGATCAGGCGGCCACGCTCAAGACGTCGGTGGCCTCCTTCCGCCTGCCGGCGCACGGCGGGCGGCTGGCGCTGGCTTAACGGCCGCGCGGCCGCGCGGACGCGCGCGCAGGCAAAGACAAAGGGCCGCGCAACGCGGCCCTTTGCCATTGTGCCGGGGCACGATTCAGGCCCGCTCGTCGCGCAGGTGATACCAGCGATACAGCATGGCCTGGCCAAGGCGGCGGAACGGCGTGGCCCAGTGGCCCGGCAGCGGTGAGTCGTAGATCGGCAGCTTGCATTCCGCACCGCCCTTGCCGGCCACGCGCTCGGCCATGCGCCGCCCCGCATGCGCGGAGAACGCGACGCCGTTGCCGCCGTAGCCGAGCGCGTAGAAGACCGATTGCAGCGGGTCCGGCTGCACGATGCGCGGCATCATGTCGTGGCTGACGTCGACCCAGCCCCACCACGAGTAGTCGATGCGGATGCCGCGCAGCGCCGGGAACTTGCGCGCCAGGCCGTCGACCAGCAACTGGTAGTGCCGCGGATGTTCCGCGTCGGCGCCCGCGATCGCGCTGCGGCTGCCGATCTGCACGCGGCGGTCGGGCAGCAGCCGGTAGTAGAAGCGCAGCGTGCGCGTGTCGGTCAGGAACGTGGTCGAGCGGAAGTTGGTCGCGGCGATCTCCGCGTCGGTCAGCGGCCGCGTGACGATGGAGTTCGACAGCACCGGGAAATAGCGCCCGCGCAGCAGCGGTGAGAGTCCCGGCGCGGTGTAGGCGCCGGTGGCGATCGCCACGGCGCGCGCGCGCACCGTGCCGCCCGGCGTGCGCAGGTGATGGACGCCGTTGCGGGTTTCCCAGCCGGTCACGGGGCTGGACGGATGGACCTTCGCGCCGAGCGCGCGGGCGCGGCGCAGGTAGCCGTAGGCCAGCTTGAGCGGATGCACGCCGATGCCGTCGGGCTCGAGCATGGCGCCGCAGGCATCGCGGTCGTCGCAGAAGCGCTCGCGCAGCTCGGCCTGGGTCAGCATCCTGGTGTCGTAGCCGAACACCTCGCGCATCACGCGCGCCTCGTTGGCGAGGAAGGCCATCTTGCGCGGGCGGTGCGCCGTGTACAGGTGGCCGCCGTCCTGCGCATCGCAGTCGATCTGCGCCACCAGTTCCCTGAAGGTCTCGAAGCCGCCGCGGATCTCCGCGTCGAGCGCCTTGGCCGTGTCGACGCCCCAGCGCTCGATCCACTGCGAGCGGTAGAGCCGCCCGCTGGCGTTCTGGCCCTGCCCGCCATTGCGGCTGGTGCAGCCCCACGCCACCTGGTTGGCTTCCAGCACGGTGGCCTTGATGCCGTGCTCCTGGGCCAGGAACAGCGCCGTCGCCAGGCCGGTGAAGCCGGAGCCGATCACGACCACGTCGGCATCGGTGTCGGCGGCGACGGGGCCGTCGTCGGGCGGCGCCTCGCCCGCGCTGTCCACCCAGTAGGTCGGGGCGTAGGCGCGACCGCGGCCGGGGCCGCGCGACACCAGCGGGTCGTATTGCGGATCGTAGGGGCCGTGCACGGTGGCGGGCGCGGATTCGGGGAGGTAGATCGGGTTCGCGGACATGGTGCGTGCTTGCTCAAAGGGGTTGCGGCAGGGCCGGCAGCAGCGCGCGCTGCTTGCGGTAGGCGCACTTGACGTGGATCTTGCCGTCGCGGAACGTGAACAGGTCCACGCCGTCGGCCTCCATGCGCCGGCCTTCGCCGTCGGTGCCGGTGAAGGTCCATTCGGACACGCCGCGCTCGCCGCTCACCAGGTGGCGGCCGTTGCGCCATTGCGCGTCGGGGAAGGCGCGCCACGCCGACGCGAACGCCTCGCGCACCGCTGCCCGGCCGACGTGGCGCGTGCCGCAGGCGGCGTCGCCGGCGACGGTGTCGAAGATGCAGTCGTCGGTCATGAAGGACATCAGTGCGTCGATGTCGTGGCGGTTCCATGCATCGCTGAACGCTTGCAGCGTGGCGACGGTAACGGCGGGATGGGACATGGTTGCGGCTCGGTGAGTGAACATGCCGCTACGCTAAACCTCGGCCGCGCCGCCGGTTAGAGCCAGCGCGGGGTCTTTGCTCAGGCCAGCCGTGCCGGCGCCGCACTGCGCGAACAGGCGCGCGAGCGCGGCCTTCGGCAGGTCGCCGCGCAGGCCGATGGCGACCACCATGCCGTGCGCCGGCGTATTGGCCGCATCGGCCGCATTGGCCGGATTGGCCACATCGGCCACACTGGCCGCGGTGTCCGCCGGCAGTCTGCGCAGCGTGCCGCGGCGCCCCGCGAACTGCAGCTCCGTGACGCCGTAGCGGTCCGTGCGCACCACGCCCTTGACGCGCAATACGCCGGGCGGCATGGCGTTGAGCCGCGCGTGCAGGTCGGCCGCGCGCAATACCGCGCCGGCGCTGTCGAGCAACCAGGTGTCGAACAGCTCGCCGTGGCTGACGGGCTCGCCGCAGCCGCAGCCCGCGTGGTGGCGGTGCGGCAGGCCACCGGTATGGCCACCGGCGTGGCCACCGCGCCAGGCCACGCCGGTCAGCGCGGCCAGCGGCAGGTCGCCGTGGCATGCGTCGAGAATCGGCACGTGGCCGGCCAACTGCCGCAGCCATTGCCGCAGGTCCTCGCGCTCGTGCTCCGGCAGGGTCTCGGCCTTGCTGAGCACGATCAGGTCCGCGGCCCGGAGCTGGCGCGCGATGGTCTCGCCGAGGCGCGCGTCGGCCGCCTGCGCGCGGACGGCGCCGGCGTCGGCCAGCACCACCACGCCGTCGAGCGAGAGCATCGGGTCGGCCAGGCCGACCTGCGCGATGCGCCACGGGTCCGACACGCCGCTGGCCTCGATCACGATCCATTCGGGCGGCCGCGGCTGCGTCATCACGCGGATCAGCGCGTCGGTCAGGTCGTCGCCGATCTGGCAGCACACGCAGCCGTTGGCCAGGCTGATGGTGTCGGCGCCGCGCCGGCGCACCAGCGCGGCGTCGATGTTGACGGCGCCGAAGTCGTTGACCAGGACCGCGATGCGCAGGCCCTCGGCCTGGCCCAGGATGCGGTTGAGCAGCGTGGTCTTGCCGGCGCCGAGAAAGCCGCCGACGACGGTCAGCGGAATGCGTGCCCGCGCGAGCGGGGGCGGCGCCGCGCTCATTGCCGCGGCGCCTCGAACACGCGGCCGCCGACCACCGTGCCCCACACGCCGATGTCCTTCAGCGCGGCCGGCGCCACGGCGAGCGGATCGTCGTCCAGCACGCAGAAGTCCGCGCGCTTGCGCACCGCGATGGAGCCGATCTCGTGGTCCAGCCGCAGCGTGAAGGCGGCGCCGAGCGTGATGGCCGACAGCGCCTGCACCACCGTGATGCGCTCCGCTTCGCCCAGCACCACGCCGGCGGCGGTGGTGCGGTTGACCGCGCACCACGCGGTGAACAGCGGCGCCAGCGGCGTGATCGGCGCGTCCGAGTGGATCGCGAACGGCACGCCGAGCCGCAGCGCGGTGCCGCAGGCGTCCATGCGGCGCGCGCGGTCCGGGCCCATCGTGAGCGCCAGGTGCGCGTCGCCCCAGTAGTAGATGTGGTTGGCGAACAGGTTGACGCACATGCCCAGCCGCGCCATGCGCGCGAACTGCGCCTCGTCGGCCATCTGGCAATGCTGGAGCGTGTGGCGATGGTCGGCGCGCGGATGGCGCGTCAGCGCCTGCTCCACGGCGTCCAGCGCCAGCTCGGTGGCCTCGTCGCCGTTGGTGTGGATATGGAGCTGGAAGCCCGCCGCGTGGAAGGTCTGCACGGCTTCGTGGACCGCGTCCGGCGGCAGCACCCAGATGCCGTTGGGCGCGCCGTTGAAATAGCCGGGCCAGCGCACGCGCGCGGTGAAGCCCTGGATCGAGCCGTCCACCACCAGCTTGACCATGCCGGCGTGCAGCCGCTCGTGGTTGGCGCGCATGGCCGCGCGCAGGCGCGCCGGGCCTTCGTCGCCGCGCATCGCGTCGGGCGGCCGGAACGCGGGGACCAGGCGCAGCGGGAAATCCTCCTGCGCGCACACGCGCGCCATGCTGCCCACGCTGTCGTCGGAAAGGTCATTGACCAGGTCGGTGGCGGTGGTCACGCCGGCCTGCACGGCGACCTGGGCGAACATGCGCAGCCCGGTCTCGGACATGCCGACGCGGCGGAACAGGTTGCCGATCAGGCGCGTCACCGGGAACATCGCGGCGAACTCCTGCAGCTCGCCGGTGGGCTCGCCGCCGGGAAACCGCGCGATGCCCTCGATGTCGGTGTCGCGGTCGATGCCGGCGCGCGCCAGCGTCGCGCTGTTGACGTTCATCAGGTGCATGCTCGCATGCATGATGACGATCGGGCGCGTGGCCGAGACGCGGTCGAGATGGCGCACGCTCATGCGCGCCTCGCCGAAGAAGATCGGGTCGAAGCCCCACGCCAGCAGCGGCGCGTCGTCCGGCACGCCCCGGGCGTCCAGCTCCCGCGCGGCGGCGGCGAGCCGCGCGACCACGGCATCGAAGCCGGTCAGGCCCTGCCACAGCGTGCCGTCCGGGCCGCGGCGCGGGTAGAAGCCGACGTAGGGAAACTGCCAGAGGCCGCCTTCCATCGCGTGCGAGTGGCCTTCCACCAGGCCCGGCATCAGCACCTTGCCGGCGAAGCGGTCGTCGCGCGCGCACGGGCCCCAGGCCTGCGCGTCGGCGGCGCTGCCGACCGCGAGGATGCGGCCGTCGCGCACCGCGACGTGGGTGGCCTCGGGCTGGGCCGGGTTCATGGTGAGGATCTTCCTGGCGGCGAAAACGGTGGTGGTCATGGTTGGCGGTGGTGGAATCGCGGGGGGAACGAAAGGAGGCCGGCGGCGCCGGCGGATCGTGCGGTCATGCGGTCATGCGGGCATGGCCAGCGGCGGCACCGGCGCGCCGTCCGTCACGGTGACGAGATGGCAGCGCACGAAATGCCCGTCCGCCACCGGCCGCAGCGGCGGGCATTCGCTGTGGCAGACCGGTTGCGCGACGGGGCAGCGGCCGGCGAAGCGGCAGCCGGGCGGCGGATGGAGCGGGCTGGGCGGATCGCCCTCCAGGCGGATGCGCCTGGCCGCGCGCGCGCGGCCGCCGCGCACGGTGGGCACCGCCGAGTTGAGCGCCACGCTGTACGGATGCAGCGGGCGGTCGAAGAACGCTTCGCGCGGCGCGCGCTCGACGATCTGGCCGAGGTACATCACGGCGATGTCGTCGCAGATGTACTCCACCACCGACATGTCGTGCGAGATGAACAGGAACGCGACACCGGTGTCGCGCTGCAGGCGCCGCAGCAGGTTCAGCATCTGCGCGCGGATGGCGATGTCCAGCGCGGACACCGGCTCGTCGCAGACGATCAGGTCGGGCTCGCTGGCCAGCGCGCGCGCGATGTTGATGCGCTGGCGCTGGCCGCCGGAGAACTGGTGCGGGAACAACTGCATCTGCTCGGGCCGCAGGCCCACGGCGTCGAACAGCTCGGCCACGCGCGCCGCGCGCGCGGCGGGCGCGCCGAGCTGCATCAGGTCCAGCGGCGCGCGCACGATGTCGCCGGCGCGCTGGCGCGGATTGAGCGACGAGTACGGGTCCTGGAACACCATCTGCACGCGCCTGCGCGCCTGGCGCAGCGTGTCGCCCGACATCAGCGTGAGGTCGCGCCCGCCCAGTCGCACGGTGCCGCCGGTGGCCGGCGCCAGCCGCATCACGGCAAGCGCCGTGGTCGACTTGCCGGAGCCGGATTCGCCGACCAGCGCCAGCGTGCGCCCACGCTCGATCGAGAACGAGACGCCGTCGACGGCGCGCACCACCTGCGGCGCGCCGAACCAGCCGCCGCGCCGCCTGAAATGCACCTTGAGGTCATCCACTTCGAGCAGTTTCATGCGGCGACTCCCTGGGCCGGCGCCGGCATGGCCGCCGGCACGGTGCCGGCTTCCAGCGCCCAGCACGCGGCGCGATGATGGTCGGCCACCGGCAGCAGGTCCGGCGCCGCGCGCGCACACGGCTCGGCCGCGTGCGGGCAGCGCGCGCGGAACGCGCAGCCGGTGCCCAGCTCCCAGATCGACGGCACCATGCCGGGAATCTCGGGCAGCGGCGGGCGCGTGCGCCGCGCCTCGCCCTCGAGCTCGGGCAGGCAGGCGATCAGGCCCCGCGTATAGGGATGCGCGGGGCGCTCGAGCACGTCGCGCGTGCGGCCTTCCTCGACCACGCGGCCGCCGTACATGACGATCACGCGGTCGGCCATCTCGGACACCGCGCCCATGTCGTGCGTGATCAGCACCAGGGCGGTGCCCTCGCGCGCCTGCAGCTCGCGCAGCAGATCGAAGATCTGCGCCTGCACGGTGACGTCCAGCGCGGTGGTCGGCTCGTCGGCGATCAGCACGGCGGGCCGGCACGCCAGCGCCACGGCGATCATCACGCGCTGCTTCATGCCGCCGGACATCTGGTGCGGGTATTCGTCGATGCGCGCCTCGGGCGCGGGGATGCCCACCGCGCGCAGCAGCTCGATGCTGCGCGCGCGGGCCTCGGCCCTGGACATCGCCAGGTGCAGCCGCAGCGATTCGCCGAGCTGGCGCCCGACCGTCATGACCGGGTTGAGCGAGGTCATCGGCTCCTGGAAGATCATGGCGATGCGGTTGCCGCGGATGCGGCGCATGGCGGGCTCGGACAGCTGCAGCAGGTCCTCGCCGTCGAGGCGCACGCTGCCGGCGGTGATGCGGCCGGGCGGCGCGGGGAACAGGCGCATGATGGCGAGCGAGGTCATGCTCTTGCCGCAGCCCGATTCGCCGACGATGCACAGCGTCTCGCCGGCGTGGACCTGGAAGCTCACGCCGTTGAGCACGCTGGCCGCGCCGCGCGAGGTGCGGAACTCCAGCCGCAGGCCCGCCACGTCCAGCAGGGGAGGGGAAGAGGTCGACATCAGCGTTCTCTCAGCTTGGGGTTGAGGGCATCGTTCAGGCCGTCGCCGATCAGGCTGATCGACAGCACGCTGGCGAAGATGGCCAGGCCCGGGAACACCACGGCCCACCAGCAGGTCAGCAGGTAGGGGCGCGCCGAGCCGATCATCAGGCCCCAGCTCATGCGGTTGGGGTCGCCCAGGCCGAGGAAGGACAGGCCGGCCTCGAACAGGATCGCCGAGCCGATCGCCATCGTGCCCGACACCACCAGCGGCGGCAGCGCGTTGGGCAGGATCACGCGCCAGATGATGCGGGCATTGCCGGCGCCGATGGCGCGCTCGGCGCGCACGAAGTCGAGGTCGCGCAGGCGCATGAACTCGGCGCGCGTGAGCCGCGCGGTGGCGGTCCAGCTGGTGATGCCGATGGCCAGCGAGATGGTCGTGAGCGAAGGCGAGAACAGCGTCACCAGCACCATCGCGAACAGCAGCGCCGGCAGGACCTGGAAGAACTCCATCACGCGCGTCAGCGCCTCGTCGACGCCGCCGCCGTAGTAGCCGGCCAGCGCGCCGGCCGTCAGGCCGATCAGCGCGGACAGCACCGCGGCCACCACGCCCACGGCCAGGCTGGCGCGGCCGCCGTAGACCAGTCCGGCCAGCACGTCGCGCCCGAGCTGGTCGGTGCCGAGCCAGGCGTCGGGGTCGCCGGGCGCGGTCTGCGGCGCGGCCACGATGGCGAACGGGTCGGCGTCGTAGACCATCGGGCCGAACAGCGCGACCGCGACGATGCAGGCCAGCAGCAGCGTGCCGGCCAGCGCGGCGCGGCTGCGCAGGAACATGCGCCAGGCGTCGCGCGCGGGATGGGGGACGGCGGCGGGCGCGGCAACCGGGGCTGCCGCCGGCGCCGTGGAAACGGGGCTGCTCATGCGCGGATCCTCGGATCGATGAGGCGGTAGAGGGCATCGGTGAGCTGGTTCATCAGCACCACGACGATGGCGGAGAACAGCAGCACGCCGAGCACGGTGGGATAGTCGCGCCGCAGGATCGAGTCGAACGCCAGCCGGCCCAGGCCGGGCCAGTTGAAGACGGTCTCGACCAGGATGGCGCCGGCCACCACGTTGCCGAACTGCAGGCCGAGCACGGTCACGACCGGCAGCAGCGCGTTGCGCAGCGCGTGGTGGTACAGCACGTGGTGCTCGGACAGGCCCTTGGCGCGCGCGGTGCGGATGTAGTCCGAGCCCAGCACCTCGAGCATGCTGGCGCGCGACAGGCGGCTGTACTGCGCCAGGTAGACCAGGCTCAGCGTGAAGGTCGGCAGCACCATGTGCCAGGCCACGTCGAGCACCGCCGCGAGGCCCTGGCCGTCGGACGTCATCGAGTGCATGTCGGAGACCGGCAGGATCGGCCAGACCGAGGCGAACAGAATCACCAGCATCATGCCGCTCCAGAACACCGGCGCGGCGTGGCCCGTCATCGACAGCACGGTGATGGCCTGCGAGAGCGGGCCATGCGGCTTGCGCGACGCCAGCACGCCGAGCGCGGTGCCCAGCACGAAGGCCACCGCCACCGACGCGAGCACCAGCAGCAGCGTGGCCGGCACGCGCTCGGCGATCAGCCCGCTGACCGGCAGGTTGAAGAAATACGAATAGCCGAGATCGCCGTGGAGCACGTGCTTGACGTAGGTCGCCAGCTGCACCGGCAGCGGCTGGTCCAGCCCGTACTGGCTGCGCAGTTGCGCGCGCAGCTCGTCGGTGATGCCGCCCATCGACCCGGCGATGGTTTCCACCGGGTCGCCGGGCGCCAGCCGGATCAGCAGGAAGTTGAGCACCACCACCGCCAGCGTCAGCAGCGCCGCGTGGCAAGCCTTTCTCAGCAGCGCGAGCAGATTGTCCATCGGTCGTCCCTACTTGAAGTAGACCTCGTCGAGCGGCGACGCCGGGCCCCAGATGGTGGTGGGCAGGTTGCTCAGCTTCTTGCTGGCCACGGTGTGGTACGGCGTGGTGTTGATGTAGAAGATCGGCAGGTCGTCGGTGACGATCTTCTGGAACGTCGCGTAGTAGGCGCGCCGCTTGGTGGCGTCGAGCGTGCCGGCCGCGGTGTTGAGCAGCTCGTCCACCTTCGGGTTGCGGTACGACTGCGTGTTGGTCCAGACCACCGGCTTGATGTTGGTCGACATGTAGGTGCGGGCCACGCCGATCACCGGGTCGCCCCAGTTGAAGACGTTGTCCATCGTCATGTCGAAGTCATGCGCCGAGATGCGCTTGGCCCAGGAAGCGAAATCGGCCGAGGCGCGCACCTGCACCGTGACGCCGATCTTCTTCATCTGCGTGCGGATGTACTCGGCCACGTTCTTCTGCTGCTCGTCGGTGCCGGGCAGGTAGTCGATCGTCAGCGTCATGCGTTCGCCGCCGGCGTTGCGCTTGTAGCCGGCTTCGTCGAGCCATTGCTCGGCCTGCTTGAGGTCGTACGGATAGCGGTGCAGGTCGGTGGTGGCGAACGGGCTGCTGCTCACGATGGGGCCGTCGGCGACCTGGGAGAAGCCGCTGTGCAGCGCCTTGACGATGAAGTTGCGGTCGATCGCGCTGGCGATGGCGTGGCGCACGCGCACGTCGGACAGCGGCTTGCGATCGAGGTTGAAGGCCAGCCAGTTCAGCGCGCCCACGCCTTCGTAGCCCTTGCGCGTGAGCGTCAGGTTGGGGTTGTTCTGCAGGCGCTTGAGGTCGGTCGAGACGGACTCGTAGGGCAGCAGCTGGATGTCGCCGCGCTCCATGCCGAGCGCCAGGCTCTGCGCGTCCGGGTTGACCGTGATGACGATCTTGTCCAGGTACGGCTTGCCGGGCAGGAAGAACTTGTCGAAGCGCGTGAGCACGATGCGCTGGCCCGGCACGAACTCGGCGAAGCGGAACGGGCCCGAGCCCACCACGCCGGCGGAGTTGGCCGGGTGCGTGGTGATCTCGCGGCCGTCGCCGTAGATGTGCTTCGGCAGGATCGGGCACAGCGCCGGCGACATTGCCAGCAGGATCGCCGGGTGCGGCTGGCTCATGCGGATGACGGCGGTGTAGGCGTCGGGCGTGTCGACCTTCTCCACGGGCGCCAGCATGCTCTGGAACGGATGCTTGGCCTTGATCGTCATGATGGAGAACGCCACGTCCTCCGAGGTGATGGGCTTGCCGTCGTGGAACACGGCGTTGTGGCGCAGGTTGAGCGTGAGCGACTTGCCGTCCTCGGCGAGCTTCCAGGACTCGGCCAGGTACGGTTGCGGATTCCATTTGTCGTCGAAGCGCAGCGGGCTGGCGAACAGCTGCGTCGAGGGCACGGCGGTGGCGATGCCGGACTGCACGGCGCCGTTCAGGTGGCGCGGCGACTGCGTGGTGCCGATCACCAGCGTGCCGCCGGGCTTGGGCGTGTCCGCGGCGACGGCCTGGCACACGGCCACGGCGGATAGCGCGCAAGCCATCAGCGCGTGGCGCAACCTGGGTAGGAAGGGGGCAAATCCGGTCATGTCGCTTTTTCTCCGTTGGATAGGTGGCAGGGTTCACGATAAGAGAGGCGATTGCCTCTGACGTAGAGCCAACGCGGAGGATCGATGGCTCCAGCACCGGCGCGCGCCGCGTGCACCGGATGCGCGCTCAGCCAAGCACCGAAAACGCGCCGATCGTTATCAGTGCAAGCTGCACCACGCGGGCGAACACCGCGGACGGCAGGCGCGCAAACAGTGCTTCGCCGGCGACCGCGCCGGCGCAGAAGAACGGCACCAGCAGCGCGCCGGCGCGCACCGTGGGCAGGTCCAGCCGCCCCTGCGCGAGCAGGCCGAGCGAGGCGCCGGCGAACAGCAGCATGAAGTAGGCGAGCAGGTTCGCGCGCACCGAGGCGTCGATGGTGCCCTGGCCGCTGAAGTAATAGACCACGGGCGGGCCGCCCAGCCCGCCCAGCGCGGTGAACACGCCGCTGGCCACGCCCGCCAGCCCGGTGGCGACGGCGCCGCCGCCGTGGCGGATGCGCAGCCCGAGCAGCGCCATCACGCCCATGAGCAGCACCAGCGTGCCGATGCCACGGCGCAGCAGGTGCGGCTCCACGCGGCCGAGGCCGAGCAGCGCCAGTTGATGCGCGCACAGCGCGATGGCGGCAAGCACCGCCACCTTGCGCCAGGCCACGCGGCGCCGGCACGCGCGGATGCCCTGCCAGGCGGTCAGGCCGTGCAGCAGCACCGTCAGCATCGCGGCCTGCGCGGGCGCGACCACCAGCGCGAACAGCGGCGTCATGATCAGTGCCGCGCCGAAGCCCGTCAGCCCCTTGGCGATGCCGGCGACGGCGGTGACCGCCGCCAGCACGGCAAAGGCGGAGGCGTCCATGTCAGCGTTGCGCGTCGGGCGCGCGCGCGATGGCGAAGTTGGCGAACGCCTGGCAGGTCGGCATCAGCTCCATCGTGTTGACGTTGACGTGCGCGGGCTGCGCCAGCACCCAGCTGACCGCGCCGGCGATGTCCTCCGCCGTCAAGGCCTGGGTGCCGGCGTAGACGCCGGCCGCGCGCTGCGCGTCGCCGTGGAAGCGCGTGAGCGAGAACTCGGTGCCGCCGCTCAGGCCGGGCTCGATCGAGGTCACGCGCACGTTGCGCCCGACCAGGTCGGCGCGCAGGTTCAGGCTGTACTGGTGCACGAACGCCTTGGTGCCGCCGTACACGTTGCCGCCGGGGTAGGGGTAGGTGCCGGCGATGGAGCCGAGGTTGACGATGGTGCCGAGATCGCGCGCCACCATGCCGGGCAGCACCGCGTGCGTGAGGTACAGCAGCCCCTTGATGTTGGTGTCGATCATGGTCTCCCAGTCCTCGAGGCTGGCCTCGTGCGCCGGGCCCGCGCCCAGCGCCAGGCCGGCGTTGTTGACCAGGGCGTCGATGGGGCCGACGGTCTCGGTGACGTAGGCCACGGCGGCGAAGACCTCCGCCTTGTAGCGCACGTCGAGCGCGAGCGGATGCAGCCTCGGGCCGCAGCGCGCGGCCAGCGCCGCGAGCTTGTCGGCGCGGCGCGCGGTGGCCACCACGGTGTGTCCGTCGCGGCACAGGCGCTCGGCGATGGCCTCGCCGAATCCGGCGGAGGCGCCGGTGATCAGCACGATCATCGCGGCACCTCCGCGCGTGCCGGACGGGATGGCGTGCCCGCGAAGGCGGGGTGATGCGGGGAAATCGGCGGCATGGGCTCACTCGGTAACGATGTGGCACCATGTTGCCGCGCGTCCGGCTGGCATGGTTAATGCCAGTGGTGGTTTTCGATCGTACCAGTCGGGGTTGTGATGCGCAGTGCTGTCGTTCACCAGTTGATGTGGCACCAGTTGTTCCCCGCGCCCGAGCGCGAGGGGCCGACCTTGCAGAGCCAGCTGCGCACGCACCTCGTCAACGCGGTGCTCGACGGCCGCGTGACGCCGGGCACGCGGCTGCCGTCCAGCCGCGAGCTGGCCGACATGCTGGGCATTTCCCGCAATACCGTGGTGCTGGTCTACGAGCGGCTGGCCGAGGACGGCTACCTCGAGAACCGGCCGCGCAGCGGCTACTACGTGACCCATCGCTACGCCTCGCCGGCAATGGAGGCGCTGCCCCGCGACGGGGACGGCGCGCCCGCCGCGGCGCCGGGCGGCACCAGCGCAGTGCAGTGGCAGGCGCGCATGCACGGCGTGGCCGCCGACGCCAAGTGGCTGGAGAAGCCGCACGACTGGCAGCGCTACCGCTATCCGTTCCTGTACGGCCAGTTCGATCCCACGCTGTTCCCGATCGCCGACTGGCGCGAGTGCAGCCGCCACGCGCTCGACGTCGGCGCGATCCGCGGCTGGGCGCCCGACGCCATCGACAACGACGACAACTCCCTGGTCGACCAGTTGATCCGCCGCGTGCTGCCGCGGCGCGGCATCGCCGCCAAGCGCGACGAGATCCTGATGACCGTGGGCGCGCAGCAGGCCCTGTTCCTGCTGGCCGAGCTGCTGATCCGGCCGGGCACGCGCGTGGCCGTGGAGGACCCCGGCTACATGGACGCGCGCAACATCTTCCTGCGGCGCGGCGCGGTCCTTGCCGGGCTGCCGGTGGACGCCGACGGCGTGGTGCCCGACGAGGCGGCGCTGCGCGACTGCCGCTACCTGTACTGCACGCCGAGCCACCAGTGCCCCACCGGCGTGACGCTGACCACGGAGCGCCGGCTCGCGCTGCTCGACTGGACGCGCCGCTGCGACGGCGTGCTGATCGAGGACGACTACGATGCCGAGACCCAGTACGCGGGACAGCCGCTGCCGGCGATCAAGGCCATCGACCGCGACGAGCGCGTGATCTACGTCGGCAGCCTGTCCAAGACGCTCTCGCCGGGGCTGCGCATCGGCTACGTGGTCGCGCCCGCCGCCGTGATCGTGCAGCTGCGCCGGCTGCGGCGGCTGATGATCCGGCATCCGCCGGCCAACAACCAGCTCGCGGCGGCGCTGTTCATCGAGCACGGCCACTACGACCGGCTGATGCACCGCATGCGCGAGGCCCTGGCCACGCGCGCGGCCACGCTGTGCGACGCGGTCCGGCAGCACCTGGGCGACATGCGCTTCGCCGCGCCGCCCGGCGGCTCCGCGCTGTGGGGCATGCTGCCCGGGCACGTCGACACCGGCCAGCTCAGGCGCACCGCGATGGCGCACGGCATCCTGATCGAATCGGGCGAGCCGTTCTATCTCGCCGACGCGCCGCCATGCAACAGCCTGCGGCTCGGCTTCTCGTCGATTCCGCTCGAGCGGATCGAGCCCGGCATCCGCGAACTCGCGCGGCTGGTGTCGCCGCAGGGCCGCGTGCGCGAGATCGGGCTGCGCGGGGCGGCATGACGCCGGCGCGCTGCATCGATGCCATACGGCCTGCTTCGTGCGGAGGCGCCGATAGTTGATGCAGATGGAATGGAGTTGAAAGGATGCGATGAATGATCTTTTTCCCGGCGCAGGGCATCATGTCCGCCTTCATCCAACCACTCATGAGGCACATGCCGTGGCCACAGCCAGGAATGCAGGTATGGCGCCGCTCGTCCGCGGCGGTCTTGCCGTTTCGCCGGAGCGCGGCCCGGGCGTGACGGCAACAGGCGGGCGGGCCGCGGCTGCCGGGCACGGCCCGCGATGAAGGTACTGATCCTGGGGGCGACCGGGCTGGTCGGCCGGAACGCGCTGCGGCAGGCGCTGGAGCACGGCAGCATCGAAACGGTCATCGCGCCGACGCGCCGTGCCTTGCCAGCTCATCCCAAGCTGGACAATCCGGTCTCGTCCGATCTGCAGGCGCTGTTGCCGGAGTTGGCGCGGCGGCCGGTGGACGCGGTGATCTGCGCGATGGGCACCACGATCGGCAAGGCCGGCTCGAAGGCGGCATTCCGGCATGTCGACTACGTGCTGCCGGTGGCCTTCGCGAAACTGGCCCGCCAGCAGGGGGCCAGGGCCTTCGCGCTGGTTTCCTCCCCGGGCGCGTCGCTGTCGATACCGTTGTTCTATTGCCGGACCAAGGGCGAGGTCGAGAGAGACATCCGGGCGATCGGCTTCGACTCGCTCACGATCGTGCGCCCGGGCATGATCGGCGGCGAGCGCGACGAGTTTCGCCTCGCCGAGCGCATGGTATTCCCGCTCGCGGCGCTGCTTCGCCCGGTGCTGCCGCGGGGCCTGCGCATCAATCCCGCGGCCAATATCGCCAGGGCGCTCGTGGCTGCGGTCGCCGCTGCGCTGCCCGGCGAGCGCATGATCACGTCGCGGGACCTGTCGTGACCGCGCCGCGCGGCCGGCGACCATGAAAAAAGCACCTTCGCGAAGGTGCTTCTTTCTTGGCCCGGCCGATATGTCGATGCGCCATGCGGGTCGATGCGCCATGCGGGCCGACGCGCCAGGCGGGAAAAAGGGATCCGAACCGGGTCGGCAAACGCACCAGGATCCGGTTCGGACGTGCAGGCCTAATCGGCCTGCTCGGCCTTGCTGCCTTGCTGGCGAGCGTGGCCATTCTCCGACCTACCTTCGCTTTGCTACGGCGTGTCTCAGTCGGCAGACCTTCAGTATAGGACGGCGGTGGCGCGGGTCAACCGGAGTTTGGGCGGGCGCGCCCGCGTGCTACGATCCCGCTGAAAACCGGGAAGAGACAAATACGTGAGTCATGAGAATGCCGCGGCACGCTTCGATGCCGAGTTCGCCCCCCGCATCGCCGAGACGATCGCCGGCCTGTTCAGGCACCGCATCCACGCCGAGCTCGACGGCGGCCAGAGCCCCGCGCGGCTGCACGTCTACGGCGAGCCGTTCGAAGGGGTGCGGCGCTTCGCCCATCCGCTCAACATCTACCTGTCGTGGGACAGCCTCGAGGTGGAGGCGCTGTTCGCCACCGGCGGCGAGGAGAAGTTCGCGCTGTACCTGGCCGCGCTGCCCGGCAAGCTGCATGCGTGGCAGGCGCCGCGGCAGATCGATCTCGGCACGCGCTCCCAGGCCGAGGAGACCGTGCTGCTGGGCGGTCTCGATTTCGAGCATTGAGCACGCCGCGCGCGCGGCCACCGGCGGGCGCTCGTGCTACAGTTGCCGGATGCGTTCTCCGGAGGAGCATCATGTCCAAGGATTCCACGCCGCATCTGCAGGCCATCGTCCAGACCGCGCCGCAGGCCGGCCGCTATGTATGGGTGATCACGCTGGTCGACTTCGATGCGCGTCTGGTCAAGCGCAATATCGTCTCCGACGATACTTTCACCACTTCGGACGCCGCGCGCGTGGCTGGCGACGCCCAGCTCAAGGCGATGGCGGAAGACCGATAGCGGCCGTCCGCGGTACGGGCAATCGTGCCCGCGCCGGTCGCGCCGGCCGCCCTGGCCACGCGCACCGGGCGCGGGAGCAACGATGACGCTTTGCGATGCGTGCGCGCAGATCCGGCCCGGTTCGACCGGCGGCACCGGACACCCGCGGCTGCTGCTGACGGACACGCAGCGCATCAAGCCGCGCGGAGAGCCCGCGATCACCTTCGCCACCTACACCTGCGCGGACTGCGGCTGCCGCTGGCGCCACGAGAGCGACAAGAACGGCAAGGGGCCGGGCTGGTCCATCGAGCCCGCCTGAGTGGCCTGCCGGCCATGCTACGATCCGGACAACGCATCGGAGGCGAAGATGGCAAAGCACGTGTTCACACGCAGCCAGTACCTGGCAATCCTCAACGAGAGCCTGAAGAGCGATCCGCGCTGGCGGCCCGGCATGGCCTTCGTGTTCCTGCCGCCCGGCGCCGATGCCGCGGGCGCGAGCGGGGTGGGCTGCACCGGACCCGATGCCGCGCTGCCCGTGTACGCCGAGATCGAGCGCGTGGCGGCGGAGCTGATCGAGGTGCGCGGCGAGGCATAGCGCTGCCCGCGGCGTTTCCCGCGGCTGCCGTCCGGTCCTGCCGGCGCCGAGGTGCGTACAATACCGCCCCAGACCGACTCTAGCGAACCTGCCGTGAAAAAGACCGACCTCGAAAAGAACAAAGGGCTGAAGCTTGCCAACAGCCTGAAGCACAGTGCCGCCGTCCGGGCCGCGCGCGAAGGCGCCCAGCCGAAGGTCGACCGCCGCGAGCAGCGCCGCCTCGACCAGGAACTCGGCCTGGTGCCGTTCGCCTGCAAGCTCGACGGCGAGCTGGTCAAGCGCCTGCAGGCGCTGGCAGTGGCGCATCCGGACGGCATGAGCGGACTGCTGAAGGAAGCGCTGGAGCGCGGCCTGCCCGCGCCGTCCGCTTCGGCCGAGGCCTGAACTGCTGCGCCGCGCGGCCACGCGGCCGGCACGTGTGATGGATCGAACGCGCCGGCCACCGGCCCGCCCGCAATGAAAAACTCCCGCTGGAATCCAGCGGGCGTTTTTCATTGGTCGATGCGGCACAACCCCGGGTGCGGGGCCATCGGCCTGACGGCAGCAATCCCTGGCCGGGCCGCGCGGGCAGCGTCGTCCTTGCGCGCGACTTGCCAGCGACGCCGCGCGAGCCGACGCGGGCCGCGAGGGACATTGCCGCCGCAACCGGATTGCCCGGCTTCCGGGCGTTACCGCGAAACCGCCTGGATCTCCTGGTGATAGCCGCTCGCGCGGCTGCGGTTCAACGAGTCGTATCCCGTAAGCAGGACAAGGACGAGCGCCATGCCAAGGCCGACGCCGGTCAGGATGGGCGTCTCACGGACATGCCCGGCCAATGCGAGGATGATGCCAGTGAGTGCGATGAGCATTTCACCGTAGATCACCCTGCGCAGACTCTCGATGGTGCCCGTCAGGTGGGCGCTTTCCTGCACAAGAAACTGTGAAGGATCGGTGCCCAGCAGGGCGGAGAACCTGGCGTGATTGCTGCCCAGGCCCGCAAAGTACGCTCCGCTTGCCAGCAGAACGAGTCCTCCCGCGATCAGAAGCGACCATCCCATGCCGTAGAGCATGCCGACCGATGTTCTCGCCAGGTATGCGCCGGGTCCCACCGCAGCCAGTGACAAACCGAAGCAGATCGCCGCGCCCATGCGCTCGGAGCTGTAGTAGCCATCGACAACGTCGATCATCTCTTTCCTCCCTGGGCATCGCTTGACTTCAACGCGGCCGTGACCGTTTCGATGAGTGCGGCAATCATCCTGCGCATTTCCTTGCCGTCCTTGGCGACATCCTTGAATCCTTTCATGCCGAAGACGATGATGCGGGCCAGTTCGGGCGCCTTTACCTTCAATCCGGAGAGTTCGACGGACGTCCCCAGGATGTCGGTCAGGAGTTCCTCGAAGGCGAAATAGCTTTCAAGCACCGGGGGGAAGCCGATGTCGAACATGTCCTTGGCGTCGGGATTGGCTAGGACCATCTCGAAGCCCTCCGCACCCCAGCTCTCGCACGCAAAGCGCAGCTTTGCCTCAAGACCCGAGCGTTTCCCCAGCCCGGTCTTGATGTCCTCGAACTTGGCTGTGACCATCGTTTCGATGACGGCCCGGAAGACGCTCTCCTTGTCGGGAAAGGACAGGTAGAGATTGGGGCGCGAGAGCCCGGCCGACTTGGCTATGTCGGCCATCGTCGTGCGCGCGTAGCCATAGCGAAGGAACACGTCGATCGCGGCCTGAATGACCTGCCGGGTACGCGCAGGGTCTGTCGGGGCGGTTCTTTTCATGGAGGAGGATTCAGGATCAATGGCTGGATTCTGACATATTGACAAGTAATGTCAAGATAGTAAACTGACACTTGGACCGAAAATGTCATCATGTTCGATGGCGCGGTCAACCCTGACCCAACCAAGGAGTTACCCATGTCAGCGTCGAAAGTCTGGTTCATCTCAGGAGCTTCCCGCGGTTTTGGCCGTATCTGGACGGAGGGCGCGCTGCGGCGCGGAGACCGGGTGGCGGCGACCGCGCGCGACGCCAACGCGCTCGCGGACCTCAAGGAAAGGTTTGGCGACGCCTTGTTGACCTTGACGATGGATGTCACGCGTCAGCAGGAAGTCGTCGCCGCCGTCAACAAGGCGCATCAACACTTCGGAAAGATCGACCTCGTGATCAGCAATGCGGGCAATGGGTTGATGGGCGCGGTTGAAGAGACCGCTCTCGATGAAGCGAGGGCGAACTTCGAAACCAATGTCCTGGGGACGCTGGCCGTCATTCAGGCGGCCTTGCCGTTGCTTCGTGCTCAAAAGCACGGACACATCCTGCTCGTCACCAGTGTCGGCGGGCTGATCACATTCCCGCTGGGCGGCATCTACCAGGCGACGAAATTCGCCGTCGAGGGCCTGGGCCAAACGCTGGCCCAGGAAGTCGCGGAATTCGGCATCAAGGTCACGATGATCGAGCCCGGCCCGTTCAACACCGAGTTCATGAGCCAGTCTTCGATGAAGCAGGCCAGGCCCATGCCTGAATATGACGCCATGCGGGTGCAGCTCGCGGCAACCCTTACCCCGGCCATGTTCGGCGATCCGTCGGCGACGGTTGAAGCACTGTTCAAGGTCGTCGACGCGGAGGATCCGCCGCTGCATTTCATCATGGGCGGTCTGACGCCGCTGGTACGCCAATGCTATGCGGCGCGGCTGGATGGCTGGACGAAATGGGAGACAGTCTCCGCCGCCGCGCAGGGCTGAAATCCGCTTCGCCAGGATAACGCGCCGGCGGAGACGCTGGCGCGGGCGAGCCCGTCGGCATCCCATCGACGAAAGCACAGCGCGCGCGGGTGCCCGTTGGCATGCTCCTACCCATTATTTGGCTCCAGGCGCTCGCGCAAGCCCCGGATCTGCTGCGCCACATGATCCATGAACGCTCGGATCCGGCCCGAGTGCCGCAGATGCGGGTGCGTCAGCAGCCACAGGCTGGGCGAAAGCCGCCGGGGCGGAAATTCCAGCAATTCCAGGCCCGTGCCGTGCGCCATGAAGCAGGGCAGTGCGGTCGCTCCGGTTCCGTTTTCGGCAAGCCGGCGCAGCGCCACGAATGAATCGGCAGTGGCGGCGACGGCGGCATTGCCGATACGCTCGCGCAGCCATGTGCCGATCGGCCCTTGCGCGAGATGGCCGTCGGGCAGCAGCCACGCCTGGCCGGCGGGTTCATGGCCGCGTGCCCGGATAGAGGCCGGCACGGCATACAAGCCCCAGTCCATGCGCGCCAAAGGCTTGCCGACCCAGGCGGGCGGCGGCTCGTGCGTGGGGCGCAAGGCCACGTCGGCCTCGCGCCGGTCCAGATCCAGCCGGGCATTCGTGATGCGCATTTCCACCGTGATTGCCGGGAACCGTTCGTGGAAGGCACGCAGGATGTCCGGCAGGATGCCGTCGGCGAGGGAATCCGTTGTGGTGAAGCGTACCGGGCCGGCCAGGCCCGCGGCCTGTCCTTCCACCTCGCGCCGGGCCCCGGTGAGGGCGCGTTCGAATGCCTCGCCGATGTCGATGAAACGCTGGCCCGCGTCCGTGGGGACGTAGCCGGTTTGCAGGCGGTCGAAGAGCGCCGTGCCGACCTCCTGTTCGAGCACGTGCAGGCGCCGCAGCACGGTGGCGTGCGATACCCCCAGCGCGCGCGCCGCGCCCGCCGCCGATCCGCCGCGCGCCATGGCCAGCAGGTGGCGCAGATCATTCCAGTCGAGGTCTTTCATGGGGAGTCGCCGCGCTGGGCAGGACTTGCCGGGTGGCTGTTCATTTTTGTGTGGTTGATGTCCAAATATAGCTATTTTCGAACATATTGGCGCGGTTCACTATGACGGCATCTTCTTCATCAAGGTGCCATTCATCATGTTGGACAACAAAACGGCCCCATACGGGGCGCTATTGCTCCGCCTCCTGCTCGGCGCGTCTTTCCTGGCCCACGTCAGCGTGAAGCTATTCGTCTTCACGGTGCCTGGTTTCGTCGGCTATTTCGGCTCGCAGGGATTGCCGCCGCTGATGGCCTATCTGGCGATCGCGCTGGAGCTGCTGGGCGGCCTGGCGCTGATCTTCGGCGTCTATGCGCGCTGGGTGGCCGTACCACTGGTGTTCGAACTGCTGGGCACCATTGCCGTGGTGCATGGCAAGCTCGGCTGGGAGTTCAACAACAAGGGCGGCGGCTGGGAATATCCCGCGTTCTGGGCGACCGCCCTGGTCGCCTTCATCCTGCTGGGCGATGGCCGCTGCGCTCTGCGTCCGTCGCGCCGGGTGCGCTGAACGCGCAGGCCGAAGGCTAAACGGTCGATGCGGCGGCGTTGCTCCCGCGCCTGCCGGGGGTGTCCGTTGGTCCGTTGCGGAGGCTCGGGGATTCGGGAAAGGGGCGATCACCACCGAGGCTTGATCGCCAAAACGGCAAGCCCACTGGCAAAAAGCGCAGCCCGCGGGCTGCGCTTTCGTTTTCAGGGTCTGGCCGCTTCATGTCGCGGCAGGCCGCGCGCGCCGGCGCGCGATCAGTGCACGAACAGCCAGATCAGCAGCAGCACGAAGGCCGGGACACCGAGCAGCCAGGCGAGAACGTAGGGCATGATTTCCTTCCTTTTTCGCTGTTTCCACGACTCCACTGTAGGGGGCGGGTCCCGCGGGCGGTGTCCGGCGGTTTCCCCTTGCCATGTAGGAGGGGGCTGACTTGCCGGGAGGCGGGGAAATCCGGGGCGGCGGAAGGCGGCGGAAGGCGGCCGGAGGGGGATGGCGGGGATGGCGGCGGGCGTGGCGCCGGCAACGGCGGCCGGGCGGCCGTCATTGCCGGTCGAGGCAGGCGCTCGCCGGCGGCGAGGCCCGGTCCTTCAGTCCTCTTCGTCTTCCTCGGATTCGAGGAAATCGCGGCGCAGCAACCAGTTCGTGATGGCTTCGTCGCAGACCTTCTTGAGCTTGTTCTTGTCCGGCAGGCTGTCGAACAGCTCGAAGTTCACCAGCGCCAGGCCGGCGTCGGTGATGTAGAACAGGCGGCCGGGCTCGTCGTAATGCACGATGCGCCCGTCGATGCCGTTTTCCTCGCTGTCGGCCGGCATGTCTTCCAGTTCCACCACCCGGCAGGTGAAGCGCGGGCTGCGGGTATGGGTCAGATATTCAAACTCGTCATGCATCACCTCGCCGCCCTTGGGCGTGAAGATGGCGAAACCCCAGATGAAGCGGGGCATCGGCAGATCGGACAGATCGTCAATCTCGTCCATGGTGTTCTCCCTGATTCGATAAGCCGCATTATCGCTCAGCGGGAGCCCCGGCGACCAATGTCGTGCGGCGGGAGGCTTATTTCACCGCCTTGCAGTTGGCGTAGGCGGGCGGCGCGTCGTCGCCCCGGGTCAGGTCCTGGAGCCGGCCTTCGTCGCCCTTGGTGATCCATTGGTGGATGCCGTGCGCGTAGCGCGCGCCGGAGCCGGTCAGCACGCTGACGAACAGCAGCGGCGGCTTGCCGTCGAGGCGCAGGATGGCGATCTGGTTGTCCGCGCCGTTGAAATAGCGGGCAGTGAGCTGCCTGCCCTCGTCGCAGCGGTAGCGCACCGTGCGCGGGGCATCGAAGCGCACGCCGTCGATGCCGGGCCGGGCCTGCGCCGGAAGCGCCGCCAGGCCGAGCGTGCAGGCCAGGGCGGCGGCGAGGCAATGCTTTGGATAGCGCGGCGGCATGGCGGCTCCTGGCTGGCGTGCGGGCATCACGACAGCATATAACCGCTGGCCAGCGAACGGAAGCTCTCCACCTCGGCGGCCTGCCAGGCGGCGTCGTGGCCGTGCTCCTCGGCCAGGATCTGCGCCACGCGCGGCGCGGCGGCGCTGGCGGCGCCGGCCTCGAGGAACAGCGCGCGGTTGCGCCGCGCCAGCACGTCTTCCACGCGCCGCGCCAGCTCGAAGCGCGCGGCGAAGCGCACGTGGGCGGCGCTCAGGCCGGAGCCGGGCACGAGGATTTCGTCCGTGCCGGGCAGCGCGCGCAGCATGGCGAGCTCGTTGCCGTAGTAGCGGTCGGGCGAGCCGGCGCCGGCCGCGGGCAGGTCGGCGGGCAGGCCCCGCGCGCCGTGCAGCGGCAGGTCGGCGGTCACGCACGGCGCGGCCGGCAGCATCTTGCGCTCGATGGCGGTGCCGATCACGTCCTGCGCCATGCGGCGGTAGGTGGTCCACTTGCCGCCGGTGACGGTGATCAGGCCGCCCCGGGACACCAGGATGGTGTGCTCGCGCGAGAGCGAGGCGGTGGAGGCCTCGCCGGTGGCCTTGACCAGCGGGCGCAGGCCGGCCCACACGCTGGTCACGTCGGCGCGCGTGGGCGTGCGCGACAGGTAGCGCGCCGCGGTTTCCAGGATGAAGTCGACGTCGTCGGCGCCCGCGCGCGGCTCCAGCGGCAGGTCCTTGCGCGGCGTGTCGGTGGTGCCGACGATGGTGTGGCCGTTCCACGGCACCACGAACAGCACGCGGCCGTCGTCGGTCTTGGGGATCAGGATGGCGCGCTCGCCCGGCAGGAAGCTGCGCGGCAGCGTCAGGTGCACGCCCTGGCTCGGCGCCACCATGCCGCGCGCCTGGCCGTCCTCCATCTGGCGGATGGCGTCCACCCACACGCCGGTGGCATTGATCACGCAGCCGGCCTCGAGCGCGAAGCTGGCGCCGCCGAGCACGTCCTGCACGGTGACGCCGGCGATCACGCCGTTCTTCTGCGACAGGCCGGTCACGCGCATGTAGTTGACGGCGGTGCCGCCCACGTCGAACAGCGTGCGCATCAGCGCGATGGCCAGGCGGGCATCGTCGAACTGGCCGTCGAAGTACAGGTTGCCGCCGCGCAGCGGGCGCCCGCCCACGTGCTCGGCCAGCGTGGGCGCGGCGGCCAGCGTCTCGCGGTGGTTGAGCCAGCGGCTGCCGGACAGGTTGAGGCCGCCGGCCAGCAGGTCGTAGACCTTGAGGCCGATGCCGTAGAAGGGCTGGTCGAACAACTGGTAGGCCGGCACCACGAAGCCCAGCGGCCACACCAGGTGCGGCGCGTTGCGCGCCAGCAGCCCGCGCTCGTGCAGCGCCTCGCGCACCAGGCTGATGTTGCCCTGCGCCAGGTAGCGCACGCCGCCGTGGACCAGCTTGGTGGCCTTGCTCGAGGTGCCCTTGGCGAAGTCGGCGGCTTCCACCAGCAGCGTGCGGTAGCCGCGCGAGGCGGCGTCCACCGCGGTGCCCAGGCCGGTGGCGCCGCCGCCGATGACGATCACGTCCCACCTGGGTTCGCGCTCGAGCGTGGCGAGCAGCGCGGCGCGGTCGGGCGGCAGGGCGGGGGAGGACAGTGTCTGCATGATTCCTTGTCTGATGCGGTTGCCTGGGGCGGTTGCCTGGGGCGGTTCGGCCCGGTGTGGCGATGTGGCTCTGGGCTGTCCGGGCGGGCCGGTCAGCCGGCGGCGTGCGGCGGCGCGCCGTCCTCGCGCGCCCAGTCGCGCGCGCGCTCCACCGCGCGGTGCCAGCGCCACAGGCGGTAGGCGCGCGCGTCGGCGGACAGGTTGGGTTCGAAGCGGTGCTCCACCTGCCACTGGCTGGCGATTTCTTCCTCGCCGCTCCAGTAGCCGGTGGCCAGCCCGGCCAGGTAGGCGGCGCCCAGCGCCGTGGTCTCGGTCACGCGCGGACGCACCACCACCGTGCCGAGCAGGTCGGCCTGCATCTGCATCAGCAGGTCGCTGCGCGAGGCGCCGCCGTCCACGCGCAGCTCGGCCAGCGCGATGCCGGCGTCCTTCTGCATGGCGTCCAGCACGTCCACGCTCTGCAGCGCGATCGACTCCAGCGCCGCGCGCGCGATATGCGGGCGGCCGGTGCCGCGCGTGATGCCCACCAGCGTGCCGCGCGCGAACGGGTCCCAGTGCGGCGCGCCGAGGCCGGCGAAGGCCGGCACCAGCACCACGCCATCGGTATCCTCGCACTGGCGCGCGAGCGGCTCCGCCTCGGGCGCGCTGTTGATGATCTGCAGGCCGTCGCGCAGCCACTGGATGGTGGCGCCGCCCATGAACACGCCGCCTTCGAGGCAGTATTGCGTGCGCGCGGCGGCGGGCGCGGCGCCGCCGAGCTGCCAGCCGATGGTGGTGAGCAGCCGGTTGTGCGAGGCGACCGGTTGCGCGCCGGTGTTCATCAGCAGGAAGCAGCCGGTGCCGTAGGTGTTCTTGGCCATGCCCGGCGACAGGCAGGCCTGGCCGTAGGTGGCGGCCTGCTGGTCGCCGGCGATGCCGGCGATCGGGATCTCCGCGCCGAACCAGCGCGCCGCCGTGCGCGCCACCTCGCCGCTGGACGGCGCCACCTCGGGCAGCAGGCTGCGCGGGATGTCGAGCACGCCGAGCAGGGCATCGTCCCAGGCGAACGTGTGGATGTTGAACAGCAGCGTGCGCGAGGCGTTGGAGACGTCGGTGACGTGGCGCCTGCCGTCGGTGAGCTGCCAGATCAGCCAGCTGTCCACGGTGCCGAAGGCGAGCTCGCCGCGCGCGGCGCGTTCGCGCGCGCCTTCGATGTTGTCCAGCATCCAGCGCAGCTTGGTGCCGGAGAAATAGGCGTCGATGATGAGCCCGGTGCGCGCGCGGAACAGCTCGCCGTGGCCCTCGGCCTGCAGCGCCTCGCACAGCGGCGCGGTGCGGCGGTCCTGCCAGACCAGCGCGCGCCCGACCGGCTCGCCGGTCTTGCGGTCCCACAGCACGGTGGTCTCGCGCTGGTTGGTGATGCCGATGGCCTGCACCTGGCTGGCGGCCACGCCGGCGTCGCCGAGCACTTCGTGCGCCACCGCCAGCTGCGACTGCCAGATCTCGTAGGGATCGTGCTCGACATGGCCGGGGTGCGGGTAATATTGCCGGAATTCGCGCTGGGCGACCCGCACCACGTTGCCGGCGTGATCGAACAGGATGGCGCGCGAGCTGCTGGTGCCCTGGTCCAGCGCGAGCACGTAGCGGGGCTGGCCGGGCGACTGGCCGCGGGGCTGGCCCGTGGGCTGGGTTTGCGTCATGCCTTTTTTCCTGGATTTCCTGGATGCCATGCGACGGGCGCGCCATCGTGGCGGCCCGCAATATTCATGTCCGATACTTCGTTTCTCTCCCGCATCGCCGCGTCGCTGGCGGCGCGCAGCCGCTTCGACGCCGGGGCCCACTTCAAGCTGACCGTGGACGGCCGGCAGGTCGGCTGGCTGCCGCGCGCGCATGCGCGCATCCTGCGCGCGCAGGATGCGGTGCCCGCGGTGCTGGCCAATGAGGTGGCCGGCACGGTGGCGCTGCTCCCGGGCCGCGCGGAGCCCGCCGCGCGCAGCGAGGCGCTGGCCACGCTGGCGCGCTGGCTGGCGGAGGCCGGCCACGTGCGCGGCTGGCGCGATGAGCTGTTCGCGGTCACGCCGGCGCTGGAGGCGCCCGCGTTCGCGGTGATCGAGCGCGCCGCGGCGCGTTTCCTCGGCCTGCTGACCTTTGCCTCGCACATGAACGGCGTGATCGCCGGCGAGCGCGCGCTGTGGATCTCGCGGCGCAGCGCCGCCAAGGCGGTCGACCCCGGCATGTGGGACAACCTGGTGGCCGGCGGCATGCCCGCCGGCAGCGATCCGCTCGCCACGCTGGTGCGCGAGTGCGACGAGGAGTCCGGCATCCCGCCCGCGCTGGCGCGCCGCGCCGAGGCGCACGGCGTGATCGAGGTGCTGCGCGAAATCCCCGAAGGCGTGCAGTGGGAGGCGGTGTACGTGTACGACCTGCCGCTGCCGGCGGACTTCACGCCGCACAACCGCGACGGCGAGGTGGCCGAGCACCGCCGTATCGAGCCCGAGGCATTGCTTGCTATCATGGCGGATGGCGCCATGACCGTCGACGCGACGCTGGTGACGCTGGATACGCTCGCGCGGCGCGGCTGGAGCCCCGCCGCGGGCGAGGCCGGCACCCGCAGCGCATGATCGGCGCGCACTCGACAGAACCACACACGATGAGCAATACCGGATTCATTCTCACCATTTCCTGCCCGGACCAGCCGGGCATCGTCCATGCCGTCTCGGGCCTGCTGTTCCAGCACGGCTGCAACATCGTCGACTCCGACCAGTTCGGCGATGAATTCACCGGCCGCTTCTTCATGCGCGTGCATTTCACGCCGAGCGCGGGCGGCCCCGACCTGGCCGCGCTCAAGGCCGCGTTCGCCCCGATTGGCGACCAGTTCGGCATGCAGTGGGAATTGTTCGACGCCAGCGTCAAGCCGCGCGTGATGATCATGGTGTCGAAGATCGGCCATTGCCTCAACGACCTGCTGTTCCGCGCCAAGGCCAGCGGCCTGCCGGTGGAGATCGCCGCCATCGTGTCGAACCACCGCGACTTCTACCAGCTCGCCGCGTCCTACGACATCCCGTTCTTCCACCTGCCGCTGATGAACAGCTCCGCCGAGCAGAAGGCCGCGCAGGAAGCCAAGGTGTTCGAGGTGGTGCGCGAGCAGAACATCGACCTGGTGGTGCTGGCGCGCTACATGCAGGTGCTCAGCGACGACCTGTGCCGCAAGCTGGCCGGGCGCGCCATCAACATCCACCATTCGTTCCTGCCCAGCTTCAAGGGCGCCAAGCCGTACTACCAGGCGCACGACCGCGGCGTGAAGCTGATCGGCGCCACCGCGCACTACGTCACGGCGGACCTCGACGAAGGCCCGATCATCGAGCAGGAGATCGAGCGCGTGGACCACAGCATGGCCCCCGAGCAGCTCACCGCGGTGGGCCGCGACGTGGAATGCGTGGCGCTGGCGCGCGCGGTCAAATGGCACGCCGAGCACCGCATCCTCATCAACGGCCACAAGACCATCGTCTTCAAGTAAGCCCGCTCGCGCATGGCCGGCGCGTTCCGCGCCCGGCCCGCGCGCATGGCGCGCGCGCCGCAGGGCGCCGCGTTCAGTCCCGGGCGACCACACAGCTCACTCCGCTGTCTTCCAGCATCTGCCCGAACGGCGGCTTGAGCGGCTCGTCGGTAAACAGCCGGTCGATCTCCGACAGGTGCGCCAGCTCCACCATCGCCTGGCGGTTGAACTTGCTGGCGTCGGCCGCCAGCCAGATCTCGCGCGAATGCTCGATGATGGTCCGCGCCACCTTCACTTCGCGGAAATCGTAGTCGCGCAGCGTGCCGTCGGCCTCGATGCCCGAGATGCCGATCAGGCCGATGTCCACCTTGAACTGGCGGATGAACTCCACCGTGGCCTCGCCCACGATGCCGCGGTCGCGCGAGCGCAGCACGCCGCCGGCCACGATGACCTCGCAGTCGGGGTTGTCGGCCAGGATGCTGGCCACGTTCAGGTTGTTGGTGATCACGCGCAGGCCGCGGTGGTGGATCAGCTCGCGCGCGATCTCCTCCACCGTGGTGCCGATGTTCAGGATCAGCGAGCAGCCCTCCGGCACCGCGCCGGCCACCGCGCGCGCGATGCGCGCCTTGCCCTCGGCGTTGAGCACCTGCCGCTGCCGGTAGGCGATGTTCTCCACGGTCGACCCCTCCACCCGCACGCCGCCGTGAAAGCGCGCCAGCATGCCGTTGCCGGCCAGCAGGTTGACGTCGCGGCGGACCGTCTGCAGGGTCACGCCGAACTTGCGGGCGAGTTCGTCGATGGAGGCGAAGCCCTGGCTGCGTACCTCTTCGAGCAGGGCGGTCTGGCGTGGATTCAAGGTCATGCCGGCATTCTAGTTCAAACACAAACGAAAACAAATGATGCGGTGCATGATTGTTTTATGTTCGTTTTTGCACTAAAACGAGCGGAAAGCAAAAGTTTGTGCGTCCGCATCATCGCTGTTCATGTGATGCGGTGAGCATACGAATCCGGAGACCCGATGCAGCTCAGATTGGAAGGCATCGCCCAGCACGCAGGTTCGCAGGCGTATCTGTATCCCATGTCGCTGGCGCCCGTGCCGGGCGCCGTGACCATCCTGCTGGGCGCCACGCAGGCCGGCAAGACCTCGCTGATGCGGGTCATGGCGGGGCTGGACCGGCCCAGCGCCGGGCGCGTGGAGGTGGACGGCGCGGACGTGACCGGCGTGCCGGTGCGCGAGCGCAACGTGTCGATGGTCTACCAGCAGTTCATCAACTATCCCTCGCTGAGCGTCTTCGACAATATCGCCTCGCCGCTCAGGCTGCGCCGCGCGAAGGACATCGGCGCCCAGGTGCGGGCGCTGGCGGCGCGGCTGCACATCGACCACCTGCTCGATCGCCTGCCGGCCGAGCTGTCGGGCGGGCAGCAGCAGCGCGTGGCGCTGGCGCGCGCGCTGGCCAAGGGCGCGCCGCTGATGCTGCTCGACGAGCCGCTGGTGAACCTGGACTACAAGCTGCGCGAGGAATTGCGCGAGGAGCTCACGCAACTGTTCGCGCATGGCGACGCCACCGTGATCTACGCCACCACCGAGCCGGGCGAGGCGCTGCTGCTGGGCGGCCACACCGCCGTGCTGGACGCGGGCGAGCTGCTGCAATACGGCCCCACGCCGGACGTCTTCCACTATCCCGACTCACTGCGCGTGGCGCGCGCGTTCAGCGATCCGCCGATGAACCTGATGGCCGGCGACCTGCGCGGCGGGATCGTGACCCTGCCGGGCGGCATCGCCGTGCCGCTGCCGGCGGCCGCGGCCCACGCCGGCCCGGTGACGGTGGGCGTGCGCGCCGGCGCGCTGCGCCTGGACGCCGCGCCCGGCATGGTGCCGGTGGCGGGCACGGTGGCGCTGGCCGAGCTGTCTGGCTCGGACACCTTCGTGCACATGGACTCGCCGGTCGGCAACCTGGTGGCGCAGTTCCCGGGCGTGGTCGACCTGCAGCTGGGCGCGCCGCTCACGCTGCAGCTCGACCCGGCGCAACTGTATCTGTTCGACGCGGCCGGCAAGCGCATCCATGCGCCGGCGCGGCCGCAGCGCGCGGCGGCGCCGCTGGCCGCGGGGCGGGGAGCCTGACATGGCGCGCATCGACCTCGACCTGTCCCATTCCTACCGCCCGGACCCGCAGTCCGACGAAGACTACGCGCTGCTGCCGCTGAAGTTCACCTTCGAGGACGGCGGCGCGTATGCGCTGCTGGGGCCGTCCGGCTGCGGCAAGACCACGCTGCTCAACTGCATCTCCGGCCTGCTGCGGCCGTCGCACGGCACCATCGCGTTCGACGGGCGCGACGTGACCGCGGCCACGCCGCAGGCGCGCAACATCGCCCAGGTGTTCCAGTTCCCGGTGATCTACGACACCATGACGGTGGGCGAGAACCTCGCCTTCCCGCTGCGCAACCGCGGCGTGGCGCCGGCCCAGGTCAGGCAGCGCGTGGGCCGCGTGGCCGAGATGCTGGACCTGTCCGCGTCGCTGGACCGGCGCGCCAGCGGGCTGGCCGCCGACGCCAAGCAGAAGATCTCGCTGGGCCGCGGGCTGGTGCGGCAGGACGTCTCGGCGATCCTGTTCGACGAGCCGCTCACGGTGATCGACCCGCACCTCAAATGGCAACTGCGGCGCAAGCTCAAGGAGATCCACCACGAGTTCCGCCTCACGCTGATCTACGTCACGCACGACCAGACCGAGGCGCTCACCTTCGCCGAGCAGGTGCTGGTGATGTCGCGCGGCAAGGCGGTGCAGGTGGGCTCGGCGGACGCGCTGTTCGAGCGGCCCGCGCATACCTTCGTCGGCAACTTCATCGGCTCGCCCGGCATGAATTTCCTGGACGCGCAGTGGCGCGACGGCGCCATCGAGATCGCCGGGCGGCGCTACATGCCCGAGCTGGCCGCGCCGGCGGCCGTCGCGCTGGGGGCCGCCGGCGGCTTCAAGGTGGGGGTGCGCCCGGAATACCTGCGGCTGGCCGCCGGCAACGATCCGCAGGCGCTGCCGGCGCGCGTGGAGCGCGCGCAGGACATCGGCACCTACTGGCTGGTCACGGCCACCGTGCAGGACGCCGGCGGCGCGCCCGCGCTGGTGCGCGCGCGGCTCGGCAACGAGGCCGCCGGGCTGGCGCCGGGACAGACCGTGTGGCTGTCGGTGTTCAACCGCCATACCTGTTATTACGTCAACGAGGAGCTGGTGGCATGAGCACGCTGAAGCCCGTCAACCAGAAGGCCTGGCTGCTGGTGATCCCGGTGGTGCTGTGCGTGGCGTTCTCCGCCATCCTGCCGCTGATGACCATCGTCAACTACTCGGTGCAGGACATCATCTCGCCCGAGCGGCGCGTGTTCGTCGGCACCGAGTGGTTCCGCACCGTGCTGCGCGACGGCGAGCTGCACGACGCGCTGCTGCGCCAGCTCGGCTTTTCGCTCGCGGTGCTGGCGGTGGAGATCCCGCTGGGCATCCTGCTGGCGCTGTCGATGCCGGCGAAGGGGTGGAAGGCCTCGGCGGTGCTGGTGGTGATCGCGCTGTCGCTGCTGATCCCGTGGAACGTGGTGGGCACCATCTGGCAGATCTTCGGGCGCACCGACATCGGCCTGCTCGGCGCCGCGCTCGCCGGACTGGGCTTCGACTACAACTACACCGGCAGCGCGGTCGACGCCTGGGTCACGGTGCTGGTGATGGACGTGTGGCACTGGACGCCGCTGGTGGCGCTGCTGTGCTATGCCGGCCTGCGCGCGATTCCCGACGCCTACTACCAGGCCGCGCAGATCGACGGCGCCTCGCGCCTCGCGGTGTTCCGCTACATCCAGCTGCCCAAGCTGCGCGGCGTGCTGATGATCGCGGTGCTGCTGCGCTTCATGGACAGCTTCATGATCTACACCGAGCCGTTCGTGCTGACCGGCGGCGGGCCCGGCAACGCCACCACCTTCCTGTCGCAGTACCTGACGCAGAAGGCCGTGGGCCAGTTCGACCTGGGCCCGGCGGCGGCGTTCTCGATCGTCTATTTCCTCATCATCCTGCTCATGTGCTTCGTCCTCTACAACTGGATGCAGCGCGCGGGTACCGCCGGTAGCGCCGGCAGCGAGGACATGCCCCATGCGTGACGCCCAGCGGCGCGCGGCCTATGGCCGCGCCATCTTCCTCGTGGCCTATCTGGTGTTCGCCGTGCTGCCGATCTACTGGATGCTGAACATGTCGTTCAAGTCCAACGAGGAGATCGTCTCCACGCTGTCGCTGTGGCCGAACGACTTCACGCTGGACCACTACAAGACCATCTTCACCGATGCGTCGTGGTACTCCGGCTATGTCAACTCGATGATCTACGTGGCCATGAACACCGTGATCTCGATCACGGTGGCGCTGCCCGCGGCCTATGCGTTCTCGCGCTACCGCTTCATCGGCGACAAGCACGTGTTCTTCTGGCTGCTGACCAACCGCATGACGCCGCCGGCGGTGTTCCTGCTGCCGTTCTTCCAGCTCTACACCACCATCGGCCTGATGGACACGCACCTGGGCGTGGCGCTCGCGCACCTGGTGTTCAACGTGCCGCTGGCGGTGTGGATCCTGGAAGGCTTCATGTCCGGCGTGCCGCGCGAGATCGACGAGACCGCGTACGTGGACGGCTACTCGTTCCCGCGCTTCTTCCTGACCATCTTCCTGCCGCTGATCAAGGCGGGCGTCGGCGTGGCGGCGTTCTTCTGCTTCATGTTCAGCTGGGTGGAGCTGCTGCTGGCGCGCACGCTGACCTCGGTCAACGCCAAGCCCATCGTCGCCACCATGACGCGCACGGTGTCGGCCTCGGGCATGGACTGGGGCGTGCTGGCCGCGGCGGGCGTGCTGACCATCGTGCCGGGCGGCATCGTGATCTGGTTCGTGCGGCACTACATCGCGAAGGGCTTCGCGATGGGGCGCGTTTAAGACGCCGTTTCAAGAAGATCCTGGCGTCGTTGCTCGGCCTTGTCGTACCGGTTGTACTGCCCGCGGCCGCGCGCCTGGCCAGGACCGCTTCGCTTCATTTTGAAACGACCTCCAAGGAGAGGCAATGCTGAGCTGGATGGTGTGGACCACCCCGGTGGCCGTGTTCTTCGTCTGCGTGGTGCTGATGCTGATCGGCATGACCGTGTGGGAGACGCGCGCGCCCACGCTCGAGCGCAAGGGTTTCCTGCCGATCGCCACCACGCGCGGCGACCGCCTGTTCATCGGCCTGATGTGCGCCGCGTGGATCAACCTGGCGTGGGTGGGGCTGGGCGAGAAGATGATGGCGTGGTTCTCGCTGGCCGAGGAACCCTCGATCTGGATCAGCTTCGTGGCGTCGATGCTGGTGCTGGCCCTGGTGATGCGCAAGGGCTGAGAAAGCATAAAGCGACGGCAATCTCGTCGATGGGCATGGCGGCCTGTACCTTCCCGGGCCGCAGCCCAGACAAAGAGCAGGGAGGGGGATTCTCGAGGAGACGTTCATGAAGGTGCACGTGAAACTGGGCATGACGGCCCTGGCCTGCGCGGCTGCGCTGGCCTGCGGCCACGCCGCATGGGCAGGCGAGGCCGAGGCGAAGAAGTGGGTCGACGGCGAGTTCCAGCCGTCGTCGCTGTCCAAGGACAAGCAGCTCGCCGAAATGAAGTGGTTCATCGACGCCGCGGCCAAGCTCAAGGCCAAGGGCATCACGCAGGTCAACGTGGTCTCGGAGACCATCACCACCCACGAGTACGAGTCCAAGACGCTGGCCAAGGCCTTCGAGGAAATCACCGGCATCAAGGTCAACCACGACATCATCCAGGAAGGCGACGTGGTGGAGAAGCTGCAGACCTCGATGCAGTCCGGCAAGTCCATCTACGACGGCTGGATCTCCGACTCCGACCTGATCGGCACGCATTACCGCTACGGCGCCATCCTGCCGCTGACCGACTACATGGCCGGCGCCGGCAAGGAATGGACCAATCCCGGCCTGGACGTGAAGGATTTCATCGGCACCAAGTTCACCACCGCGCCCGACGGCAAGCTCTACCAGCTGCCCGACCAGCAGTTCGCCAACCTGTACTGGTTCCGCGCCGACTGGTTCGCGCGCAAGGACCTGCAGGACAAGTTCAAGGCCAAGTACGGCTACGATCTCGGCGTGCCGACCAACTGGTCGGCCTACGAGGACATCGCCAGCTTCTTCTCCAACGACGTCAAGGAGCTCGACGGCAAGAAGGTCTACGGCCACATGGACTACGGCAAGAAGGACCCGTCGCTGGGCTGGCGCTTCACCGATGCGTGGCTATCGATGGCCGGCGCCGCCGACAAGGGCCTGCCCAACGGCATGCCGGTGGACGAATGGGGCATCCGCGTGGGCGCGGACAAGTGCACGCCCGAAGGCGCCTCGGTGTCGCGCGGCGGCGCCACCAACAGCCCGGCCGCGGTCTACGCGCTCACCAAGTACATCGACTGGATGAAGAAGTACGCGCCGCCGCAGGCGATGGGCATGACCTTCTCCGAGGCCGGGCCGGTGCCGGCGCAGGGGCAGGTGGCGCAGCAGATCTTCTGGTACACGGCCTTTACCGCCGACATGACCAAGAAGGGCCTGCCGGTGGTCAACGCCGACGGCACGCCCAAGTGGCGCATGGCGCCGTCGCCCTACGGCCCGTACTGGAAACAGGGCATGCAGAACGGCTACCAGGACGTGGGCTCGTGGACCTTCTTCAAGAACACCGATCCCAACCGGCTCGCAGCGGCGTGGCTGTACGCGCAGTTCGTGACCTCGAAGACGGTCTCGCTGAAGAAGTCGCTCACCGGCCTGACCTTCATCCGCGACAGCGACATCCACCACGAATACCTGACCAAGAACGCGGCGCAGTACGGCGGCCTGATCGAGTTCTACCGCAGCCCGGCCCGCGTGGCCTGGACGCCGACCGGCACCAACGTGCCGGATTACCCGAAGCTGGCCCAGCTCTGGTGGAAGAACGTGGCCACCGCCGTGACCGGCGAGAAGACACCGCAGTCCGCGATGGACAACCTCGCCGAGGAAATGGACCAGGTCATGGCGCGGCTGCAGCGCGCCGGCATGAGCAACTGCGCGCCCAAGCTGAACGCCAAGAGCGATCCGGCCAAGTGGCTGTCGGACGACCACGCGCCGTGGAAGAAGCTGGCCAACGAAAAGCCGAAGGGCGAGACCATCGCCTACGACAAGCTGCTGCAGGCCTGGAAGGAGGGCAGGGTGCGCTGAGCGCGTGCAGGGCGTGTCTCGCACCCGATTGCCGGGCACGTCCCGCCGCGCAGCCCATTCCCGCGTTGCCCGGGGGGGTGCTCCTCTCTCCCACTTGTGGGAGAGAGGAGACCACAGGCAGCAAGCCGGCTTCATCGGCAGCCCGAACGCAACTGTTTCTCGATTGTTTCCTGCGATCCCGGCGCCAGCACAGCTGGCACCTCCATCGAGTGCACCAATACCGACATCCAGACCTCCTCAACGATTTTTCGGAAAATTCCTTGACTATCTATCTACCAGTAGATAATATTCGGGTCATGGAAGCCGCTGCTCCGCCCCAGCCAGAACGCTGAAGCAGGAAAGAGGATCCAGCGCAGTACCCGGGGACTCCCCGTTTTTTTTGCCCAATCCATCTATCTACTAGTAGATAATAGCAAGGGAAACGCCGGACTCCAGCGCGCCTTACCGATTCGATTCCGCCCCAGCGCGGATCCTCAATGTGAAATGGAGAAGATCATGAACGCCAAGCTCATCGCCAAGACCGTCATCACCGCCGCCACCCTCGCCGCCGCCTTCGTGGCCGGCCAGGCACAAGCCTCGGGCCCCAAGGACAGCAGCTTTGCCGGCGACAAGTACGGCTATGTGTTCCGCACCGATGCCCGCGACGCCTACACCGACGGCGCGCGCATCAGCAACCGCGATGGCTATACCGACGGCGCCCGCACCGGCAACCGTGATGCGTACACCGATGGCGCCCGCACCGGCAAGGCCGACCCGTTCACGGACGGCGCGCTGGTCGCGGGTCTTGACCGCAGCGGCGTGTCGGCGACGCCGGCGCGCATCAGCAACCGCGATGGCTACACCGACGGCGCCCGCACCGGCAACCGTGATGCGTACACCGATGGCGCCCGCACCGGCAAGTTCGACCCGTACACCGATGGCGCGCTGGTCGCCGGCCTGGACCGCAGCGGCGTGTCGGCAACCCCGGCGCGCAGCGGCAACCGCGACGCCTTCACCGACGGCGCCCGCACCGGCAAGTTCGACGTCTTCACCGAAGGCGCCAA
>Ga0255334_1000145_pt1 | contig 74961 bp, 53 predicted proteins | sample EtOH5_35cm_T3_12_FD_202080 | JGI IMG/M metagenome (GOLD analysis project Ga0255334, IMG submission 202080) | Sandy soil microbial communities from University of British Columbia, Vancouver, Canada - EtOH5_35cm_T3_129 | ecosystem: Engineered > Artificial ecosystem > Sand microcosm > Unclassified ...
CTTTTCGCAGGGCTTCAACCGCCGGATTTCGCCGTCGTTTGCCTGCTAGCTACGGGGCGGCTTGGTCCTTACCCCGACTGAACTTTCATCAGTTAGTTATGTCTAGCTTGGCTAGGCGCGCAGAGGGAAAAATTCCCGTTATTCTGAGACCGACAAGCTGCTGCGGCCAAACAAGAGTAAAAATTACCGCTAAATTACCATGTGGATATATATTTGCCTGTATTTGCAAGAATGGCGGTAAAAACTCCCTCTATTATTGTGTCCAACAGGCTACTGCGCCAAATAGCGGTAAAAATTCCTTCTATTTCTGCTAGGTGGTCACGAATGGTCGGAGCTCCGGTTCTAGCTTTGCGCCAGGTCTGGCAATCCCCCAAAACCTAATATTGTGCAGGCCTGATTGCGGAAATGTCGAGAGTCTGTCGTGAGGTTGAGCTGAACGAATGCCGGGGTGGTCTGCGTGTCCGGCTTTCGTTTTTGCCGATTTCGAGCAGAATATTGGTGAGGCAAGAGAGCGCCGTCAAGCACTGATTTTGAGGTTGAGCCAATTTTCTCCTATCCTTTCCGACAGTTCCTTTCGGCTCCTATTCTTCCCCCTCGTATTCGGGGGGCCAGATGACCGGACCCGGCAAGACTCTGCCGTCCGCGACCTCCTGCATGTAGCGGAGAAGGCGTTCATCCTTCCTATCCAGCGGGCACAGCATCGCGGCATCCCAGCGCTCATTGGCCGCTTCGCAGGGAAGGGGCATGAGCGGCAGGTCTCCTGCGGGCAGAGTCAATTCAAGGCAGGGAGCACCGGCGGGAAGCCGGGCCGCCAGGAGGGAAAGCAGCTGAAGGGCGCTTTCCCGGTCCCGGGCGAGGAAGGTCAAGACCCGCCGGGGCTGCTCTTTGTCATAGCGGAGGTATCCGACAAGCTGATTGTCAATCCATACCGAAACCGAACAGATACGGGAATTCGTGCTGATCCAGTCTGTGATCGAGCCGGTCGGCTTGCGGACAAAATCGGCCCCGCCGTACCAGATTTCCCACAAGCGGGCGAGCTCCGGCAGGTCGCTTTCCTGAACCCGCTTTTCCTCAAGCGGCGCAAGGGAGGGAGGTTCGGGCAAATCGGAAGCGGCGATCCGTCTGATTTGTTTGCCGAACATCGCGCTGACGTATCCGAGACGCGGATAGTATCCCGGATGTCCGAGCAGGAAGGAGAAGCGGAATCCTCCGGCAGCGGCCCGCCGGTGTCCCTCGCTCACCAACCGGCTGCCTATACCCATCCGCTGAACATCGGGATGAACGGCCAAGGGGGCAAGCAGGACGGCAGCCATTTCCTCACCTTGAATTCTCATGGTCAGGGGGTTGAAGAGCGCATGGCCGATGATCCGTTCGCCGCTCGCGGCAACGAGTGACAGCTCAGCTTGATACCCGGGCCTCGCGCGGAGCAAGGCCGTCAGTGCTCCTTCGGTGCAATAGGGATGATGCTGGAACGCGAGCACCGTCATTCGGTTGATCTCCTGATAATCCTCAGGCTGTTCAGAGCGGATAACAAGATCGGGCAGGGACCGCCCGGAACGACCGTTGCCGAGGTTCAGAGGGTTCAGCGGATTTTCTGGATTCATGGGTTTCATAGAATCGTCTCCTCTCTAATGCAGCTTTTTCCACTCTTCGTCTTTCGTTTCAATCGTCAGCCCTTCGACATGCCGCTTCTGCATCTGATGGCGTTTCTTGCGGTTTTCCTTCGATTCGAACACGATATCCATGTCGTAGTTGTCGGGGTACAGGTGCTTGCGGTCGATGAACGGCTTGAGCCGTTTTCCGTTCACCAGGAGCTTTTCCTTCTTCACCAACAAAAGCAGATCCCCCCGCTCATCGGCCAGCCGGCAGACAACGCCGGACTGCTTGAGATGCGGGATGAACACCCGGTCGCCGATCTTCCAAACCGGCTTCTGGGCGGCAGATGCATCTCCGGTAGCGGCGGAGCCGGCTTCTCCGGCAGCGGAATTTGCGGAGGCCGCGATAGGCTTCTTCCGGCCATGCGGGCGATGGGGCTTGGCGTCGGCGGCAGCATTGGCGGCAGCATTGGCGGCTCCATTGGCGGCAGCATCGGCGGCTGCACCGGCGGGGGCACCAGTGGCAGCATTGGCGGCAGCATTGGCAGCTACATCGGCTGCACCGGCGCCAGCTTCTCTGGCAACCGCGCCTGCAGCCGCGGCCGGCGCTGGCGCCGCACCTTCACCCGGCAGCGGTTGCCCGCCGGGCTCGCTCCGCGCTTTCCCTGTGCGCGACGATAGCTCCCGGGCCCGTTCAAGGATGGCCGGCGGCATTCCCAGCCTCCCGGCGATCTGGAACGCGTAGCTGTGCCCGGCTTCGCCGATGGTCAGCCGGTACAGCGGGCGGAGCGTCTGCGGGTCGAACTCCATCCGCGCGTTCTCAAACCCCGGCGTCTCGGCGGCGAACGTCTTGATTTCGCCGAAGTGGGTGTTGGCCAAGATCACCGCGCCGCGGCGGGATAGCTCCTCCAGGACGGCGATGGACAAGCCGACGCCTTCGCCCGGGTCTGTCCCCGCAGCCAGCTCATCCAGGAGGATCAACGTGCGGTCGTCTGCTGTGCGCAGCATGCGGAGGATATTGCGCATATGGGCCGAAAAAGTGCTGAGCGATTCATCCAGACTCTGGTTGTCGCCGATGTCCGCCTCGATCTGGCGGAAGAGTGACAGCTCGCTGTCACCCTGAGTGGGGACGAGCAAACCGGACTGGGCCATCAGGGTGAGCAAGCCGACCGTCTTGAGTGCCACTGTCTTGCCGCCCGTGTTCGGTCCGGTGATCACGAGCGCTCGGTAATCCTCGCCGATCTGAAGATCGAGCGGCACGGGGGTTCCCTGGAGGAAGGGATGCGCCGCCTGGATCAGCCGAATGCGCCCTTCCTCGTTCAAGGAGACCTTGCGGCCGCCGATCCGGCGCGCGTACTTGGCTTTGGCGAAGAGGAAATCATAATGGGCGATTCCCTCGACATTCAGCCGAATCTCCGTCTCCGCCGCCTCGACCGAGCCGGTGAGCAGGCTGCGGATGCGATCTTCCTCCACCGACTCCTCCGCGCGCAGCGTGGAAATGTCGGCCTGGATCGGCGCCAGCTCTGCAGGCTCGATATAGACCGTCTGGCCGCTGGAGGATTCGTCCAGCACGACGCCCGGCACCTGCCGGCGGAATTCCTTCTTGATTGGCAGGACGAAGCGCCCACCCCGCTGGCCGACCAGCGCTTCCTGCAGATAGGAGCGGTATTTTCCCATCAGAGAATCGATGCGCCGCTTCAGCCGGTCTTCCTCGGCGCGCAGCTTCCGGCGGATTCGGCTCAGCTCAGAGCTTGCCGAGTCGGCCAGCTGCCCATACCGGATGGAGCCTTCCAACTCCTCGAGAAGTCCCTTCAGTTCATAGAGCGAGCGGACATAGCTCCCGATGCGGGGAGCGATCTCTTCCCTTTGCAGCATATACCGCTTCCACTGTCCGACGCTGCGGAGGAACAAGGCGATTTGGCCGAGATCCTCCAGGCTGAGAATGTAGCCTTTGCCGATCAGAGCGAGTGGCTGCTCCATCCCTTGCATCGTAGGCAAGGGCAAGCCGGCGCTTCGGTCGATGATCCTCGATGCTTCCTCCGTTTCGGACATGGCATCGGCGGCTTGCTTCACAGCGGCGAGCGGTTCCAGCTTGCGGATTCGCTCCTTGCCGGCGAAGGTGACAGCGAACTCCTCCAGTTCGGCTACGACGCGGGGGTATTCCAGCTTGATCAAGGTCTCGGGATTCATGGTAAGCCTCCTCAAGGGTGAAGAATAATGGGGACACGCCAAAAAAGGACATAGAGAACGCAAGCGGCGTCACTCCATGTCCTCGCAGGACCATCCGACCGAGGAGACGATGAGACTTCCGGCGCGCGGAAGACCTCAAAACGCAAAAAACCGTGCAGCGGCACGGTCCATCACTTCGGTCAGGAAGGGAATGGTGTGGGTTTGCTGTTCTTAACTGATGCCGGCAGGGCGAAGGGCGCACTCAAACAGAAGGGCGGAATTGGAATCGCTCCCCAAATCCATCCTATGAAAACCCATTCATGTGCTTGCCCGCCTGAACTCCGGCGCTTATGAAATTCATCAGTTAAGAACGTTCACCGACATCAAAATTTCCCCTTTATCGTAGGTTGCCCTCAGTATAGAGGAGCTTTCGGAGCAAAGTCAACCGGCGGCTGCCGGATAAAATCCTTATAAGCAAAATCTCCTCGAAACGAAAGTCCCCAGCCGCGGAAAATTGCGCAGAGAGGAAAGATCGGCGATAATGGATGGGAACAGATCCGATGGAAGGAGAGCCTATCCCCATGATCAGCGATGAAGAGCTTGACCGTTTCCGCCTGGAGGGAACTCGGGTGCGGGTCGTGCGCGACGCCGACCTGGCCAATGATGTGAAGGGCTATGTCATGGCTTGGGACGATCATACCGTCATGATCAAGAAGCCGAACAAGCGGGTTCTCAAGCTGGACCGCGGCTATCGGTATCAGCCCTGGGAAGAAGAGCGGGCCTCAACGTAATGCCCGGCAAGAAGGCCGATCTCTGTCTTCACCTCGGCCCGGGAGATGCGGAAGATTTCCCGATAGCCCCGGCATACATAACGGCAGGAGATGCCTTCGGCGTTCCGGTCTTCCGAATAGATGCGGATGCCGGCGAGTCCCAGCTTCCCGCGAATTCGCGCGAGATCCTCCCGGACGGAATCCATCATCCGCTGGATGACCACAATATGCGGCAGGCTGATGCGAACGGCGGATTCGCGGATGGCATCGATATCCTGCTGCAGCATCGTGAGCAGGACGGGCAAAAGCACGTAATGCTTGACCAGTTGCTGCTCCGCGGCGGTGGGGACAGGGGGACGGGTAAGGTCAATCGCGTTCATTGCCATGGATGCGAACCTCCGTTCGTATTGTTGATTCCATTGTAATTCATGCGGATAACAATTGCAAGAAAATTACAAAAGGATTTTCAGCGTTTTCATAAAAGAGCAAATATCCGCATTTTTCCTGTCAAAATGCACAAAAATCTTTTCAAAAAAAGATTTGACATGGGTATTCGGAACGTGGTATATTACTTTTTGTCCGCAAGAGACTGCCGCCTGAAACAAGCGGTTGACGAAGCGGCGAATGATATGCGGTCATGGCGGAATTGGCAGACGCGCTGGCTTCAGGTACTTGTACGTAAGTCGAGGAATTTGACCCGAAAGCCTTGTGGTTATGCGGTTTTTCTAAAGCAGTGGTTTCAAGTTCTCTCCTATAGTTCTCTCCGTTTTCTGAGGAGTGTTGGAGAGGTTACAATATGCGGTCATGGCGGAATTGGCAGACGCGCCGGCTTCAGGTGCCGGTGGGCTAACCCCCCGTGGAGGTTCGAGTCCTCTTGACCGCACTTTCCCTACAAGCAGTAGGCTCTGGAATGGCTCATGTAGCCGTCTTAGAGCCTATTTTATATGGTTAAGAACTTCAGACTGTTGCTCATCACCTGGGCTGAAGAAATCTTGGAGCTGTAGTCCAGATGGGCGTATATGTTGGCCGTGGTGGAGAAATGGCTGTGACCTAGCCACTCCTGGATCTCTTTCATGCTTACGCCGTTGGCCAACAATAGGCTGGCGCAGCTATGCCCGTATAGTATAATAACGCTAAATCCAAAAGTCCTTATTTTACAAGGGATTGCGGGTTTGGCGTTATTCTTTTTCACTCTATTCCCACACAAAAAAGGGGCGGGTTTGGCGTCCGTAAAAAGCCGACGTTAAATTAACGCTAAAATTTTTGCCCTGGAAACGAGGAGGAAACTATATGGGCAAAACAATCTTTATCGGAGCAAGAAAGGGCGGAACCGGCAAGACTATGACCGCAGCAAGCCTTGGTGTCGGGCTTGCCCGCGAGGGCAAAAGGACTCTCATAATCGACGCGGATTCGCAGCACTCGCTGACCGTCAGCCTCGGCGTGAAGGAGCCGGACAAACTGACTTTTACGCTCACAACGGTTATGACCAGTATCATCAACGAAACGGCATTTGACCCAATGACAGGGATTATCCATCATTCAGAGGGTGTTGACCTGCTCCCTGCGAACAACAGTCTTACAGGCATTGAGCTTGCGCTTGCCCCGCTCATCGGGCGGGAAACCGTGCTTCGGCAGTACGTTGATATGGTAAGCCCTCTGTATGATTTCGTGCTGATAGACACGGCACCCGCCCTCGACCTGCTGACCATCAATGCGCTTGCCGCCTCAGACAGCGTGCTTATCCCAATCTCACCAAAGTTCCTTGACGCGAAAGGACTGGAACTTCTATTAAAAAGTATCGCGCAGATTCGTAGGCAGATTAACCCCTCGCTCTCCATTGAGGGAATCCTGCTAACGATGGTTGACCGCAGGGCAAGCCACACACGGGAAGTCATTGAACTGGTTGAGAAAGCCTACGGCGGCAACATTCAAATCTTCGGAGAGCATATTCCCCGCTCCGTCCGGGCAGCCGAAACATCCGCAAAAGGCATGAGCATTTTCACCCATGACCCCAAGGGCAAGGTGGCGGCGGCATACCAGTCCCTCGTGAGGGAGGTGTTGCGTTGTGCGTAAGACAACAGGCAACCTCGCCCTTGCAGGGTACGGTGATATATTCAATATCGGGATGTCTGACGGCGAGCAGATTACCGAACTTCCCCTTTCGGAACTCCATCCGCCTGAATTCCATCCGTTTCAGGTCAACAACGATGCGGCAATGAAAAGCCTTGTCGAGAGTGTGAAGCGGTATGGTGTCCGTGAGCCGGGGCTTGTGCGAAAACGCACCGAGGGCGGCTATGAGCTGCTCTGCGGAAACCGTCGCAAGATGGCGTGTGAAATCGCCGGAATCCCTACCCTTCCCGCCATCATTCGGGAACTGGACGACCACAGTGCGGCAATCGCAATGGTGGATTCAAACCTCCAGCAGCGCGAGAAGCTGCTTTACAGCGAAAAGGCATGGGCGTACCGTGTGAAAATGGAAGCACTCAACCACAGCGGCGTAAAAGGCGAAAGCTACTCCTTTGAGATAATGGTCGCGCAAACCGGCGAGAGCAAGAATCAAATCTTCCGAATCATCCGTCTGACCGAACTCGTTCCCGCCTTGCTCGACAAGGTGGATGCAAGGCAGCTTGCGTTCAACCCCGCAGTGGAACTATCTTACCTGTCACGGTCAGAGCAGTCAGCGGTCTTGGATGCAATGGCGAGATATGAAGTCAAGCCTTCGTTGTCACAGGCCGTCCGACTGAAAAAACTGAAGCAGGATGGAAAGCTGACACTCGGAACGATTGACATGGTACTTGCGGAGGAAAAGAAGCCGCCGAAAGGCGAGCCGACCGGGAGTGCCCGATACCGCCGTTTCTTCCCACCGAACTATTCCTCGAAGCAGATTGATGCAGTGATTGTCAGCCTGCTGAACGAGTGGAAATCGGGAGCGGCGGTATGAACGGCATCAACAATATATTGAGAGCACAGCCACAGCAAAAGGCGGAGCGTTTACCTTAACGGCAGATGCTCTGCCTTTTGCTGCGGCTGCGTATAAAAACACAACAATCGAATAGTCTCTGTACCAACCATCTATGCCCCTGTACATTCCCATATTTTCGGGATTGTGCAGGGGCTTTTTCTTTTATACCCAAAACGAAGGAGGCCGCAAAATGTCCGAATCTATAAGAAGACCTATGTGTTCCCCATGCCAGGCGTAAGCCGCGAACAGATCGACCGAGCCAAGCAGATGGATATTCTCGATTACATCCTCACCCACGAACCGAGCAATGTTAAACGCATCGGCAGAGGCTACTATCTCAAAGACCATGATTCCCTCGAAATCAGCAACGGTCTATGGAACTGGCACAGCAGGGGTATCGGCGGAAGAAATGTAGTGGACTACCTTATCAAGGTGCGCGAGTTCGGCTTCGTGGAAGCAGTGCGGCATCTGGTGGGCGATGATGTTTCTCCCAGCTATACCGCTCCGAAAGCCAAGCCGCCGCCCGAACGAAAGCTGTTCGTACTTCCCCCTCGCAACAGTGACAATGAGCGGGTTATCGCCTATCTGCAAAGCCGCGGGATCGATAAGCAACTGATTCTCGACTGCATCCGCCGAGGCTCGTTATATGAAAGTGCAGGATTTCATAACTGCGTTTTCATCGGGCGAGATGATAACGGTAAAGCTCGTTTCGCTTCTCTGCGTGGAACAAAGGGCAACTTCAAACGCGACGCAGATGGCTCAGATAAGCGATTTGGGTTCGTCCTGCCGCCAGTTGGCGCTGATAGCGATACGGTTGCCATTTTCGAGAGTGGCATAGACTGCCTTTCTCACCAAGTGCTTTATCCCGATTTTGACGGCTGGAGACTTTCTCTCGGCTGTACGGCTCTGGCGGCACTGACAAACTTCCTTGAACGCCACCGAAAAATTAGGCACTGCCTTGTCTGCACAGACAATGACAAAGCGGGCAATCTCGCTGCGGCAAGGATTGCAGAACTGCCTGATATTACAGTCGCACGTTTACTCCCACCTGCGGGTAAGGACTGGAGCGACACACTCAAAGCCGTCAGAAGTGAGAAAAAGCCATCGCTGATCGGACGGCTTGAAGCCGCAAAATCCATAGCCGCCATGCGAACCCCTGTAAACACGTCCGGCGGCAGTCATCAGAAATCCTTGGAATGGAGGTGAATATTCCATGCAGGAACAGGTAAATGAAAAAACTGTGTCACTGTCAATCAAAGCAGCAAAACTCTCGGGTAGGCTGCTCGCTCAGGCGATGCGGGCATTTCTGAAGACGGCGCGGGAGCCTACCTTCAAGACCGGGAAACAGAGCATCAAATCCCTCGCCAAACAAGGCACAAGCCTGACGAATATCGAGGTGTCCGGAGACAACATCGGCTCGTTCAGCCGGATTGCCCGCAAGTACAATGTTGATTTTGCTCTCAAGCGTGACGATTCCGAAACGCCGCCCAAGTGGTATGTGTTCTTCAAAGCGAAGGATGCGGACGCACTGACAGCGGCTTTTAACGAATACAGCAAAATCCAGCTCCGTCACAAGGAGCGCAAGCCCTCTCTGCTTGCCCGGCTGGAGAAGTTCAAGGAGCTTGCCAAGCAGCTTGCCATGCCCGTCAAGAACAGGAGCAAAGGGGGGCATGAACTTTGATAAGCACAGCGAAAATCAAGCAGTATGTCCTTCCCAATCTGCCCTATGTGTTTCTGTTCTGGCTGTTTGATAAAATCAGTGAAGCAATACGCACCGCACCGGGATGGGATATATTTCAGAAGCTGATTTACGGCATAGCAAACATAAATGCCACCTTTGCAAATCCACTACCGTCTTTCGACCCGGCTGACTTATGCACCGGCCTGCTCGGTGCGTCGGCAGTGTATGGGATTGTGTGGATCAAACGAAAAAACGCCAAAAAGTGGCGCAGGGATATGGAGTACGGCTCGGCGCGATGGGGCAGTAAAAAGGACATCGAACCCTACATCGACGATGCCAGGCCGGACAACAATGTCATTCTCACCGCTACCGAATCCCTCATGCTGGACGGCAGGCCGAAAAATCCTAAATACGCACGAAATAAAAATGTGCTGATTGTCGGCGGCTCCGGCTCAGGCAAGACAAGGTTCTGGCTTAAACCGAACCTGATGCAGCTTCACAGCTCCTACGTGGTCACTGACCCGAAAGGTACAATCCTCATTGAGTGCGGCAAGCTCCTGCAGCGCGGCGCACCCAAGGTCAGAGCCGTACTCGGCAAGAATGGAAAACCGCAGAAGGACTGGCGCGGGAAGGTGAAAACGGAAATTGTTCGAGACAAAAAAGGCAGGATTGTGTATGAACCTTATGAAATTAAGGTACTGAACACCATTGACTTCAAAAAATCGCTTCATTATAACCCATTCGTCTACATCCGCTCGGAAAAGGACATTCTGAAATTCACCACAGCCCTCATCGCCAACACCAAAGGGGAAGACTCAAAAAGCGGTGAAGATTTCTGGGTGAAGGCAGAAGTCCTCCTGTACTGTGCTTTGATCGGCTTTATTTACTACGAGGCCCCTGACGAGGAAAAGAACATGAATACCCTTGTGGAACTGATCAACTCAATGGAGGTTCACGAAGAGGACGAAAACTTCAAAAATGCCGTGGACATCATGTTCGAGAAGCTGGAAAATGGCGACCCGGACGAGGGCATCCCTCCACAGCCGAAGCACTTCGCTGTCAGGCAATATAAAAAGTACAAACTGGCAGCGGGCAAGACAGCTAAGAGCATACTGATCAGCTGCGGCGCAAGGCTTGCGCCCTTCGATATTGCCGAACTGCGGGAGATTATGAGCTACGATGAAATGGATCTTGACACCCTCGGTGAAAAGAAAACTGCACTGTTTATCATCATCAGTGACACCGACACGACGTTTAACTTCATCGCCGCGCTGATGTACTCGCAGTTGTTCAACCTGCTCTGCGACCGTGCCGACAATAAGCACGGCGGCGAGCTGCCCATACACGTCAGGATGTTGCTTGATGAGTTCGCCAACATCGGCCAAATCCCCAACTTCGATAAGCTGATTGCCACCATCCGAAGCCGTAAAATCTCCGCCTGTATCATTCTGCAAACGCAGTCGCAGCTCAAAACCATGTATAAAGATGCGGCGGAGACGATCACAGGCAATATGGATGCTCGCATATTCCTCGGCGGATCGGAGAAAACCACGCTCAAAGACCTGTCGGAAGCCCTCGGCAAGGAAACCATATATATGCTCAACCACAGCGTGAGCAAGGGTAATTCCCCCTCCTACAGCCAGAACCAGCAAAAGGTGGGCAAGGAGCTGATGAGCATTGATGAGCTGTCTGTGATGGACGGCTCCAAGTGCATTCTCCAACTGCGCGGCGTAAGGCCGTTCCTCTCCGACAAGTACGACATCACCAAGCACAAGAATTACCGTTTCCTCTCGGATGCCGACCCGAAAAATGCCTTTGACATCGGCAAATTCGTGTCAACCCGGCTGAAAGTCAAGCCGGATGAAGAATATGCCTGCTTCGAGTATGTCCCTGCCGACGAGGAAATGCCGGAGGAAGCCTTGGGGGATTTTCAGCAGACTGGCGAAGTGGCTGAAGATTCCGGCGACTTCGAGGACTATCCGGAGGATTTGGAACTCATTTAATTCCCGCCTTACGCCGCTTTCTCCAATACGGAGAGGGCGGTTTTTTCTTTTAACAAAATGAAGGGAGAAATCCACATGAATGAATTGACCATTATCAAACAAGGCGGTGGTGCGTATATCGACAGCCGCGAGGTCGCTGAGCTTATCGGCAAAAGGCACGACAATCTGCTCCGTGATATTGACGGATACCGGAAAACCCTTGAAAAATCCAACCTCCTCAAAATTGAGGGCGTTACTTTTTTCATCAAAAGCAGCTATACAGATGCGAAGGGTGAAGGTCGCCCCTGCTACCTGCTCTCAAAAATGGGCTGCGAAATGGTGGCAAACAAACTCACCGGCGAAAAAGGCATTCTGTTCACCGCCAGCTATGTTGCCAAGTTTAATGAAATGGAGCAGCGGGAACGTGCCGCCCCAAAGACCCCTGCGGCTATGCTTGCACCCCGGCTTGGCGAGTACAATGTCTGCGCCCGAATTGTCGTCAGAGGCTTGAAATACCTTGGCGCAACACCGGAGCAAGTCTTTGACTTCCTCAAAGGGGTATATGAGCCACTCGGCATCGCAGTCGGGTTTACCGCACCCGATAAAATCATCCCCCGCTGGTACAGGGCGCACGATATTGCGGAGAAATGCGGTATCTACTCCCTCTCGGGAAGGCCGCACAATCAGGCTGTCGCCAGTATTCTGGGCGAGATTATCTTCATCGGCAAGGAGCACAAGCGTATGGATACGGAGTATTACGGTGATTACGCCGGTGTCAGCGTCCGCTATGACGATTACGCCCTCAAAGCTGTGAAGGAATGGATTGCCGAAAACAGCTACCCTGATGAAATCTACGGCTTTGAACGTACCTACCGCGTCCAGTATTTTTTGGAGTAATGCCTATGGAAAAGTACAATTTAATACTCGCCGACCCACCCTGGGCCTATCGGGTCTGGAGCAAAAAAGGCGCGGGAAGCAGCGCTGAAAACCATTACCCGACCATGACTTTAGATCAGATATGCGCACTGCCTGTTGCCGATATTGCGGCTGCGGACAGTGCACTTTTTCTTTGGGCGACCTTCCCCAACCTGCCGCAGGCCTTTGAGGTAATCAAGGCGTGGGGCTTCCAGTACAAAACAGTCGCGTTCACCTGGGTCAAGACCTGCCGGAAATCGCCCGGCTATTTTGTTTCCATCGGACACTGGACGAGAGCAAACGCCGAAATCTGTCTGCTTGCCACGAAAGGTCGTCCGAAGCGCATATCCAAAAGCGTCCGGCAGCTGATCGTATCGCCCGTAAGACAGCACAGTCAGAAGCCCGACGAGGCACGAACCCGCATTGTCGAGCTGATGGGCGATTTGCCCCGCATTGAGCTTTTCGCCCGTGAACGGGCCGACGGATGGGCAGCATGGGGCAACGAGGTGGATTCGGATATGGATCTTAACCCCATTTCAGCCCGGCAAGAGCCGCAAGGCTCAATATATATCCCAACAATCAACCAACAATGAAAAGGAGATGTAATAAACTATGGAATTCTTCACAAGCGCAATCGACGTGCTGAAAACACTCGTCATCGCCCTCGGAGCCGGTCTCGGCGTGTGGGGCATCATCAACCTGTTAGAAGGTTATGGCAACGACAATCCAGGTGCAAAATCTCAAGGCGTGAAGCAGCTCATGGCGGGCGGCGGCGTAGCCCTCATCGGCATCACGCTGGTTCCTCAGCTCGCCAAGCTCTTTAGCTGATGTTCGGGCTACTTGACCAAATCGCCGAATGGTTCAGGGGGATTCTTGTTGACGGCATAAAGGCGAACTTCGCCGGAATGTTCGATGAGGTCAACAGCAAAGTGGGCGAAATCGCCGCACAGGTGGGTCAAACGCCGGAGGGCTGGAATTCCGGCGTTTTCTCACTAATCAGAACCCTGAGCGAAACGGTGGTAATCCCCGTCGCAGGCATGATATTGACCTTCGTCCTCTGCTATGAGCTGATCTCCATGGTCATGGAGAAAAATAATATGGCGGATTTCGACACGCTCAATATCTTCAAGTGGATTTTCAAGACCTTTGTTGCCACCTACATCCTGACGCACACCTTCGACATTGTGATGGGTATTTTTGAACTCGCCCAGCACGTTGTCAACGGGAGTGCAGGGGTTATCGGCGGCAGTCTTGACATGAAACTTGCGCTGACCGAACTGGAAACGCAGCTTGCTGCAATGAGTACAGGAGAATTGATCGGGCTTTACCTGGAGTCCGCAATTCTTTCCCTTGCCATGAAAGCCATTTCCCTGTGTGTCTTTATCATCATCTACGGAAGAATGATCGAGATCTACCTGACCTGCTCCCTTGCACCGATTCCGTTTTCCACGATGGTCAATCGGGAGTGGGGGCATATCGGCAACTCCAATCTCAAATCCCTGTTCGCTCTGGCGTTTCAGGGATTTCTCATTATGGTCTGCGTAGCGATTTATGCGATTCTGCTCCAGAGCATCACCGCGTCAAGCGGCATTCACGCAGCGATATGGAGCTGTGCCGGGTATACGGTACTGCTGTGCTTCACGCTCTTTAAGACGGGCGGTTTGAGCAAGAGTATTTTTGGCGGACATTAAAATTGGGGGGTGAGAGTGATCAATCATATCAAAGAGGACAGGATGGTGGGGATGCTTGCTGAAATAATCGCATTGGAATATGGCGTTCCGCCCTCCATGGCAAGGCAAATCCGTACCGCCGCCTTTCTCCACGACATCGGCAAGCAAAGGATTTCCCACAGCATACTGAGCAAGCCGGGAAAGCTGAACACGCAAGAGTTTGACATGATCAAGATGCACACGCTCCTGGGTGCAGAGATGCTGACGAGTATACAGGGCAGCTTAGGTGTGATGGCAAGGGCGTGTTGCCTGTTCCATCATGAGTGGCATAACGGCGGCGGTTACTTCGGTGTGCGCACCGAGTATCTGCCTTTTTATGTGCCGTTTGTCGCCATATCAGATGTGTGGGCTGCCCTCGTCTGTGAGCGTCCGTACAAACAGGCATGGCCTCTGAACGAGGCTATGCACTACATTCAAAACAAAGCCGGAACGCAGTTTAACCCTGAATTGGTAGAGGTTTTTCTTAACCTGATTCGGAGCGATAGCCGCGTTTCGGCTCTTTTTACCAGATGGGGGTGATGATTTGAACACAGCACAGACCAATAATGAAGAACAATTTAACAGGCTTCATGCGCAGCTTATGGAGCGTATCGGCAAAAACCTGACCGACTACCACCATTCGCTGATGGACTTTGGCAAGCAGGAACTCATTGACATGGCGGGTAAAATCTCCGCTATGTCGGATGCTCACATTTACATGACCTCCTGGCACGGTTTCAGTGATGATGAGCTGCGCTTCTATCTTGCGTTTCAAAATCCGCTCGAAGTCCTCGCTGACGCATGGAATGACCGCAGCACCGACCTTGATGATATGGGCTTTGTGATGTACGGCCTGTTTGATAAGCAGGACGCATTGCAGGATTATCCGCTGATGCGGGATGCTGGCCTATATGCTGACAACAGCCTGCGGCGGTTCATGGGCGTTGACCTGCTTGACTTCCTCGGCAGGATTGCAGAAAAGACAATTATTTACTATCCGAACGACTGGAACATTGATAAAGATATCCTGCAAAAAGCTGCTACTTCGTATAACCCGGAAGAAAAGCGGCTTATCTGGCACGTTTGCTCCACAGGAACCCATATCAAGCCGGAGCGCGATGTGTTCATCAGGGACAGTGGCCCCTATGGGTACATGACCGGATATCATGAGAACGACCCGGATATGTTCGGCTACGCCGTTGAAGTAACCGGCAGGGACGGACAGCATATAACCGGCAATGTCTTTGAAGTCGGCGTTTATTCCGAATACGCAAGGAATACCCGTGAAGCTGCCCTTCCCCTGTCATATATAACGCTCAAATATGCGGATGATTGGGGTGTAAACTCTGGAAAGACCATCACAGTCAGCCGCAGGGAATACGATGATGACCGACACCGCCTGATGAGTGAAAGCGGAAATGTCATCTCCCTGCGCTGGCATCCCGCTGATGAAGCAGACCTCTCTGTGCTGTTGCAACGGGAGCGTTCCCGGCGCATGACATATCCCATCGGCAGCCCACAGGCACATTTGGAGAAGCTGTCCGAAACGCTCGCAGAGGTTCGCAGACCGTCTGAACAGGCTGTAAAGCCGCCTGAGCCGAAGAAAAAGCAGTCCATCACAGATCGGCTGCATGATGCTGGCACAGAAGCTAAAGCATACAATGCGCAAAGATCGCATAATCCCGTAAACTCAACGAAAAAACACAAAAAGGAGATTGATTAACCATGACTAACACAGCATTGGACGTCCGGGTATACCCGATTGAAGAACCGAAAGGCAACACCCTCGCATTTGCGAGCATCAACGTAGACGATCTGGCGGCCATTCGCGGCATCCGCATCGTCAACGGCGCAAAGGGGCTTTTTGTCACCATGCCGCAGTCCCAGGACAGCACGGGGCTTTACCATGACATCGCATTTCCGCTCTCCGGCGACCTGCGCAAAGAAATGACTGTCGCCCTGCTTGACGAGTACGGCAGACAGACGAGCCTTGACCCCAATCAGCGCGGCTATGAAAAGCCGGAGATGAGTGCGGACAGCAGACCTGCGGGGGATGTACAGCTCGATGTGAAGGTGTTCCCCATTGCCGAGCCGAAGGGCGACACCCTCGCTTTTGCCAGCGTGGGGCTTGACGATGTGCTGGCAATCCGTGGCATCCGTATCGTGAACAGCGACAAGGGAGCATTTGTCTCCATGCCGCAGTCGAAGGACAGGAGCGGCGAATACCATGATGTTGCATTCCCGCTCTCCGGCGACCTGCGCCGCGCCATCAGCAACGCCGTTCTTTCCGAATTCAAGCAGATGACCGCCGAAAAAAAGCAAGGCATCGGCGAACGGCTTGCCGAAGGAAAGGCACAGGCAGCGCAGCAGAGCGCAAGTGCTACGGACAGGTCGGCGGCCAAGAAATCGCCGGGACTGGGGGATTAAATGGCATTCGTAAACGTACCCAAAGACCTCAGCAAGGTCAAAACGAAGATTGCCTTAAACCTTACCAAACGGCAGCTCATCTGCTTTGGACTGGCGGCGGTTATAGGGATTCCGGCGTACATCTTCACACGCGGAGCCATCGGCAATTCGGCGGGAGCATTACTGATGATTGCAGTGATGTTCCCGCTCTTTTTTATCGGCATTTACGAGAAGGACGGTATGCCCGCCGAGAAGCTCCTGCGCAATTTCATCCGCGCCCGCTTTGCGTGGCCGGGCAAGCGGCCATATAAAACCGAGAACCTTTATGAAATCATCGACAAGGAGGCGAAAATCTGTGCATCCCAAAGCCAAGCAGCAGCAAAAGCGGCTGTCGGCAAACGCCCGGCAGGCAAAAGAAAACCGCACTGATATGAAAAAATCGAAAAATAAGGCTCCTGCCAAGAAAGCGCCGTCCTCATCAAAACAGGGCGGCGCTTTTGATAAGCTGTTCGGCGGCAAGCCGCCGCAGACGGCGCAGCAGTCCATTCCCTACCGGGAGATGTACCGAGACGGCATCTGCCGTGTCACGGATAAACGCTACACCAAAACCATCGTGTTCAGTGATATCAACTACCACCTTGCACAGAACGACGACAAGACGCAGATTTTTGAGAACTACTGCGATTTCCTCAACTACTTCGATTCGTCGGTATCGGTGCAGCTGTCCTTTGTGAACCAATACGGCAACCCCGATGAGGTAGGCCGCTCCATCGACATTCCCGATATGGGCGATGAGTTTGATGGTATACGCCATGAATTTGCCGATATGCTGAAAAACCAGCTTGCCAAGGGCAACAACGGGCTGACAAAGACCAAATATATCACCTTCGGAATTGAAGCGGACAATCTGAAAGCTGCCAAGCTGCGCATTGAGCGGGTGGAAGCCGATATTCTCAACAATTTCAAGACCCTCGGCGTGTCGGCACGGTCACTCACCGGCATGGAGCGGCTGGAGATCCTGCACGGGCAGTTCCATCCGGACGGTGCGGAGAAATTCCGCTTTGACTGGAAAGATCGCGTGAGGACGGGACTGTCCACCAAGGACTTCATTGCGCCGACCAGCTTTGACTTCCGTGATGGGCGCACCTTCCGCATGGGCGGGCATTACGGCGCAGTCAGCTATCTGCAAATCCTCGCACCGGAGCTGACCGACCGTATGCTGGCCGACTTCCTCGACCTCGATGCGCCTGTGTCCGTTACCCTGCATATTCAGTCCATCGACCAGGCGGAAGCCATCAAGACCATTAAGCGCAAGCTCTCCGACCTGGACGCAATGAAGATTCAGGAGCAGAAGAAAGCCGTGCGCTCCGGCTACGACATGGACATCATCCCCTCCGATCTCGCCACCTACGGCAATGAAGCCAAGACCCTGCTAGAGGATTTGCAGAGCCGGAATGAGCGGATGTTCCTTGTGACCATCCTCGTGCTGAACACCGCAAAGAAAAAGCAGAAGCTGGATAACGATATTTTTGCGGCGGCGGGCGTGGCGCAGAAATATAACTGCGCCCTCAAGCGGCTGGATTTTCTGCAGGAGCAGGGGCTCATGTCCTCTCTCCCTCTCGGTCTGAACCAGATTGAAATCAAGCGTGGTCTGACAACTTCCTCCGTTGCGATCTTCGTCCCCTTCACCACCTGTGAGCTGTTCCAGAAGGGCGAGGCGATGTACTACGGCTTAAACGCCCTCAGTAACAACCTCATCATGGCAAACCGCAAGGAGCTGAAAAATCCCAACGGCCTGTATCTCGGCACTCCCGGCTGTTTGGCCGGCGACACGAAAATACGTCTTGCGGATGGTACGGTTAAATCCCTTGCGGAGCTTTACGCGCAGGGCGGGGATGTGGAAGTCCAATGCTACAACGATGTGACCGGAGAGCTTATTACCGCCACGGGAACGGATGCCCGTATATCCGGCACAGTCACAGAACTTATAAAAATCACATTGGATAGCGGCGACGTAATCCGTTGTACGGGCGGTCATCTGATCATGGACTGCTTTGGTGAATACAGCCCTGCGGAAAACTTGTTCCCCGGCCAACTGTTAAGCGGAGGACATACTGTTGCCGGTATTGAAGCGCTGACGCTGGATGATCCGGTTGATGTTTATGATCTGACGGTAGACCGTTACTTGAACTTTGTTCTGGAAAACGGCCTTGTCGTCCACAACAGCGGCAAGAGTTTTGCCGCCAAGCGGGAGATCGTCAACGTATTCCTGCTCACCAAGGACGATATCATCATATCAGATCCCGAGGCCGAGTATTTTCCCCTCGTAAACAGGCTCGGCGGGCAGGTTATCAAGCTGTCGCCTACATCGAATCAGTACATCAACCCTATGGACATCAATGCTGATTACAGTGACGACGACGATCCCCTGGCGCTGAAATCCGACTTCATCCTGTCCCTGTGCGAACTCATTATCGGCGGCAAGACGGGGCTTGAACCCGTTGAGAAAACCATTATCGACCGCTGCGTGCGGTTGGTCTACCGGGAATACCTGACGAACCCGTCGCCGGAGAAGATGCCGATCCTGCAAGACCTCTATGAACTTTTGCGCAAGCAGGCCGAGCCGGAGGCGCAGAGAATTGCCACAGCACTTGAAATCTACGTCACCGGTTCTCTCAACGTGTTCAATCACCGCACCAACGTGGAACTGAATAACCGCCTTGTCTGCTATGACATCAAGGAACTGGGCAAACAGCTGAAAAAGCTCGGGATGCTGATCCTGCAAGACCAGGTTTGGGGCAGGGTTACGGCGAACCGCGCCCTGAAAAAGACGACGTGGTTCTACCAGGATGAGTTCCATCTGCTCCTGAAGGAAGAGCAAACAGCAGCATACTCTGTGGAAATCTGGAAGCGATTCAGAAAGTGGGGCGGAATTCCGTCAGCTTTGACACAGAATGTCAAGGATTTGCTGGCAAGCCGCGAGATTGAGAATATTTTTGAAAACAGTGACTTCATCTATATGCTCAATCAGGCCCAGGGCGACAGGCAGATACTGGCCAAGCAACTGGGCATTTCACCGCACCAGCTTTCCTACGTTACCCACTCCAACGCCGGGGAGGGTCTGCTGTTTTACGGCAATGTCATCATTCCGTTCGTGGACCGCTTTCCGAAGGATACCGGAGAATTGTATTCAGTCATGACCTCAAAATTCTCGGAATCCCAGGCGGTGTAGTAAAAATGTGAAGAAAAGGAGGCGATCACGCTATGAGTGAAAAAGAGATACCACTGGCAGAAAACCAGTATGTCAAAGAGCTATTCTCCGTTCTCACGGACAACGGCAGAGATTCATCGGGGCTTTCTGCTCTGCTTTCCCATGTCAGTGAAATGGAGAGCTTTGTAAAACGGGCGGAGGACAAAATCGCGGATATGAAGTCGCAGCTTGCTGAAATGAAGGAAGTGCAGAATCATCCTGTCAAGGCTGCCCTCCGAAATGCAATCAATACCCTTGAACAGAAGGTTGCCGAGGTCAGGGAGCAGCTTTCGGAGCTGAAAAACAATATTGCCGAGGGCTGTAAGAATGCCATTGCCGCTTTCAAGGAAAAGGGTATCACGGCACTGGATAAACTGGCATCCTTCTTCCATATCAAGGATGGCTTGCAGGACTTTAAGAAAAACATCGACAGCATCATCCGCACCGACGACAAGGCAATCGCAAAAATCGAGGCATTCGCAAAGGAGTACCACTCAGCGGGTCGGGCAGTCAAGAATATGGCAAGGGTGGCGGTCGGTAAAGCACCCCTTGATACGAAGAAGGAAGCAGGCAGGCTTGCGAAAACACTCGCCGCACCATATATGGCGCAAAAATCGGCGCTGGAGGGCTTGCGGAGGTCACTGGACAAAGCTATTACGAAGATGGAACAGCTTGAAACCGTCGCGGCGGCAAAGCAGACGGAGCGCGCAGCCGCCAGGAAGCCCTCCCTGCTTGGCCGTCTTGAAGAAGCGAAAACCCTTGTTGAGCAGATGAAACAGGATGCTCCTGTTCAGGAACGTGCCAAGGCAAAAGGGGCTGAGCTATGAGCCGGAAGCAGAAATTCAAAGCCCGCGATAAGATTACAAACAAGATGACCCGCAACGGGCTTGCAGCACGGAATGCGGCAACGGGCGAAGATACGCTCATCAGCAAACGTGAAGCGGACTTTGATCTACGCAGGGTCAAACCGGAGCAGGAAGCCTTTTCCCAAGTTGGGAAAAGCTCTGTGAAAAAAGTACGGCGCAGGCAGATTCATCAGCACAGCAAGACGGATTCTGCGCCCGAACTGAAACAGGGTATTACGCAGGAAATGGATATGCCGTCCTCGCCCCAATCCAATGATACGCAGGCTGAACAACTCGGCTTTAAGCAATCGACCAGCTTTTCATCGGAGAATAGTACCACTGCCACACCGCAATCACCATCATTGTCCGGCGGCGAGCATATTTCTACGAAACCGCCAAGTGCAAAATCCAAGCCGCCTCCTGTGCGGAGACACACGCAAAGTGCAGGACAGGCAGCTGCAAAAGCAGATTCTCCCGCAGTGCCGGAGCATGCAGATACGCAGGAACCCATTGAACCTGCTGCTGGTCACGCAGTAAAACAACCGGCTTCACAGCTTAACAAGGGCGGCCATAGTAAGCTGAACTTCACGCAGGAGGAGACAGCTCCTGAAACCCAGGGCAAGCCAAAACAGCCGAAGCCTGAATCTCACGCCGCACCGGAAGCTGTCGATATAGCCATTCGCTCAGAACCTGCCGAGGATCATCCCGATACCGAAAAAATCCACCATAACCGCAAGCTGGGCAGAGCGCAGAAACAGGCTGACCGTACCGCCGCAAAGCTCGAAACAGCCAAGTCAAAACTCCCACAGAAGCGGAAAATTCGTTCAGAGCGTGTCTTTGACGAGAAAAAGGGCAAAGCCAAACGGAAGCTGCATTTTGAGAGCGAGGTCAAATCACAGAAGGAACATCTCAAAGGCCCGCTTCCGCTCCGTCCTATTAAAGCAGCGGGTAACGCCCTCATGCTCAAAGCGCACAGCAAGCTGTATCAGGTAGAGCATGAGAATGTCGGTGTGAAAGCCGCCCACCGCACCGAAATGGCCGTCGAGGGCGGCATCCGCTCGGCGCTCCATTTCCGTAAGACTGCGCCCTATCGCAGGGTGGAGAAACTGGAGCGCAAGGCGGCGAAAAAGTCCATCCATCTCGCTTATCAAAAGGCTCTCGCTGAAAATCCCAAGCTGCAAAGCAATGTTCTTTCCCGCATGTGGCAAAAGCGGAAAATAAAAAAGGACTACGCCAAAGCCGCCCGTGAAGCACAAAAGGCGGCAAAACAGGTAAAAAGAACAGGCACAGTTATCACCAACGCAGGAAAGGCTCTTATAAGTATCGTCACGCGGCACCCGATGGCCTCAGCGACAGTTGTCCTGGTTGCCCTGCTGCTGTTCGCGCTGATGTCACTCATCGGAGCGTTCGGCGGCCTATCAAGCGGCGGTCTCGGCGGTATCCTCACCGCTTCCTACCTCGCGGAGGATGTGGACATTGACAATGCCGAACTTGCTTACACCGAATGGGAAACCGATTTGCAGGAGCAGATTGCCAATATCGAAAGCACCCGCGGCGGCTATGATGAGTACCGCTACAACGTCGCTGAAATCAGCCACAATCCCTTTGAGCTGATGGCGTACCTCACGGTGAAGGATCAGAATTTCAGCTATCCGGCGATTGAATCGGACTTACGGGCGCTGTTTGGTGAGCAGTATAGGCTTACGTTCACGCCGACCAGCGAAACGCGCTATGCAGACCCCACCGATGCAGACGATGACGGCGATTACGAACCGTATGAGTGGAAAATCCTCACGGTTACGCTGACAGCGCACTCATTCAGCGATGTTGCGGCTTCGCACCTGAGCGGCAGCCAGTTGGCGCATTATGCTCTGCTATTACAGACAAAAGGCTCCCGGCAGTATGTCGGCAACCCCTTTGATATCAACTGGCTGCCTTATGTCACAAGCTATTATGGGTACCGTATTCACCCCATCAGCGGCGTAAAAGACCTGCATCGCGGTGTGGATATCGGGCTTTCGGCAGGAACGGAAATCAAGTCCGGTCAGGACGGTACAGTCACTTTTGCAGGCAATTCCGGCGACTACGGCAATGTGGTCGTGATTGAAAACGGCAAAGGCATATCCACAAAATATGCACACTGCGAGCGCCTGCTTGTGACAGCCGGGCAGACGGTGAAGATGGGCGACGTCATCGCCACAGTCGGCAGCACGGGCAATTCCACAGGGGCGCATCTGCACCTTGAAGTGCTGAAGGACGGGCAATACCTTAATCCAATCTACTTTGCGGATACAGGGAGCTTCAAGATCACACCCGATTACAGTAACCCCGGCACAGCGATGGGTAACGGCACTTATGTCGCACTGATTGCAGAAGCCGAGAAATATTTAGGGTTTCCCTATGTTTGGGGCGGGAGCAATCCAAGCACTTCCTTTGACTGCTCCGGCTATGTGTCCTGGGTACTGACCCATTCCGGTGTGAAGAATACAGGACGGCAGACTGCGCAGGGGCTGTACAATCTCAGCACCCCCGTATCGCCTGCCGATGCGAGGCCGGGCGACCTCATCTTCTTTACCGGAACCTATTCCACGCCAAACCCGGTTACGCACGTAGGAATATTTGTCGGCGGTACACCCCGGCGCATGATTCACTGCGGCGATCCGATCCAGTACACATCCATCGAAACAGCCTATTGGCAGAACCATTTCTATGCTTTTGGCAGAATATCAGGAAATGAAGGAGGACAACGATGACAAACCCAAGAATCGAGAAAGTCAAGACCGAAATCGAAAAGACCAAGGCGAAAATCTCGGAGTTTACAGCAAAGCTCCGGGCATTGGAGCGGCAGAAAACTGACCTCGAAAATGAGCAGATTGTCGCACTGGTGCGGCGTGAGAAAATCAGCGATGCAGAGCTTTCCACGCTGATGAAATCGCTCCGCAGGACACCCGATGCCGCCGAAATCACGGCTTCGGAAAAAATCACAGAACAGGAGGATACGCAAAATGCGAATTTCCATGAAAACTAAACGGCTCCCGCTCTTTACGCTGATGCTGATTGTCAGCGTATTTTTATGCCTGGGGGCAACTACAGCTTATGCAGACGCAGATCCCGCGGCAGCAAATAGTGCGCCCATCGCGGAGAAACAGACGCTGACCGTTGACGAGGTGTGGCTGACGGGTAATACGCTCCATATTGCTGTTACAGACAAATCGGACGGCAAAAGCCAGACCCTCGAACTGAACCTCCGTGACTATGCCAAGCCCGGCGATGAATATGTGACCGTGCAGGCGTCAGACAAGAGCGGCAGAACCTCCAATGCAATTCAGTTCAAGAATCCCTACTATGTACCGTAGAAGAACACAGAGGAAAAACCTGACAAGAGCGGCGATACGAAACCCGCTGACAAGCCCAAGCAGACCGAGCCGGCTGTGCCTGATGGGAAAAAGCCATTCACCCCCAAAGGAAGCGGCACAGTCATTGATAACGCCGCTGATGGTGACGGCAAGGAATTCTTTACCGTGGCAACACCTGATGGCAACACCTTTTATCTGATTGTTGACCGGCAGCGGGATGCGGAGAATGTCTATCTGCTGAACGCCGTCACGGAAAATGACCTCGCTTCCCTTGCTAAACCCGGCGACGGCAAGAAAGTGAGCGCTGTTCCCACGCCGACGCCACCGGAAACTCAAAAACCGGCTGACCCCAAGCCCGAGCCAAAACCCGCTCCTGAAAAGAGCGGCAGCAACACCGGGACTATCGTGTTTGTCGTGATTGCGGTTCTCTTTGCCGGCGGCGCAGGCTATTACTTCAAAATCCTGCGCCCGAAGCAGCTCGCAGCAGACGGCTCGGACGACTACGAGGAGCCGGAGGATGCCGAGGATTTTGACGAGGATGAAGAAATAGACGTGATGAACGAGGAGGAGGACGATGCCCAATGAAGAAGCTGATCGCCATTCTCTGCTCCCTTGCCCTGTTCCTCTCCATCACCCCCGGGTTTTCCGCATTCGCCGCCGAAACCGGAGGTGGAGACGAGGCTAAGAAGCCATCGAATGTAAATATTACCGTCGTCATGCCTGAGCCGGCACCGGAACAAGTCCCAGAACCTGCCGTCCTCAAGGTTTACCCCTCGGATGTATCGGAAATCCGTGATAAAAGCGGCTGGCAGATCGTCAAGACCTATGAGCTGAACACCAATGAGAACCCGGAGGACATTCCCCGTGAGAGCTTTGAGCGCAATGGCTGGAAGTTCACACTGACTGATATCACCCGCAAGGAAACGGCAAATGCCCAGGTGCGGGAGCATACCGAAACGGTCACGTTGAACACCTCCACCAAGGAACTCGAACAAATTCTGCCCCAGCTTGCACCTACCATGGAATATCGGGCTGACGACGGCTCTGCCGGGATTCTCTCCCTTGATATATCGAGCATCAAGGTGGAAACGGCGGGAACGAAAACAAGCACTTACACCTTGAGCGTTACCCGCGAATACCCGCACCTGTCCGCAAGCGATACAAGCCTTGTGCCGAAAACCGTGGAGGATAAGGGAAAAACCTACACCCTTGCAGGAGTGGACTGGAAAGCGGGCAATACCGTCACGGTGGATTATGATGCCCTGCCGGAGTATTATACCGCCGTTGCGACCTATACAGCATCGGGCAAGTCCACCAAGGTGACGGGCTATACCACCACCGCCGCATATAAGGGGACGCTGGCGAAGCTGTCACAGGGCAAGACCATCTACACGGCATATTTTCTCGGTGAGGAAATCCGGACAACCCTTGAAATGACAGAACCTGCGCCCGATGCGGCTCCTAAAGCTGCAACAAGCCCGGATCTGGCGCAAAAAAGTGGCGAAGCAAACGCCAACGGCGCATGGCTTGCGATAATCCCTCTTGCGGTGATTCTCGCCTGCGGTGCGTACTATTATATGAAAAGGAAGGAAACCCAAAATGCGAAAACTCATCACTCTGATGCTGTCGCTGCTTCTGATGGCGGGGACGGCGGTTCCGGCTCTGGCGGCTGACTATCGCTTTGAAACGGGCAGGGACACCAAGGACGGCTTCGGCGGTGCGACAAGCGTTGATACGTCCGTCAAGCCTGACCCAATGAACGAGAACATACGGCGCAACAAAGATGCGGCATACCTCCCGCCGCCCTACGGTGTGTTTTCAGGGGATATTCCCACCGATCCCTCCAGTCCCTATCACAATAACTTGCCCGAAAGCAGGTTCGCTCCTGCCAATCAGGACTTGCCGCCTGTGGGCAATGAGGATTATGCACCCGGAAGTTCAGGGCTTCTGCCCTCCACATCGCAGACCGCCTCCGCAAATACCATGCCGTGGTACTATGAGGACGGTTCCATCGGCACACTCTATGTTGCTCGCACGGGAAAGACCATCAAGGTCTATGAGGGGGAGGATTTAGCCAATCTGAAAAAGGGCGCGGGACATTTCTCATCCACTTCCGTCTGGGACGGCAATGTGGCGCTGGCCGGGCATAACCGGGGCGGCTCGGCCTATTTCAGCTTCGTCAAGGATTTGCAAAGCAGCGACAAGCTGACCTACACGACGAAGTACGGAACCCGCACCTACAAGGTAATCTCTAAAACGCAGGTTGATGAATATGACAATCTGCCGCTCTCATGGTCATCAGAGAACATCCTGACCCTCATCACCTGCGTGGCCAATGTGCCGGAATCCCGCTACTGCGTGGTTGCGCAGGAAGTGAAGTAAGCCGGAGCAGATTCCGAAAACTTTTTCAACAAACCTCTTGACGACTAAGGTAGCATTTGCTACAATATAAATGTAGCAAATGCTACCTATGATAAGTAAGGAGGATCAACCGATGTTAAGGTTTGAGGATTTTATATCAGCGTTTCCGGCAAACGCAATTGTACGGAACATCCCCGCTGCACAATACATTTATGAGAACATCATATGGAGGGATGATGTCAGAATCAGGTTTGCCGACGCTTCGGACGTAAGCGTCCCCGCATTGTCGGTCTGCGTAAAGGAAATTGAGGATTACGGCACCGGAATCGGCGCACTCGACCTCAATTCAAATCCCATCAAGCAGACGATTGGCCGGATGGTGGCTGCGGCTATGGAGCCGCTCGGCTATGTTCCCGCAAGGCGTACCCGTATGCCGCAAAGCGCAAATTCGCAGTTCTTCTCGTCAGCCCATATCTATGAGTATGCGGGGAATGAAACCCAGCGAATAGAGCGGCAGATTATTGATGTCACGAGTGCCGAAGGGGGGGATTGAAATGAGGAAGATGATAAAAATCCTTCCCTGCTTTGTTCTTCTGCTTGCGATGATCATCCCGGCAGCCGCTTATGCTGCAAGTGAAACCGATACCGCAGCCGCCTACCTTGTGAAGCGGGGAATCTACACCGGCGACGGAAAAGGCAATCTCAACCTTGATAAAACCCTGACCCGTGCCGAGCTTGCCGTTATCCTCACACGCCTTGACTTTATCGCCGAGCCTGACGAGTGGAAGGATTGGGGCGAAGCGCATTTCTCCGACCCCGAAAACCGTTACAACAAGTTTACGGACATTCCGAAGTGGGCTTTGCCATACATTGAATACTGCTATCAGCGCAGCCTGATGAAAGGCGTTGGCGGAAACCGCTTCGACCCGCAGGGCATAGTCAGTCCCCAAATGGCCTCCACCGTAATGCTCCGCTACTGCCGTATCGCTGAAACAGACTGGAACTACGGAACGTCCGTTGTAAAAGCGCAAGAACTCGGAATCGCACCGAAGGACGGTATGGACGGCGACAAGCTGCTTCGGGGAACGATGGCGGTAATGATTTACCGCAGCATGAACTATGCACAGTCCAATGCACCATCGGGAGAAGCCGTAAAACCTGATCCAATACTCCCTCCGCAGGAAAAGCCCCCGGCAGGCGAGTCAGTCACAATGACCATTGACGAAATGAAAGCGGAGATTGTCAGGCTGACTAACGAAGAACGTGTAAAAGCCGGATTACCCGCACTCGAAGTCCTTCCTGAGCTTATGCAATGCGCTCAGGATAAGGCGCAGGATATGATTGACAACCACTACTACGGACATACATCACCCAAGTATGGAAGCGCGGAGGATATGATATTCTCGCGTATTCCGGAGGCTGGAACCGCCGCAGAGAACATTGCAGCATGGAACAAGACCCCCGAAGAGGCCTTTCAGTCATGGATGGAATCCACAAAAGGGCATCGGGAGATTATCCTTACAGAGCGGCTTACCCATATCGGTGTCGGAATCGTCAAAGGTAAAGACGGCGGCTACTGGTGGGTACAGCAGTTCGTAACACTCTAACGAAACAACAGAACACACTCATGAATCGGGCAGTCCAAATAAAGGGCTGCCCGATATTTTTTTACTCAAAATTAAGGAGGGCACCAACATGAATGTTAAAAAAATTATCACTGCATTTCTCGCGGTGATTATGCTGCTTGGCATCATGCCATTTTCAGCATCTGCCGCCGATTGGGGCGAGGGCGATACCCTGGAAACCGCACTTTCTGAACTGAAAGTCGGGTTCGACGACGCTCACCTCGACTGGCTCAGCCTGCCGAAGCTCGGCGTTATCCAGCTGCGCTATACCTACTTTATGTTCAGGAACGAGCGCACAGGCACGATTGATGAACACCCGGTCTACTGCATCGACCCGACCAAGGGCGGGGCCCACGAGATTGTTGCGGGTGTCGGAGCCAATGACGACAACTCGGATACCGCTACCTACATTCGCGGTGAGAAAGTCGGCGACCCGAAATACCGGGGTATTATGGACGCAGGATACCCGCATAATCAGTTTACAAGCCTTGGCTTGCAGTCCCGCGAGGAGGGCTACTATGCCACCAAACTCGCCCTCTGGATGTACATCCGCGGGAACGATCCGCAAACCCTGGCCATCAACCCTGCATACGGCAATTCCAACCCTGTGGCGCAGCGCGTCCGCACGGCAGCAATCAGCATTTACAGCGATGGCGTCGGAGGCTCGAACTACGAGCCCGTTCTCACGCTCAAGGGCAAGCCGAACAGCACGGCGAAGCTCGACCCGGCTAAGCAATACTACGTTCAGGAAATTGAAGTCTATGCAAACGGCTGGATTGGTACAAGTTCAAGCGGCAGCGGCGATATCGGGATTACCTGGGCTTCCTCCCCGCCTGCCGGTACGATTGTCCTCGGTTCAAACGGCGAAGACATTACTTCCTATATGAACGTTGCAATGGCGACGCAGAGCGGTAAATCCGGGCATTACGGCAAGGTTACAATAAAGTACCCCGCCGCCGGGCTTGATCCCAAAACCTTCAGTCCGCCCACTCTTAACGCTTCAGCGATTCTTCCGAACAGTGAAATTTATGTCGCCTATGCGAAAGCGGGCAAGGACAAGTACCAGCGTTACCTTGTGGAACGTGACCCGAAAATCCAACTGACCGCCTCATTTGCATCACAAATAGAGTCTGAACCTACTATAGGGGATAAGCCAAACGGACTGCGTATCCGCAAAGTCCAGACCGGCACCAATATTCCGCTGGAGGGTGCGGTGTTTGAAATCCGTGATCCAAACGGCAGGCTGGTTTATTCCCTTACCACCGATGAAAAGGGCATCATCGACGTGCCGCTGTCCGTAATGGGCAACTACACCGTCACGGAAACAGTCCCTCCGCAGTATCATCTTCTTCCGCAAGTAAGGACGCAGAGCGTGACAGTCCGCTATGGTGAGACCGCCGAGGTTACATTTACCGATACCCCTTACGGCCTGCTCCGCGTGACCAAGCGTGATGCTGCAAACGGCCAGCCCCTCGGCGGCGCGGCAATGCGAATAAAGAATATCGTTACAAACTCTACACAAGAAGGGTTTACCGACTCCTCCGGTTCCGTTGTCTTTGAGCAGCTTCCCGTTGGCGCGTATGAAATCGTTGAAGTCACGGCACCGGACGGGTATCAGCTGGACAGCACCGTTCAAACTGTCAATGTTACTTCTCTGTCGGAAGGTGAAACCTCGTATGTGCTGACCAACAAGGCTAATCCGGGGCTTCGCATCATCAAGTTTGACCGCCAGACCATGCAGCCTGTCGCAGGCGTGACTTTCGAGATCTGGCGTGACGGCGGGCGTATCGGCAATTACAAGACCGACGCCTGGGGAGAGATTGAGCTGCGCGACCTGCCCGCAGGAACCTATACGGCAAAGGAAACCGCCACGGTATCGCCTTATGTCCTTGACCCCACGGCGCAGTGGATCGAACTCAAAGCCGGGCAGGGATATATCTCGGAACTGTACTTTTTCAATCTTGTCAAGCCCGGCATGAGGCTCGTCAAGGTGGACAGCGTGACGCTGAAACCGCTTCCCAATGCCCGTTTTCTGATAAAACAGGTGGGCGACTCTTTTGCAAAGGAATACACAACGGACATCAGCGGCGAAATTGACCTTTCCGCTCTTGAACCCGGCGCGTATCAGGTGCAGGAGCTGGCCGCACCGGAGAGCTATCTCATTGACGATGCCATCCGCACCATTCAGCTTCATGCAGGCGAACGGGCACAATTCGTATTCACCGATACGAAGAAGCCGGCCTTTGAGCTTGTCAAGCTGGATTCCAAAACCGGCAAGACCCTTGCGGGAGCGACCTTCCGTATTGCTAAGATTGAGGACGGCTCCCATTACCTCGACCGGGTAACCGATACAAAGGGCAGAATCGTAATCGACAACCTTGCCCCTGGCGTATACTCTGCGGTTGAGCTTGCCGCGCCGGAGGGTTATGTCGCCGACACGACCGAGTATCATGTGGAGCTGTTCCCTGGCAAAACCTCCACTCTTGTGGTGAATAACGCCCACAAGCCGGATTTGCAGATTATAAAGCGTGACGCAAGGACGACCGCCCTTCTTGGCGGTGCGACCTTCAAAGTCCGCAAGGCCGACAGCAGCACCTATGCCACTGTCACGACGGATGCCAGAGGCGAGGCATGGCTCTATGACTTAGACCCCGGCGTTTACGAGGTCACGGAGACTCTGCCGCCCACAGGCTATCTGCCGGACAAAACGCCGCAGCTCATCACCCTGTTCCCCAACAGAACGGGCATTGCAGCGTTTGCCAACAGTAAAAAACCCGGACTGACCATCCTCAAGGTGGACGAAATGACCGGTCTGCCCCTCGCAGGAGCGGAGTTTTCCGTCAAGCACAAGGATGGGAGCATCGTATGGGAAGGTCTGACCGATAAGAACGGCGAGATCAATCTCACCGACCTGCAGGCCGACTGGTACACCATCACCGAGCTTGCCGCGCCTTTTGGCTACCTCAAGCGCGACGAGAGCAAGGATGTGAAGTTTGCGCCGGGTGAGACCGTCCAGCTCAAATTCGACAACCGCCTGCGTCCCGCACTGAAGCTCATTAAGGTTGATGAGCAGACGAAGAAGCCCCTTGCAGGCGCTAAGTTCAAGGTCTGGAAAGCCGAGGACAACATCACCTCCGAGTACCTGACAGGCGCGGACGGCACAGTAACGATTCATAACCTTGATGAAGCGGTTTACAGCGTTGAGGAAATTTCTGCGCCGAAAGGCTATATTCTCGATGTACAGCACAAGGACATTGAACTGGAGTGGGGAAAGGTCAAGGAGCTGGTCTTTACCAACAGGGAAAAGCCTGCCCTTGTTATCCTCAAAATTGATGCGGTAACGACCAAGCCGCTCCCCGGCGCGGAATTCTCCGTCCGTCATAAGGACGGCTCCGTCGTGTGGGAGGGCTTGACTGACGAGAACGGCGAAATCAGGCTCACCGGGCTGGAGTCCGACTGGTACACCATCACCGAAATCCTGCCCCCTCCCGGCTATCTGTCCGATACCGCGCCGAGGGACGTCCGCTTCGAGCCGGACAAGACGCTGCAAGTCAAGTTTGATAACACAAGAAAGCCGGTGCTTGTATTTCAGAAAACCAATGGACTGACGGGCAAGCCAATCCCCGGCGCGACCTTCAAGGTGGAGTATGAGCAGTCCGGCGGCGGTGTCCAGTCCCTCGGCAGCTTCAAGACCGATGCAGGTGGGCGCATTATTATTCCACAGGTAAGCCCCGGCTGGCACGTTCTTACCGAAACGCTCCCCGCAAACGGCTTTTCACTGCCCAAGAATCCTGTCACCCGGCTGTATGTCGCCGCAGGTCAGAACGCCTATCAGCCTGAGTTTGACCAGTATTACGGCGCAGGCGGCAAGGTTCCCGGACAGATTGCAGGCGGCACAAAATCGGAACAAGCTTCGGATGCCGCCGTACCTCCTGCGGCAAAACCGGAAACCAAGCCTATTCCTGTCATCAAGGAGCATTCCGGCAGTGAATACGATGTGCAGGGAGAGGGCTTCAACTGGCCTTTGAACAGCGTGGTAATCAAGAAAACCAACGCCGTCACGGGAGAAATGCTTGCAGGCGCTGTCTTTGAGCTGTACCGTGCCGATGAGCAGGTCAGCGGTGTTCCCGGCACGGCCATCGGGCGCTACACCACCGACCACTCCGGCGTAGTCGTTATTACAAGTCTGGAACCGGGATATTATGTGGTCAAGGAAGTGCAGGCTCCGCAGAACTTCCTTATTTCCGAAAATGCACAGCAGAACGGCTATTTGAAAGCTGACGGCACATCGGTGCTGGAATTTTCCTTTGCCAACTACCCCTATGGCAGTCTGCTCATCACCAAAGCTGATGCCAAATCGAGCGTTCCCCTTTCGGGTGCGAAATTTAAGGTGACGGACAGCAAAGGTACGGTTGTCGGAAGCGCAAACGGCGAATATACCACCGATAGCAAGGGCGAAATCCTTATTCAGAACCTCAAGCCCGGTTCGTATGTGGTTACGGAGCTTGCCGCGCCGGAGGGCTATGCCCTGACCGCTGTACCGAAAACGGTCAATATCGGCAAGGACGGCAACACCTATACTGCGGCTTTCACCAACGAGCCGCTGGGTTCTCTCTTAATCCGCAAGCTCGACAGCGTGACGAAGCAGCCCCTTTCCGGCGCGGAGTTTCTCGTGACAAAGGCTGACGGCTCGGTGATCGGGAATGCGAGCGGCATTTTCACAACCGATTCCACGGGCGCAATCGAAATCCCCCATCTCGCACGGGGAAGCTATATCGTCAAAGAAACCAAAGCACCGGACGGTTATGTTCTGGAAAACAAGGCGCAGAGCGTTTATGTCAGCTACGGGCAAGTCAGCACGCTGACGGTGGAGAACGCAAAGATGAGCGGCATTCAGATAATCAAGGTGGACGCCGCAAGCAAAGCTCCGCTCAAGGGTGCGAAATTCACCGTTTACAAGAAGTCCGGCGATGTCGTGGGCAACTATGAGACGGGCGGCGACGGCGTGATTATCTTAGGCGAACTCACACCCGGCTGGTACAAGGCGGTGGAAACAAAGGCTCCTGACGGTTATCTGATGGATGACACCCCGCAGGATTTTGAAGTCACAGCCAATCAGTTCATCAAGCTGACGTTTGAGAACAAGCCGCTTTCCTCCCTCCAAATCCGCAAGGAGAGCGCGGCGGACGGCGCTCCGCTTGCAGGCGCGGTCTTTGAAGTCCGCAGGCAGAACGGCGAATATGCTGGCGAGTACACCACGGGCAAGGATGGCACGGTCAGCATCCCCAATGCCGCGCCGGGCTGGTATGTCGTGAGCGAAACCAAGGCTCCCCAGGGATATATCCTCGACAATGCGGCGAAAACCGTAGAGGTCAAGCCTGTCACGCCGACCGTGGTCACGTTTGCCAATAAACCGCTCTCCGGTATTGAAATCATAAAAACCGATGCAGCGACCCATAAGCCGCTTGCAGGCGCAACATTCATCGTAGAGCGCGATAACAGCGAAAAAATCGGGACGTACAAGACCGATGCTTCGGGCAAGGCGATTGCCTCCGGCCTTACGGAGGGAACGTACATTGTTTCCGAAACTGCCGCGCCGGACGGCTATATCCTTGACGCCGCACCGCAGACAGTCATTGTCAAGAGCGGCAGACTGACTGCGGCGGAGTTTGCCAACAAGCCCCTTGCGGGCCTGCAAATCAAGAAGATTGACAGCAATACCCGTCAGCCGATTGCAGGCACGTCCTTTGCGGTCAGCCGAATGAACGGCGAGCGTATCGGTGAATTTACCACCGGTAAGGACGGCTTGATCTTTCTGCCTGAGTTGGCGCAGGGATGGTACACCATCGTTGAAACCAAGGCGGCGGGCGGCTACCTCATCGACAGCGAGCCAAAGAATATTGAAGTGAAGTGGGGCGCTCCCGCAACGCTCACTGTAGAAAACACCTCCATGTCCGGACTGCTCATCGTTAAGACGGATGCGGCCACCGGAAAACCCCTCCCCGGCGTGGTCTTTGATGTGCGCCGTGCCGACGGGCAGCTTGTGACCGGCAGCATCGCAGACGGAAACCAGCCGGACACCGAAGCAAATTCGCCCAATAAAACAAGCTCTCCAAACGGCGGTACTGCGGGAAGCTACACCACCGACAGAAACGGCAGAATCCAGATCAACACGCTTCCTGCGGGCGAGTACCATGTTGTCGAGCGCAAAGCCCTTGACGGCTATGAGCTTGATACCGAAGTCCGCTCCGTCACTGCCATGCCGGGCAAGCTGGCAACGCTCCAGGTCACCAACAGCCAGAAAGCTGGACTTCGCCTTTTGAAGATTGACAGTGCAACCAAAATGCCGATTTTCGGTGTGGAGTTTATGGTGTTTGATGCCAACAACAAGGTAGTCGGCAGCTACACCACCGACAACCGGGGCATCATCGACTTTGACGGCATCCTCACACCGGGGCGCTACACCATCCGGGAAACCCGCCCTGCCGATGGCTATTACCGTGATGATGTGCCGCGCACGGTAGAATTCAAATCCGGTAAAATCACTGAGATCGTGTGGGAGAACACCTCGCAGATGGGGCAGATTCAGATCATGAAACTCTCCGGTGACGACAACGAAATCAGCGGTCTGCCGAAAGGCTCTCCGCTTGCGGGTGCGGTCTTTGAGGTCTACAGCTACAAATCGGGTAATCTCATTGACCGTTTCGTCAGCGGCACGGACGGCAGAGCCGTATCGAAGCCACTTCCCCTTGGGCGTTACACCGTCAAGGAGGTTCAGGCTCCCAAGTGGTATCGGCTTTCCACCGACACCATGGACATTGAGATCGAGTTTGCAACACAAATCATCAAGCGTGAGTTCATAAACTTTTCAGCCAATACCGGCGTGAAAATCCGTAAAACGGGCAGCTATGAGGCCATGCCCGGCAACACGATCCGTTATGACATCAAAGAGGTTTCCAACACAAGCACCGTCCAGCTGACGGACTTCTTCTGGCGGGATATCTTGCCCACCGATGCAGTGCGCCTGAACAAAATCGTGACGGGAACGTACAATCAGAGTTTGAAGTATAAAATCCTTGTTGCGACTGATAAGGGAGATACCCGCGTGATCGCCGACAACCTCTCCACCACGCAGAACAATGTGATTGACTGCCGCAACGCTGCCCTCGGTCTGGCCAACGATGAGTACATCACAAGCTTCACCCTTGTGTTCGGCACGGTCAAGGCGGGCTTTGCCCAGGTAATAGCACCGCAGGTGTTCGTCACAGTCAACAAGAATCTGCCGAATGGCTATCAGTTCGCAAACAAGGCAGATGTCGGCGGCAAATACGGCGGCGAGTGGGTCATCGGCAACTCCACCTGGCTGACGACCATCTATGCCCCGCCCACCAAGCTGCCGAGGACGGGGTATTAACAATATGGCATAGGCGGGGGCTATTGCTCCCGCCTTAATCCGTCATGAGCAGAAAGGGTTCACCGCATCGCGCAGAAACATGGCACTATATAGACAAAAAGGTATTGACAAGGAAAGGAAATAGATATATAGTTTTTTGTGAACATAGTTCACAAAAAACTATATATTATAAAATCAAGATTCACAAGGAGGTAATTTTTATGGCGATGATTAATTCAGAAAACATTGTCGGAACAAAGGAGATTGGAGATTTTTTTAACGTAAGCTCTTCGGCGGTAGTAAATTTCCAGACACGTTATTCAGATTTTCCTGCGCCAATAAAAAAGCTTGAATCCGGTCCGATTTTTGACTTATTGGAAATTAAAGAATGGGGTATGAACCATAATCGCATTCCAATCAGGAGCACCATCCCCATTGAAGCTGGAGACCATAAATCCATAGCATTAGTCGGTCTACCAAGAACAGGGAAAAGTTACTCTTCCTCTGTTTTTGCTGCGGAGCATGAATGTTTCATTCTTCGTCGCACATTTAGCAGTGCTGGTGATGATTTTACGCAATGTGCAGTAAAGATTATAGTGTCATCAAAAATTTCAGAGCCTTATGCACAATTTAATACTGATAAGGAGGAGGAACGTCAATACTCAAGGATAGAAGAAAAAAGTTTAATGAGTTTTGTAGGCGAAATAAATGCGTACTTAAAACAAAAACGTGAGTCTGGAGAAAAAATTTCGCCCGCAGAGTATATTGAGATTTTTGTGCCACCCAGCCAATTAGCATTGGAAATCATGAGTGAGAGCAAGTTATCTTACCTAATCATTACGGATACCCCAGGCGTGTCAGGATCGTATGAACTTGTACAAATTGCAGAAGCTCATCTTGTTATGTTGATTTTAACTGATAGCGGGGGTGAAACCGCACGAGCAGGATTCAAAAAAATCGTAGAAGGAATAGCTCCTTTTGTGGCAGCTGGTGATGCTTGTTTCTTATATAACCTGAAAAAACCTTGTGATAATGATGAAGAATACGAAGATATGCAACAAGATGCTGTTATAGCTATGCAGTGTTTTGAAGTAGAATTTGCGCCACTAAGAAAAAGCATCATTGATACTTCAATGAATATTCTTCACCCCTCCAAATCGGTATTAGGCGTTCCCGGCATGAAGGATAGGAAAATTAATTTTGCTGAAGGTGCTTTCAGGCAAAGGCTAAAGGAAGTTATCACCAGATCTTTCAAGGGTGAGGGTTTTGAGTTGATTGTCAAAGAATTGCAAGAATCGCTTGCTGATGCGGTTCAGACATCAGAACAATCTTCAGAGGATATTTGTAATAGTTTACTTAGCTCTCTAAAAGGTATTCTATCGCAAATGCCGCGCTTGATCAGTGACTTATCAAAACCTGATTATTTTCAAACATTTAAAACACAGAAACATGCCCGTGTAAAAACTCAGGACGGATACAGGATAGTAAATGCAGTTTCTTATGGGCGCAGCGAATCATTGCATGAACTATATCAGGCATTTCGTATATATACGGTTGAAAACACAAGTAATTTATTGACCCAAGCGGGTATAAAGCTATTTTACCGACTTATTTCTGAAGAGTTGAAAAGCGATTCCGGATTAGGCATCGGTGTTCACCCGTGGGAGGATTATCCTCCTGTCACAATGCGCGCAATTGAATATATCTTTGCATCAGAGCTTAATCATGCGTTCAGCCAAAGAACGGAGAGCATTGAATCCACTTATCGCAACACGCTAATTACGAACGGAATTTTCAGTAAATCTTGGAATTGCGTCAGAGTAGATGCTAGCAACCAATATTTGCTGAATATCCTAACAAGTTGCGGTGTTTTATCATTGCATTCCTCTAACTTAATGGAACTAGTACGAAACCGTTATATTGGAGGTCTTAGGAAAATTGGCGAGTATAAGGCGTGGAATCAATGTTTAGCAGTCTTTGATAAAAATATTGCTGCAAATTACTCTCCAGATGATCTCGTGAAGATTACAGGCATTTAATACTTCAAAATAACAGCATCGCGCCCCTGAATTGCTCACAATATGAGCGGTTTGGGGGCTATTTTTTTTAGGGGAGGAATCAGAATGTCAGTATTGGTACTATGTGAAAAACCCTCACAGGCGCAAGCCTATGCTGCCGTCCTTGGTGCAAATGAGCGCAAGGACGGATTTTTTATCGGCAGCGGCTATATTGTGGCCTATTGCTTCGGACATCTGCTGGAACTTGCCGCACCGGACGCCTACGGCGAGCAGTACACCAAATGGCGTTATGCCGATTTGCCGATTGTGCCGCAGAAGTGGCTTCATACGCCCTCAAAGGATAAGGCGGTACAGCTTAAAATCCTGAAAGAGCTGATGAACCGCGCCGATGTGGAGTACATCGTCAACGCCTGTGACGCAGGGCGTGAGGGCGAGCTGATCTTCCGGCTCGTCTATGAATATGCGAAGGCGAAAAAGTCGCTGAAACGCTTATGGATCAGCAGCATGGAGGATTCCGCAATTAAGGCAGGCTTCGATTCCCTCAAGGATGGCATGGAGTATGACAACCTATATGCCGCCGCAGCCTGCCGGGAACGTGCGGACTGGTGCGTGGGTCTGAATTGCACCCGGCTGTTCTCTGTGCTTTACGGCGTGGTCTTGAACACGGGGCGCGTTCAGTCACCGACCCTTACCATGCTCGTAGGGCGTGAAGCGGACATCTCTACATTTGTAAAAGAACCGTTCTACACGCCCATGCTTGACTTAGGCGGCTTTACGGCAAGCGGCGGAAAGCACAAAGACAGATCCGCCGCAGACACGATAGCCAACCTTTGCAGCGGCAAAAGAGCTGCGGTTACAAATGTTGAGCGCATCACAAAGACCGCCGCGCCGCCCAAGCTCTATGACCTCACCACATTGCAGCGTGATGCAAACCGTCTGCTCGGCTACACCGCACAGCAGACCCTCGAATATATTCAGTCCTTATATGAAAAGAAACTTGCCAGCTATCCCCGCACAGACGCAAAGCACATCACCGCCGATATGCGGGATACCGTGTTTAAAATCCTTGGTGAAACAGACTTTGTGCCGGATGTTGAGCGCATTGTGGGAGCCGTGAGCGATCACCACGCCATTATCCCGACATTGGAGAGCCGAAACACCGATATTTCTGCACTGCCCACGGGTGAGCGGGAGGTTTTTGAGCTTGTCCGCAAGCGGCTGACCGCCGCTGTTTCGCCCAAGCACATCTATGAGGCGGTCACGGCCACAATCGACTGCGGAGGGAACACCTTTACGGCAAAAGGCAAAAATATTATCACGGCAGGATGGAAAACTCAGGCCGATGAGGATGAAAAAACAGAGGACGGCACCGCCGCCTTGCCGGAACTGTCAAAAGGTCAGACCTTTGATAGCGTGGCTGCCACCGTTAAAGAAGGCACAACCACACCACCGAAGCATCATACCGAGGACACCCTGCTTTCCGCAATGGAAACGGCGGGTGCGGAGGATATGCCCGAGGATGCGGAGCGCAAAGGGCTGGGCACTCCCGCAACACGGGCGGCGATTATTGAGAAGCTCATCAAATCCGGCTTTGCGGAGCGTTCAAAGAAGAATCTGCTCCCCACCGATAAGGGAAAGAACCTCATTGCCGTACTTCCGTGGCGCTGACTTCCGCAAAACTGACCGCCGAATGGGAACACAGGCTGAAACAGGTAGAGCGCGGCGAGCTTGATGGTGATGCTTTCATGGCAGAGATTGCGGCGTTTACGAAGTCCATCGTTCTCTCGAATACCGCTCCGAAGCCGGAATTTATAAGCCTGTTTCCCGAGGCGAAAAAGAAAACCGCCGAACCGCTCGGCAAATGCCCGCGCTGCGACTTTCCCGTGCGTGAGGGCGCAAAAGGCTTTTTCTGCGACAGCAGCTCCTGCGGCTTTAAAATCTGGAAAGAATCGAAGTTCTGGACGGCAAAGAAGAAGCCGCTGACAGCCGCAATCGTCGCCGCCTTGCTCAAAGACGGACGCATTGCGCTTAAAGGACTTTATTCCGAAAAGACAGGCAAGAAGTACGATGCCACAGTCATTCTCGATGATACAGCCGGCGACAAGTTTGTCAATTTCAAGATGGAGTTTAACAAAAAGAGGGCATAAAATTGGAGCAGAGACGGTCATTTATCCATGCCGTCCCTGCTCCATTATCCTCGTATGAGAAAAGTGTTATTCCTCTTTTCGATACTTGTCCTCAAATACCTCTATCATCATTCTTGCACCAAGCCGGAAACCATCAAGGAACATCTCTGACAGCTCAATAGGGATTGTATCAAGCCGCTCGTCCATAATCTGAATGAATTCTACATCAAGAGGACTGCCGATTTTTTTCATAAAGTCCTCATAATTCCGGTTTCGTTCTTTCTGCTTTGCTATGTACTGCTCACTCCTGGGGCGGTACTGTGCTGCCGGGTAAATCTCTCCATCGTAGAGAGCCTGTAAAATCTTGTCCATCCTTTGCAACCCCCTATTCTTGTTCCGTACCGGGCTTTTCATCAGCGGATTTCCCAATGTCAATGATCCGTATGTTTGCCGACTCAGACGAAATATACATTTCCTCTGTCTGGCGCTGGACACTTTGCAGTTCTTCTATCACAGCCGTAACCGTCCGAAACAATACGTCATACATCGCTTTATAATCTGCCATAAATGACCTCTATTCAATATAAATTGTCTTGTGAATAATTTTAATTGCTTTAAATACAATAATTATTGTAACTCAGCAAATACAATCAGTCAATACCATTTGGTAAAATTTATGTAGAAACGAGGTGGCATCTTTGAAAGCGGAACACATGACGAAATATAGGAAATTGGGCTTGAAAATCAGCTATTACAGGAAATTAAAGGGATTCACGCAGGAACAGCTTGCCGAAATGATTGACAAGAATCTTGCGTTCATCGGTGCGGTGGAGGCTCCCAACATTGAACGGACGATATCCCTCGATACGTTATTTGATATTGCGGATGTTTTAAAGGTTCCTGCCCACAAGTTTTTGAACTTTGATGAAGATTGAATAGTTAACTGCACAAAAAGCGGGGCGCGGTAGTCATTTAAGACTGCTGCGCCCCGCTTTTTCATGTAAACCCGTTTTAAGAAATTGGAATTTAGGTTTCACATTCTTGGCAAAGATGAACTTCATGGTTTTGTTAATTTTGGTTTCTACGTTTACGGTTTCGTTGTTTTAGTTTCAACAACAGTTCCATTTTTATAACGTGTTGCACTATATTTGTTCGCGCCATTGTTAGTCTCGACTTTTACTACTTGTCTACCTGTGTCTGTAACCCGTGCCGACAATTTGTCTCCGGGATTTTTCAAGCCTGCTTGCTCTATAATTGCGATTTCATTCTTTGGCATAAATAATTCTCCTCTCAAAAATAAATTTGCTACGCCAGACCCATATTTCTAAAGTAAATATCCGATAAACTCCTGTTGATATTACTCAGCCTCAATTGGAATTTGTCTTTGCAGAGCATTAATTTTGCGTGGCGATTCATTGTTATCATTCAAAAATTGTGTAAGTGCTTTGATTTTATCTTCCACATTTTTCATGCGATCACTGATCTCATTTTGACATAATGGTTTTCTTTCCTTAATGAGTTCTTTTTCTCTTTTCTTTCGGGATGCGTTACCGTTATTATTCTCAATTAAACTGAATTTCAATGTTATGTCTGGATTATTAATTGTTGTGGGCGTAAAACCAAAATACTCCGGAGTCTTTTTTAACTCATATAGATGTGATGCACACCGTACTAAAACAAAAACTGACTCACCGATATAAAGAACCTCGGATTTATTGTTTTGATTAATACTAACCTCATAAATGCCTGTACCTATCGCTTGGATTAAATCATCCTGAAAAAATTCAACTTTGATATTTATATTCATCACCACTTTTTTTTAACAAAAACATATATTCCAAAACAAGCGTATCACAGGTAAGCCGATTTTTCCATAAGATTTTGATATGACATTTCCCAACCACGCTTTCGGATTTCCCGGAGGCGTATTTTTTTCACGAAAGGAAGTGTAGCACCATGACCTACCACATTAACCCCGGCATCCGCACTCCGGAGGACTTGGGCATCGCCTATCTCGGCTCACCCCATACCGCCGTAGTGCCGCCGAAATGCCCCACTGACCGCGCTGAATACGGGCGCAGACTTGCAAAGGCCGAGGGCGGTATTTTTACGCCTTTCGGCTATCTCACATCAAATAAAGACGAGGAGGAACTCAAATGCCAAATGAACGCACACGCCAAAGACAAGGGCGCGATTTTTCTATCCTGAACCATCTGCGTAACGCTGAAATGAGCGTCGAGGGCAATTACAACAACATCGACGGCATCATCGGCAACAGTGACCCAAAGGACGACACGGAGAAAAAGAAATCCCTGCTCGACCAGTTGGAACAGTGCAAAGCGGAAGCGGAGCGCAATGCTATTCCCGTTGACGGCAGCGAGCCGCCGGAGAGAGGACGGTGAACCTATGAAATTCAGTGAACTGATTGACAGGATTATGTCGGAAGTGAACACCGGTGGCACAGAGCCGTTCACCATCTACCGCGATAAGGACGGCGAATGGCAGTACGGTTTCGCACAGTATCAGGACGGTAAGGCCCTCGGCAGGATGCCAGATATCAAAGAACAAGACCCCTTTGCCGTCACATTCACCGGAAAGGACTTTGCACGGGGCAGTTTTCCCTATGTATACGATACGGTACTTTACAGCCGAGTCCGTGAAGAATATTACGTTGCCAGAAACTCCGGTAAGGACACCGATGCACTTCATGCGCTTACCTGTTTCTTTCAGGAGAGTATTAGCGAATTCTCCCAGGAGATCACAGATTATCTGACCACCTTGGACAGGCCGCTTGCCGCTCTTGCAGAACTGTGTCCCTTCGATATGTCCACAGACTCCGGGGATTGGTCTTTCAATGAAGATTTAGCCGAGGATGCTATTGACCGGATTGAAAGCACCGTCAATGACCGTCTGCGTATCCGTGATGCCGAAACTGCACCGGAGAAGCGCACCATTGAGGGCTACACAGAAACGAACAGTATCCATGTCAACGGGCGGCTGATGTTCCTCGGCGAAAAGCCTGACGCAGAGCATCGCTACATGGTCTGCGAGTTCAGGCGGAACAATCCCTTTGGACTTCTGGAGAGCATGTATGCCGGAGTGACGGACGATTATCTGGAAGCACTGGACAAATTCAGATACCTCATAGAATACAACATCGGCGTGGTGCAGAGCGAGCGTGAGGTACGCAAGAATCTGGACGGCGTAGAACCACTTACGCTGACCGCTGCCCACTGCGTTCTGAACGGCATGGATGAGGACTTGACTGGCAAGCTGATCGTCATCAAGGCTGATGTCCTGTCACCGGAATACCGGAACGCCGACCACCAGCTCCGAATCTGCCTGGGCGGGTTCGGCGCAAGCCCCCATTCCCGCGGCAATGCCGTGTTCTGCAAAGACTTGTTCCTGGGCAAGGAGAGCCGCTTTGAGCGTTACGATGTCCTCGGCGTGGCTGACCTTGATAAACTCCCGCAGTGGGCGAAAGTCAAGATGAAAGCCTATGAAGCGGCGCAGACGGAGCAAAAAGTGAAAAGCTTCCCGAAGCCGGAACAGAAAAAATCCTCCCTGCTGGGCAGGCTTGACGATGCCAAAGCGGAAGCGGCGGCACGAAACGCTGGACACAAGGACACTCCCAAGGCGAAAAAGCGCGGAGAAATGGAGGTGGATTAGAAAATGGCTGATTTATCCTCTGTCAAGGCAATCACCGACAGGCTTGAAAACGGCGTGAAAGACCTGTTTGAGAGCGACAAGTATGCCGCCTATCTGCAAACCATGAGCCGATTTCATCGGTATAGTACCCGCAACACGCTCCTGATCCACCTCCAGCTTCCGACCGCCACCAGGGTGGCTGGCTACCAGGACTGGAAAAATAAGTTCAAGCGGCAGGTCAAGAAGGGAGAACACGGCATTAAGATTCTTGCGCCCACCCCTATTGTTACGAAAAAAGAACTGGAGAAAATCGACCCGGAAACCCAGCGTCCCATTATCGGTGAGGACGGCCAGCCGATCCGCGAGGAAGTTGAGATCAGAATGGCACGGTTCAAGGCCGTATCGGTTTTCGATCTGAGCCAGACCGAGGGCGAGCCGCTGCCGGAACTTGCGGAAAACATCACCGGCGATGTGGCACGGTACGAGCTTTTTATGGATGCACTCAGGGCGGTATCGCCACTCCCCATTCGTTTTGAGAACCTGCCGCCCGATACGGACGGTACCTGTTACTTCGGCTACAGAATCACCATCCGTGAAGGTATGAGCGAGGTTCAGACCGTCAGTGCAGCAATTCACGAAATTACCCACGCCAAGCTCCATGATATAAAGACCCTCACTGACAACGGTGAAAAGCCGAAAGACCGCCGCACCGAAGAGGTTGAGGCCGAGAGCGTATCCTATTCCATTTGCCAATTCTACGGCATTGAAACGGGTGCAAACAGCTTCGGCTATATTGCCGACTGGTCGAAAACAAAGGAACTGCAAGAGCTGAACGCTTCCCTTGATACTATCCGCAAAACTGCCGCCGAGCTGATTGACGGCATAGACGAGCAGTACCGCACCCTTGCCAGAGAGAGGGGCATTGACCTGACTGTCGAGGTTTCGGCTGTAGAGCGGATGGAAGTCCCTGCACAGAATCCCGAAGCTGCCTCGCCAACACCGGAAACTGCTTCATCTCCCGAAGCCCCGCCGGAAACTCATGCGCCCACAGAAGCCGCTATTCCGGATTATGCTGCAATTCCGACAAGCTCATATGCTGTCGGAACGAATGTCCTGATGTCTCCCGTATTCGACGACGGAAATTTCAACCGTTCAGACAGGAAAATCCGTGTCACAGTCGAAGAACCCGCCGGAAAATATCAGCTGTTCAGCCGCAATGAGGGCGATAATAATGCTCTGTATTTTCTCACGGCCAGCGGACGGATTGACCGCACACAGGAATATTTCCGCGACGAATGGGAGGAACAACAGCATAAATGGCTGAACCACCGCCCGACAGAGGCAGAGCTTGATGCGGTTATCCCCCAAATCGCCGAACGATTTGAAAAGGATATGGCAGACCCGGCGAAATGGGTGAAATATCAACATGCGGCGGTGCTGAACCGCCTTGCCGAATGCGAAGCCCACAATGCGCCTGTCCGTATGCTCCGCACCGAGGAAGAGAAAGCGCGGCATGAGGTGGCAGAGCAGGAACGGCAGGAGGAACAGCGCCGGATTCAGGAAAAGTACGATGCACGCGTGGATGAAATCGCCGCAGCGATTCAGAATGGCAAGACCATTCTGGTCGGCTACAATGAATATGCGTTTGACAGTAAAAATCCTGTGTTAGACCTGTTCAAGCTGTATGGCATTGACCTCCCCCTGCGGACACAAGGCTGGGTGAATACCGGGCTTGCCGAGATTACTGAAAGCGGCTACCGCTATTACAAGAGCAGGCACAAGGGCGACTCGACCGCATTTAGCGGTTACCTTGCAAAGCTACGGGAGGCAATCAAGGTGATGCCAATCGGAGAATTACGGCGACAGGGACAAATCACGACTGATACGGAGGTGAAAAATAAATTGGAACACGCTCTATATGAAAAACTTGCCGGGATGTTCCCGGACTTCATGAACAGAAAATACAGTTATCTGCGGCTTGAATCCCCAGGGTTCGAGCCGCTTTCTCTTGAGTGGATATTCGGCGACCGAATCTCCATCATGCACACCTTTACACAAAACGGAGATTTGTGCTACGACCCTATGATTGAGTTTAGCGTCAATAGCGACCGGCAGATACTGATGGCGACCGCCTTTGAACAGAGCATCCCGCCGCTTTACCAGTATCACGATGAACAGGGTGTCGGCAGGAGTGTTGACGGCAATGGCAATGCCCGTACCGTCAAAAATCTGCGCTCTGAGCTGCATGAGTTCTCGGTGCAATGGTTTCAGAATATCAGCGAGCAGGGGTATATGCCCGTCAAAGCCAACCTCGTCCTCGGCGAGGACAACGAGGTGCAGATTACCTTTGATAAGGACGGAAATCCGATTATGCCCCCATCCGAACCTGAACCGTCGAAAGGTGAAGCTCCCGGCTTGCCACTCCCTGACCCGACGCAGACGATTGCCGAAATGAACCAGTACGGCTACACTGCACCAGATATGTTCCCGATCTCTGTCGAGGCAGCCGCCAAGCTGTTTGATGAAGGGCATCCGATCTATCTGCTTTATCCCGACAATACAGAGGCACTCGTCTTTGACCGCGACGAGATTATCACGTTCGGCAGTGAAGGCTTCTGTGGGATCACAAAGGCTGATTGGGAAAGGTCGCCCATGCTGGCGGCGCAGACAGCGACTGCCGCACATGACGGGGATAGCCGCGAAGCTGATTTGCTTTACGGCGGTGAAAACAAGTTTGGTATCTACCAAATCCTAAGCGGTATGGATGAAGCACGGGACTTCCGTTTTGCGTCCATGCGGGAACTGGAGGCTCACGGCCTGTCCGCAGACCGCGCCAATTACGAGCTTGTCTACACAGGAAAACTGGATATTCACGATACTCTGACCAATCTGAACAGGATTTATGCTGATTTTCAGGGCGAAAACCCGCAGCGGCCTGCTGATTATGCAGCAAGATCCGTTTCTGTCAGCGATGTCATTGTCCTGCAATGGCGGGGCGAGGTATCGGCACATTTCGTAGACAGCATCGGATTCAAGAAGCTGCCGGTGTTCACTGGAAATGAACATAAGCAAGAGCAGACGGCTGAACAGACAGCGCCCCAGACAGAAAGCACCTTTTCCCAAGTTGGGAAAAGCTCGCCGGAACACACCGCAGGCGCAAAATCGCCGCAGCCGCCTCTCTCAAAGGGTAAGCCGTCGCTGCTTGCGCGGCTTGCAGATACCAAAAAGCTCGTGGAGCAAAACAGGCAGACTGCGGCTGCCACAAATAAGAAAGAACGGGGGTATGAGTGATGGATGAGCAATTTACGGTGGAAGAAGTCAATCTGATGTGCATTTTTGATACAAGCAGCCGTACCGCCCTTATATCAGACCTGTCATCGGCTCTGCCGGATTTCGATGAACCGGAGCTTTCCGAGATAGCGGAGACCGTCCTTGGCAGGCTCCGCAAGATGAGCGGCGAGGACTTTGCCGCCCTTGAACTTTACCCTGTATATGAAGATTACAACGAGGAGGTGTAGCCGGATATGGCGACCAAACTACAATATTATTCCGCTCTTGCAGAGCAGACGCTCAGCGACCTGACCGCAAAACGCGGAAACTGGATGCAGTTTCTTGATACGGCGGCCTGGCTGTATAAATACCCGTTTCAAGACCAGCTCATGATTTACGCGCAGCGACCCGACGCGACCGCCTGTGCCGAGTTGGAGCTGTGGAATGAACAATTTAACCGATGGGTGCGCCGAGGTTCAAAGGGGATTGCCCTGATTGACGACAGCGGAAGTTACCCGCGCCTTAAATATGTCTTTGATGTGAGCGACACCGAGCCGTCGCTGTACCGCTCCAAACCTGTTCATTTATGGGAACTGCGGCAGGAGCATAAAATCCCTCTGCTTTCTGAGCTTGCAAAGAATTATGAGGATATTTCCGCTGACGATTCTCTCGCCGAGGCGTTCCGCAGCATTGCAGGACAGCTCGCAAAGGAATATTATGAGGATAATTACCGCGAGATCCTGTTCCGCTCGGAAAACAGCGCACTGGAACCCGATGCCCATTATGACTTTGCAGGAACAATGCTTGAGGACACTGACGATACCGCCCTCCGCGCTGCGTTTGAGCAGGCCCTTGCCAACAGCGTCACCTATACCATCATGGCTCGCTGCGGCCTTGACCCTGCCGGATATTTTGACGACGAGGATTTTCAGAGCGTCACCGATTTCAATACGCCGGATATGATCAATGCCCTCGGCGTAGCATCAAGCAGTCTCTCCGAACAGGTTTTGCGGGACATTTACATTACCATTAGGAAATATGAGCGCGTGAAAAACGCCGAAAGGAGCGAAAATAATCATGAACAAAGCGCTGACTTACACAGAGGTCGGGGATTATCTGCTGCCCGACCTGAAGCTGAACGAACCGCCGAGGGAGCTGACCGAGCCGCTGGGCAGATACGCCCGGATGAGAAAAGCCTTCCTCAAGGAGCACAGGCAGATCACCTACAGCCGCCTGCTGCTGAGCGAGAAGCTGTTCCCGCATCTGCGGGAGGTGGACGAAGCGGCGACAGCGAGGTTGACGCAGGTGATGGAAGCACTGACGGAGAGGAACTCCCTTTCCGACAAAGCGACCGACCCGATGGCGTGGACGGCGGCGATGAACGCCCTGAAAGCGCAGGCCGAGGAAATGGTGCTGAACGAGCTGATTTACAGCTAAACGAATCCGTCCCGTCGATTGAACCCGAAACGTCGCCTGAACAGGAATTATCCGGTTTGGGCGGCGTTTTTCCTGCCGATACTTCTGCACCAGCTGCCGAACTGCCTGATATTCCCGAAACCTTTTCCCAAGTTGGGAAAAGTTCCATAGAAGAAATCCTGTCAGCCTCGTCCATCAGTTTGGATGAGGTTGATTCTATTTTACGGGACGGCGGCAACGAGAGGGGCAGCGTCCTGCGCATTGCAGCTCATTTTGCAAAAGGCAGGGACGACAATACCGACTTTCTGGGGCACGAATATCTGTACGGCAGATGGGGGCGCTCCCCGGAGGAGAGCGGAAAGGGCTTTGACTTCGGCAATCACCGCATTTCCACCTGGTTTGATGAAAACGGAATAAATCTTGCGGTGGGCGCATCCGCCAGGGGCAATCTCCGCAGGCTCATGATTCCGTGGGAGCAGGCTGCCGCCAGGATCAATGAACTGATGCTCGGCGGCAATTACGTTTCCGGCGATACCTTCCATGAGGCTCTTGATAACGAGCGGCAGGAATTGGCCGGATTCCTATGGGACTTTTACCGCGATGATATGGGAGCTATGCCGGAGGAATGGAGAGCGGAAAAAGGCGGCTATCCCGAGGACAAGGCGATCATCAGAAGTTTGCTTGATGACACTGAGGAGCGCCAGTTTATCCTTGACCGTCTGGAAGCGGATGTCGCTAATTTTGACGACACCGAACACAGGCGGGCGTGGCACAACCGTGGACTGCTGCTCTCCAATATGCGGGATGCCATGCTCTCTCCTGTTATTTTTCCCAACGATAACTTTTCTCCTACGAAAAACTTCTCCTACTTCATCACCGAGGACGAACTTGATGCAGCCCTGACACGCGGAAGCAGTTTCAGCGAGGGGAAGTTCCGGATTCTTTCCTATTTTCTCAGCGATCACAGCGACAAAGAGAAAATGGACTTTCTCAAAAACGAGTACGGACACGGCGGCGGTACCTGGAGCGCGACCAACGGCTGGCTTAACGCCGAGCCTGGCAAGGGCTTCACCCTCAGCCGCGGCGGTATCGGCAATCCAGATGCTGAGGTCAATCTCAAATGGAATGCCATGGCAAAGCGCATCCAGCGCCTCATATCCGACGGGTTGTACATGACCCGTGCCGAGTTTGACCGCACCTCAAACTACGAGCGGATTATGCTTGTACGCAGGGTTAATAATTCCTACTACAATATGCCCGATGAATACGAGCGGCCTTTCGGCAGCGATCTGGATTTCCACTACCCCCATGAAGCCGAATGGGAAGCCATCCGTATTTTTTTGGAGGACGATGAACGTGTTGACGGTGTACTGTCGCAAATGCGGTACATCTTTGAAAATACCTCCACCGAGGACAGGTACTACGACACCCGCAAGGCGGGCTTTGAGGCGCTGACAGCGTTCCGCGAGGGGACTTACACGCTCTTTCCGGGCATTGAGCACCTGCCCGCCCCCGAAACGGCGGCTGCCCGCAGAAGGGTAATCCCCGAAGCGCCGCGCCGCGAAATGATCGAGGACATGCGGGAATCCGGCTCCGGTGGTTTTTCATTCGATCATTCAGCACCGGTCGAGCAGCTTTCGCTTTTCGATTTTGGGCTGCAAGCAGAATTGCCAAGTGCTGCCGAGCAGCGTGAGAAAATCGACCAAAAGCTCCGTCAGGAAGCGAAACAGGAAGCAATCGAGGCCGAGGCTGGGACACAAGCCCCGGCTCATTCTTTGCCCGAAGATGCCGATGCCCCGCTTTTGAATATCTCCGATGCGGACAAGGCGCGTATCGCAGAGCAGTTTACCGAAAATCCCCGCTCCCGTGAAGCGGTGAACCTTGTGCGTGAGATTTACGGTGACAGGCTTGGTATGCCCCTTCCGCAGGCGATCAAACGCATTGCGGAGCTTGTGGCAGAGGGAAAATTTGCAGCTGCGGTGCGCACTGCGGCAGTGGATGAACAAAGTCCCAAGCTCATGGTTTTGCAGGAAATTCAGCGCATAAAGGCCGAGAACGGCGGCGCAATCGTGATGTGGCGGATGGTCGGCTTTTTCGAGATGTACGGTGCCGATGCGGAGCTTGCCGCGAATGTGCTGAACATTGATCTGATTCCTGACCCCTCTGGCCAAAGGACCGGAATTCCCCGGCATAGTCTCGGCGACCATCTGCGGAAGCTTAATGAAGCGGGCTATGCTGTTGCAGTGGCGAGCGTTGGTACAAATGATGAACGGAACATTACGTTATACAATGCGAAGCCGCCGATAGAGAATATTCCTTACCATGTCGGCGACAGGCTGATGTACAACGGCAAGCTGCATGAAATCGAACAGATCAGCGACTTTGTGAAGCTGCATAATTTGGATACGCCGTCGTCCTATCCGATATTCGACTATGTTTCCGTTCGGAAATACGACTTTGAGCGTATGCTCTCGGATGGCGGGATTGCCATAGAGCCGCCCGCAGTAACTGAACCCGGAACACCTGAACCTGCGCCGGAGCTTGACTTTGATGCTGCGGCGCAGACAATCCTTGGGCGTGTCCTGGCGGACAGTGACTATGCGGAAGCCCTCGCAAATGCCAAAAGCAGGACATCCCTCCGCAACCCCTGCGGCTGGGCATTGGAGCAGACCATCCGTGACCATGAAACTGACGAGCCGCAGGTCTATCACCGCTATTTCTATGATGAGGAATTCAACGACAATCTCTTTGATTTTGTACTCAAACAGTCCTGGGAGCAGCGTCCGCAGCCTGTGTCAGAGGCTCCGTCGCAAGCACAGCGCGAAGGCTTCATCGAGATAACCGACCCCGCCGAGCTTGCGGAAATTGATGTTATTTTCGGTGAAGATAAGCCAAAGTCAAGCTATATCGAAGGATCACATATCGTACTTGATCTGCGTGAAAAGTTGAGCGGAAAAGTCCTTCCCGATGCACCTTTTGTTGCAGGCGAATTTGTTATCGACAACATCACAGGCAATTACATCACGGTCAGCGCCACCTACGACAGCAGAGGCGAAAGCGCACGGTTTTCTACCATTCTCACCTCTGATGAAGTGGAGCAGTATACTGTCAAACCCGTTGCCGAAAAGCTGTACGAGGAATTATCCCCATCCGGCAAGGATACGACAGCATATTATCTGTTCCAGTATCCTGACGGCATACATGCGGGTGTAGCGTTAAGTCACGACACTCTTGCACTGATTAAAGACAGAGCCGACACCTACGTCATCTGCGCCGAGGCGTGTCACCTCTCTGCGGAGGAGATGGGGCAGTGGAGCATCGGTTTCCGCAAAATGCCCCGCGACTGGAATCTGCTGCCCGAAGCTGTGCAGGAGCAAATGCGCCTGCACAGACCCGAATACGAGCAGCAATGGCAGGAACTTTACGGTGAAGCAGAGCAGGCATCCACTCCAGCCGTTCCTGTCACTCCCACCCTTCCCGCCGTCAACTTCCACATCACCTACGACCATCTTGGCGAGGGCGGAGCCAAAACCAAATTCCGCAACAATATCAATGCCCTGCACACTCTGAAAGACATTGAGTTTGACGGGCGAACCGCCACGCCGCAGGAACAGGAGATCCTCTCCCGGTATGTGGGCTGGGGTGGTATTCAACAGGCATTTGACCCGGATAACAAGGATTGGGAGGACGAATACCTTGAACTGAATGCCCTGCTTACGCCGGAGGAATGGGACAGCGCCAGAGCCTCCGTTTTGAACGCCCACTATACCTCGCCCCTTGTTATCAAGGTAATCTATGAAACGGTGGAGCGGCTCGGCTTTAAGAGCGGCAATATCCTGGAGCCCTCCTGCGGCATCGGCCATTTCTTCGGGCTGCTGCCGGATTCCATGCAGGATAGCAGGCTCTATGGTGTAGAGCTTGACAGCGTAACCGCAAGGATTGCAAAGCAGCTTTACCCAAACGCCGATATTCAGCAGACAGGATATGAGAAAACACAGTTTTCGGACGCTTTCTTTGACATCGCCATCGGCAATGTCCCCTTTGGTGGCTATGGTGTACTTGACAAGCGATATAAGACCAACTTTCTGATTCACGACTACTTCTTCCAAAAGACCCTCGACAAGGTGCGTCCGGGCGGCATCATTGCGTTTATCACATCAAAAGGAACCCTTGATAAGCAGAATCCCGAAGTGCGGAAGTATATCGCACAGCGGGCGGAGCTTTTGGGCGCAGTGCGGCTCCCCAACAACGCTTTTCTCAAAAACGCCGGAACCGAATCCACCACCGATATTATCTTCCTGCAAAAACGCGACCGACCGCTGGACATCACGCCGGAATGGGTACACCTCGGCCTGACGGAGGACGGCCTGCCCCTCAACCGCTATTTCCTCGATAATCCAGAAATGCTGCTCGGCAAAATGACCAACGGTACGGGAACGCGGATGTACGGCAGCGAAAACAGCACGACTTGTGTTCCCATCAAGGGCGCAGATTTGGCACAGCAGCTGAAAACCGCACTTTCGTATATTCAAGAACAGTACACGCTGGAGGAGCTGGACGACCTCGACGGCGTGGACGACCATGCCATTCCCGCCGATCCCAACGTCAAGAATTTCAGCTATACCATCGTCCCCGGTTCTGATGAGGACTTAGGGAGCGGCACGGTATATTTCCGTGAAAACTCGCTGATGTACCCGGTAGACCTGCCAGCAGCGACCCTTGGCCGCATCAGGGGCATGATCGGGCTTCGGGACTGTGTTCAAAAGCTCATAGCCTTACAGCTTGACGAATACAGCGAGGAAGAAATCAAGGCACAGCAGGCGGAACTGAATACACTTTATGACAGCTTTATCGCTGAGTTTGGCTTAATCAGCGGACAGACCAATAGCCGCGCCTTTAATGCCGACAGCTCCTACTACCTCCTGTCCTCCCTCGAAATCCTTGATGAGGACGGCGAGCTTGCGCGCAAAGCGGATATGTTCACCAAGCGGACGATCAAGCAGAGAACCGTTATCACCCATGTTGACACGGCTTCGGAAGCGTTGGCCGTATCCCTCGGCGAAAAAGCCCGCATTGACATGGCCTATATGTCCGAGCTTACAGGCAGGGACGAAGCCGCGCTGTTTGAGGAACTCCGGGGCGTTATCTTCCTTGATTATCACTTTAACGGCGACCTGGATTCCTATACCTATCGTACCGCCGATGATTTTCTGTCGGGAAACGTGCGTGAGAAGCTGAAAAAATATCAGGAGGCAGTAGATGTTGTTCCGGATGATTACAGACATTTAGCAGCTTTTCGTGATAACGTGGCTGCGCTCACCGCAATCCAGCCCAAAGACCTCGAAGCGGGTGAGATTGCCGTGCGGCTCGGTGCGACCTGGATTGACCCGCAATATGTCCAGCAGTTCATGTATGAGCTTTTGAATACCTCGAACTACAATAAAAAGCTCTATCAGGTGCAGTACCACACCTACACGGGCGAGTGGCAGGTGACAGGCAAGGGGCGGGCGCAATACAGCGACATCAACGCCACCGTTACCTACGGTACAAGCCGCATGAACGCCTATCAAATCCTTGATGACACCTTGAATCTGCGGGATGTGCGGGTTTACGACTATGTGGAGGACGCAGACGGCAGAGAAAAGCGTGTGCTGAACAAAAAGGAAACCATGCTCGCCCAGCAGAAGCAGGAGCAGATCAAGCAGAAGTTTAAGGACTGGCTGTGGCAAGACCCCGAACGCCGCCAGACCCTTGTGCGCCAGTACAATGATTTGTTCAACTCGGTGCGCCCCCGCGAATACGACGGCAGCCATATCACCTTCAGCGGCATAAATCCCGAAATACGCTTAAGCAAGCATCAGAAAGACGGCGCGGCCCGTCAGCTATTCGGCGGCAACACCCTTTACGCCCATGTCGTCGGTGCTGGCAAGACCTTCACGATGATAGCCGCCGCCCAGGAAAGCAAGCGGCTTTCTCTGTGCCGGAAGAGCCTCTTTGCCGTGCCGAACCACCTGACGGAACAGTGGGCGGCAGAGTATCTGCGGCTCTATCCTGCGGCGAATATCCTCGTCGCAACGAAAAAGGACTTCGAGATGCGCAACCGCAGGAAGTTCTGCGCCAAAATCGCTACCGGCGACTATGACGCAGTGATTATCGGGCATTCGCAGCTTGAAAAAATCCCTATGTCCCGTGAACGGCAGGAACGGCTTCTCCATGAGCAGATATGGGAAATTGAAGAAGGGGTGCGTGAGCTGAAATCCAGCAACGGCGAGCGGTTCTCCATCAAGCAGCTGGAAAAGACCAAGAAATCCCTTGAACTGCGGCTGACCAAACTCCTTGACGGCAAGCAGCGCGATGATGTGGTTACCTTTGAGCAGCTTGGTGTTGACCGCCTGTTTGTAGATGAGGCACACCAGTTCAAAAATTTGTTCCTCTACACCAAGATGAGGAATGTTGCGGGGCTTTCCACCTCCGAAGCGCAGAAATCCTCCGACCTCTTTATGAAATGCCGCTACATGGATGAGTTCACCGGAAACAAGGGTGTGATTTTCGCCACCGGAACGCCCATATCGAACTCCATGAGCGAAATGTATACCATGCAGCGGTACTTGCAGTACGATACCCTGATGGCAAAAAATCTCACACACTTCGATGCCTGGGCTTCCATCTTCGGCGAAATCGTCACCAGCATTGAACTTGCGCCGGAGGGTACAGGTTATCGCGCCCGCACAAGATTTTCGCGTTTTCATAATCTCCCCGAACTCATGACCCTCTTTAAGGATGTCGCCGACATTCAGACCGCCGATATGCTCAACCTCCCCGTGCCGGAGGCGAAATTCGAGAACATCATCGTTGAGCCGTCCGAGCTTCAAAAGGAGATGGTGCAGGAGCTGTCCGAAAGAGCTGCTGCCGTCCATGCCCGCCTTGTCGAGCCCAATGTGGATAATATGCTGAAAATCACAACGGACGGGCGCAAGATCGGGCTGGATCAGCGGCTGATTAACCCGCTCCTGCCCGACTTCGAGGGCAGCAAGGTCAATGCCTGCACCGACAAGGTTTTCGAGATTTGGCGGGACACCCGCACCGACCGTCTGACCCAGCTCGTTTTCTGCGATTTTTCCACACCGAATAAGGATGGGCGCTTCAATGTCTATGACGACATCCGGGCAAAGCTCTTAGAGCGCGGTATTCCCGAATCGGAGGTCGCCTTTATCCACGATGCTAATACCGAAACGAAGAAAAAGGAACTGTTCGCAAAGGTACGCCAGGGCAAGGTGCGCATTCTGTTTGGTTCTACCTTCAAGATGGGCGCAGGCACCAATGTCCAGGACCGTCTCGTCGCCATTCATGATGCCGACTGCCCGTGGCGGCCTGCGGATCTGGAGCAGCGAAGCGGTCGTATCATCCGTCAGGGCAACCAGAACGATCAGGTGCAGATCTACCGCTATGCCACAAGCGGGACCTTCGACAGCTACCTCTGGCAGACCGTCCAGAAAAAGCAGGAATTCATTGCACAGATTATGAGCAGCAAGTCACCGGTGCGCTCCTGCGAGGATGTGGACGAAACAGCCTTATCCTATGCGGAAATCAAGGCGCTCTGCGCGGGTAATCCGCTCATTGCTGAGAAGATGAACCTAGACAACGAGGTTGCCAAGCTCCGTATGCTGAAATCCGAGCATCAGAGCCAGCACTACCGTCTGGAGGACGGCCTGCTGAAGCAGTTTCCGGAGCAGATCACTTCCGTGAAAGAGCGTATCGCGGGCATTGAAAAGGATATTGCGATATATACCGCTCAAAAGGGAAAATGCGTAGAGGTTCAAACAGGCGATACGGGCAGTGCCTTGGTATCCGCCCAGTTCCCCGGCATGACCGTGGACGGCACAGCTTACAGTGAAAAAGAACCCGCCGCCAAAGCCCTTCTGGAAGCCTGCAAGGGTGTAAAAGGCAGGAACACCGATGTGTTTATAGGCGAGTACATGGACTTCAAAATGAGCCTGCGCTATGAGAGCTTCGGTTCACAGATCAACCTGCTGCTGCGGGGTGCCATGACCTATCAGATTGAACTCGGTACGGATGCCCTCGGCAACCTGACCAGGCTCAGCCATGCGCTGGATAAGCTGCCGGAGCGTCTGGAGGGCGCGCAGTTACAGCTGGATAACCTGAACAAGCAGGTGGAAGCGGCAAAGCTTGAACTGGCAAAGCCCTTCGAGCAGGAACCGGAGCTTCAGGAAAAGGAGGCGCGGCTGGCACTTCTGAACGCCGATCTCAACATCGACGGTGATGGCGGCCTTGATGTAGTGAACGATACCGAGAATCGCAATGCGCCGGGCAATGATTTCAGCGATGAACCCGAGGATGACTCTTACGATGAGGACAGGCCGGATATTACTCGTTCCGGCATTCACTTCGGCTATAACCGGGAGCCGGATCGGGAGGCAGCATCTGCTAAGGCAAAGCCGTCTATTCTGGATGGAATCCGCAGCTTTGACAGCGGCAGACAGAATGGCGTTCCGAGCAGTAACAGACCGGCGGAACGCGGCATTTAACACATTGGGCGGCGAGGATAAAAACCTCGCCGCCCTCCATTTTTACAGGGGGTGATGATCACGGAAAAGAAGGAATATATCCGTCCCCGGAATGTCAATCTGGCCTTTCGGGTGAGCGAAGAAGAACGGCAGCTTATTGAGCGCCGGATGAAGCAGACGGGCATGAAAAATATGCGGGCGTACATCGTCAAACAAGCCGTGGACGGGCGCGTGATTCACGTTGAGCTGGACAGTGTAAAGGAGATGATCCGTCTGCTCGGAAACGCCACTAATAACATCAACCAGATTGCCCGCCGCGTCAACGAAACAGGAAACCTTTATGCCGCCGATCTGAACGATTTACGCAGCAGCTATGACCTGCTTTGGGGACAGACAAAAGAGATCCTGCGGCGGCTGTCCGCACTGTGAGAAGGGGGTGAGTGCCTGTGGCGACGACATGGCTCAGACCGCTCCATGTTAACAAGGGGAAAACCATCGCGCAGACGCTCTTTGAGCGAACCGATTATGCCGAAAATCCGGACAAAACCGAGGGCGGCGAGCTGGTTGCCGGCTACGGGTGCGACCCCCGAACCGCTGACGAGGAATTCCTGCTCGCCAAGAAGGAATACGACTACATCACCGGGCGCAGCCAGGGCAAGCGCAACATCCTCGCCTACCACATCAGGCAGGCGTTCAAGCCGGGCGAGATTACGCCGCAGGAAGCCCTCGAAGTCGGCTATGAACTGGCCTCTCGTTTCACAAAAGGCAAACACGCTTTCATCGTTGCCGTCCATACCGACAAGGCGCACACCCACTGCCACATAGTATTCAATTCCACCACCCTCGACTGCACAGGGAAATTCAAGAATTTTTGGGGTTCCTCCTTCGCCGTGCGGCGGCTTTCCGACCTCATCTGCGCCGAATACGGCCTGTCGGTTATTGAAAATCCGAAGCCGTCAAAAGGACGCAATTACGGCCAGTGGCTCGGCGACCAAAAGAAGCCCTCTTTCGCCGATGAAATCAAGCGGAGGATTGATGAGCTTCTGCCGTCCTGCACAGCATTTGAGGACTTCATTTCTGCGCTCCGTGCGTCCGGTTTTATCGTCAAGGATAACCGCAAACATATCTCTGTCTGCGCCCCCGGTCAGAAGAAACCTGCGCGGCTTGATACACTGGGAGGAGACTACACGGAGACGGCGATCCGCGCCCGGCTTGGCAAGGCAAAAATCATCACGGGCAGTGGTGAAAGCGGGGTTAAAACCCGCGTCAGTCTGCTGGTTGACATCCAGGCAAAAATCCGTGACGGCAAGGGTGCCGGGTACGCTCAGTGGGCAAAGATTTTCAACCTTAAAGAAGCTGCCAGAACCCTTATTTTTCTAAAAGAAAATGGGATTGACAGCTATGAGGATCTGGTCAAAAAGTCCTCGTCGGCATCCGGCGATTTTTCCGCTCTCACGAAGCGGATCAGGGAGATTGAAACGCGGCAGAAAGAAATATCCGAGCTACAAAAACAGATAGCGGTTTACGGAAAAACCCGCGACATTTACACCAAATACAAGGCCAGCGGCTGGAGCCGTGACTTCTATGATATTCATGCCGCCGACATCCTTTTGCACAGGGCGGCGAAGAAGTATTTTGATGAACTTGGCATGAAGAAGCTCCCGTCTATCAATCAGCTCAAACAGGAGTACGCCGCACTTGCCGCAGAACGAAAAAACCTCTACGGCGATTACCATAAACTCAAGGATTTATCGCGGGAGCTTTCTAAGGCAAAATTCAACGCCGAACGCATACTCGGCATCACGCCGGAGGCACAAAACCGCGATGCTTCCCGTGAGCAAAATCGACGCGACACGCATGAGATATAGACCGCAAAGCGGTCGCAGCAGATGTGCGTCAGCACAGCTTAAACGGAGAGGCCAAAGCCTCTCCGCGGGGTATTAGGGGAAACCCCTAACAGGCAGATTCCGGCGAGCCGGAATCATTGCTTGCCAAAATGCTGTCGGGCGATATGGACGCTTGGCGTCGGGCGGGAAAAACTCCCTCCAGCGCCTATTGCGGTAAGCCATTGCGCTCGCTTAACGTCGCACACCAACGGTCGTAAACTTCATGGAGCGGAGCATCGAGATAACCGAGAGCTTTGTTCGCAATTTCTTTTGGGATACCGTATGCGGCCTCCGCAATACTGCCTGTGATAACGGCGAGGGTGTCGCTGTCTCCGCCAAGAGAGATGGCGTTACGTATAGCATCCTCAAAGTCTGTGCTTTCGAGAAAAGCGATGATAGCCTCCGGCACGGTTTCTTGACAGCTCTCATTGAAGTGATAGCCGGGGCGAATCTCGTCGAGCGTCCAGCTCAAATCATAGCCGTACAACTTCGGGATGTCCCGCCTGATATACTCCTTATATTGCTCAACATCGTTTCTCATTCTGCCGTGCTTCATGTAGAAGATAGACATGGCGACGGCTTGTGCGCCTTTGATGCCTTCCTCGTGGTTGTGGGTGACTTCCGCACTGCGTTTGGCGAGGTCGTCTACATCATAAAAGCCCTCGCGAATGAATTGTAGAAGCGGCACGAACCACCCGCAGGAAGAAACACGCATCGCCGATCCGTTGCCCCAACTGTTGTAGGGACTACGGTCGTCGGAGAACAGCCAACTGCCAAAACGAGAACCGTAGCCGGAGTTGGGGTAAAGCCTGCCGAACTTTTTCATCGAATCAATGAAGTTTTCCGCTGTACCGCCGTTCATTAAAGCATCCGCAACGGCAATGGTCATAACCGTGTCGTCCGTAAAAAATCTGCGTTCACTGAACAGGGGGAAGTCCTTTGTTTTGATGTTATTCCATTCGTAGACAGAGTCTACGATGTCACCAATTATTGCTCCGAGCATTATTCTCGACCTCCCCTCCGACGAACGTCCTTGCGGATTTCTTCAAAGAAAGCATCGTCCACAGTTCCCGCTTCGCGGAAAGTCGCCACGGCTGCGCTCATCACTTGGAAGTTTAATTCCGTGCCTTTGCTGTCGGTGAGATAGTCAACGGCGCGGTCAGGAGCGATACCGAAACGCCCTGCGGCCTGCACTGCGTCGATGTTCGCGCCGAGGAAGATAAACTCCCAACCGTATTTCGTTTTCTGCCGCTCAATTTGCGCCTTGACCTTATCGGCGGAGTATTCGCGGCTTGCGTTTTCTTCGCCGTTTGTGATGATGACGAACATCACCCTTTCAGCGCGGTAGTCGGCCGCGGTATGCTTCTGCGCGTTCCCGATTTTGTTGATGGTTTTGCTGATGGTATCGAGCAGGGCGGTCGAACCGCCAACGAAGTATTCCTTATCCGTAATCGGGCTGACCGCCTTGATGTCAATGCGGTCGTGAAGAAGCTCGTAATTGTTGTCGAACAGCACCGTTGTGATGTGACATTCGCCAGGTTCTGCTTGCTGTTTAGTGAGCATGGAATTGAAGCCGCTGATGGTGTCCTTTTCTAAGCCTGCCATTGACCCGCTCTTGCGATTTCAAAACCTGCCTTGCGCTCCATAATCAGTGCATTTTCGTTCTCAAAACCCAGGTTCGAGCCGTGCAAGGCTTTCGCAATTCGTAGAGAGCGACCCGCAGTGATGCATAAGCCGCTTTTGAATCGGAATATTTCCAGAACAAGGCTACCAATCCATCAAGAAGCATTATCGCCCATCATCATGATGTAATGCTGCCCTTGGTTTAAGGTTTCAAAAATCAGCTTAAAGACCTCTTTGCATTGGACAATATCAATGCTATCGTCAACAAAGTACAACCCGTCAGTCAGACTCAAAGAGCTTGCATTGATGTAGGAGAGCATAGTGGATGCTAAGTTGTACTTAGAGTAATCAGGGAGGCAATCTTCGCTCTCACTGATAAACTTATTTTTATTGTCATCTAAGACGCTACTCCGAATGTCTACTCCATCATAGCCGCATAGCTGAATGAAATAATACTCCAATATTCTGCGGATAATATTCAATACGGTTACAGGGGTATTCAACTCCTTATATTCGCTCCACAGAGCCGCATAGGAGTTCTGAATAGGATTGTAGTTTTCCTTGTCAGTAGGCCGCTTCATGCTTTGACGCTCACACAGCTTAATCGTAGAAATATTACTTGTCTTATTAATCACAAAGAAAGAAACGTAGTTGTAACGACCAACCTGATTGTAAGAAATCTCTTTGTGGAAATAGACATTATGCGTCAACACAAAAATCTGCTTGATGTAGTTCTCCTTTGGGATGTTATCATCCCAATAGCAGACATTGGCATAGCAAACCTCTACCATTTCCCTTACCAACGTGCTGACAATGAAAAGAACGCTACTATCCATGCTGGAAACTGGGTCGTCGATAACAACAATCTTATCCATTTTGGTATCGCTGTCGCTATGGCTTCCACGAACGAGATGGTAAAAATACAGGAACGCAATGAAATTACGTTCGCCCTCGCTCAGATTATCAGCGACATTACCGTTGGAGCGGACAATCTCATATACATTTTCTTTGCCCTTTTTCTCTCGGATACTAAAACCTTGAAAGCCCGAATCCCTTAGCAGATTATTGATGCTATCTATTGTTGGCTTTGTGCTGATGACTTTTTTGTTTAAGGCAGCCATCTCGTTTCCGAGAGCTTTGGAAGCCTCGCTGTCGGCTGCGATTTTCTTTCCCAGTGCAGTGATCTCTCCACTTAAAGTAGACAGACTCTTTTTATATGCAGAAACATCGCTTTGTAGCATATAAGCTATATGTTCCCACACCTTAGCTTTACATTCGCCTTGATTCTTTTGCTTGGCATTCACAACAGCATTGTGTTCCTGAACTTGCTTGTTAAAAGCCTCGATAATGTCATTAATTCCCTCACGAAGCGGCCTTACGTTATCAAGAGCAACCGTTGATGACGGTTCCTTTACCTTATCCCGGATACGCTGTATATTCAGAGTAATCTGATTTTCAAACAGCGCAAGCTTATCATTGTACTCCGTCAAGTCGAACTTGGGAAACGCATCTTGCAGATTTGCTTTAAGCGTATCAACAAAGCCCTGCATATCACTTTCGTAGTCGGCCAGGAACTTTGAAAGGTCGTCCAAGTCTTGTTGGTATTGACCATCAAAACAAGCGGTGATGTCTTCTTCAAAATTGTCGGGCAACTTGCGCTGACAATAAGGACACTTCCCATCGGCTTCTGCAAAGCGTTCATGACCTTGCCGCACCCAATCGGTAGCGTTCAGGGCTTTCATAAAGTCAGCGAATGGCGTGTCGCTGCTGCTTACTATTGGCTTTAAAAGAAGCTCAGATGCTTTTGAACCCTTTAACCTTGTTGTTACTCCCAATAACTGGAATTCCTTATATGTACGGGCATTGACATCAAAGGCAGTATTATATAACTCCCTTAGAGCATCAAGATTATGATGAGTGGGATTTGCAATCTGCAAAACACGTTCTGCAAATTGCACTTTGCGTTTATTTCCTACTTGGGTTGCATCAAATCCCTTGCGGATAGCTTCTGTTTTATCCCAGCAACTCTCCTGGAAGGTTTCAAACAGGGTTTCTTTTGCTGTTTCCTTACGACCTTTTTCAGTAGTACCATCCAAAATAGCTTTGTCCAGCTTAGCCTTTTCCTCCGCCTTTTCTGCAACTTGCTTTTGAATCTCAATATTTTGCTCACCGACCGTGAAAACACCTCGAAGATTACCGTAGTTCTCAAAGTTTGCAGTGACAAAATCTTGGTTATAAACCAAAACACTGTAATCGGTAACAGTCTTACTCGGCTTCCATGCACCGCCCTCGCCTTTGCTGATAGCCTGCGCTATCGTCGATTTCCCTGTTCCATTATTTCCGTAGAAAAAGTTGATTAAAGTGGGCGTAATCTCTACGCCGTTGAATGTTGCGGCATTAAGCGTTATTTTCTCAATCTCCGATGTTATTTTATTACCACTCATCACCCTCACCTCCGATTCCGATTCTTCTAAAAGTTACTGCTGTTTATTGGTTTCACTAAGTTTTTCGACAGAACGCAGGGTTTTGTTAATAGCTCTGGTTCGCCTGCCGATGATTTCTTCCAAGGTTTTGTATGCCGTTTGGATTTTCTTGTGAACTTTGTCGAGTATATCACTGAACTTGATGAACTCTGATTTTACAGCTCTCAAGGTGTTCCAGACCTCTTGCGACCACTGTTCGATGGCAAGTGTCTTTAAATAAGGTCATATAGGGGTTCAATTCCCCGCAGCTTGCTGCGCTGAACTAATTCGATATTGGAGAGATACCCCGCGGCTTGCCGCGGGAAGCTTCATTGTCCGTATTTTTTTGGCAAGGGACTTTATCGCTTCGTCAATCGTCGCCTTATCCTCCGCATTAAGCAATCGGTTATAGTCTTCAATCGGAAACTCCGAGTCAATTGGGAGCAGGAGAGGTTTTACTATTTCTCCTTGTTAGATTGGTTCTTAGCTCAGTATCTTCCTCATCATTATGTCCACGCAGTCACTTTCATCAAGACAGAATACATTCTTGGCGTGACGTTCCGGCTTACTTTTTCCCCACCATTGGCGTAAATCCTCAGAGCGAGTTCCGGACATGATGAACGAGTTCAAAGCGATACGCTTATCGGTGCTTGATGGTTGAAGCCGTTTTTCAATCTCCTTGATGGTAGCGTAGAATTCAATTTTCGGGTCGTCCCATTTCAGCATACGTAGCCCTTTCGGGTCAATGAATGAAACATACTGAACATCTTGTGTATCAATCCAGAGAACGTAATCAGGATAAAAATTACCAGCTTCAAAAAAACCCATGCCCACTTTGCTCTTATTACGCAATAGGTACAGATTCTTGCCCTCGAATATGTCAGCATTGCAATCAACATAAGTTTTCAGCTTATCGACAAAATCTTTTTCATCTTCGTTCAGGCTGACAGGTGATACAGTCAGTTTTAGACTATTCGCCCTCAAGCAAATGAGCGGAGAATACAGATGCGCTCGGAAGTCAAAAGCCATGAGTACGCCGTTCAATGTTGCCTTTTGGTATGCAGGAATGCCGCTATGCTGCTTTAGCAGCACCTTCAAATCATCGACAAAATGCTCTACTGCATTGGCGGTAGTGTCTCCGTCATAGCCGTCGTAGTACGAGAATTTATATTCTTTCACGAAATTGCCGTCATCATCAGCCAGTTCTTGATATTCGAGGAGCGGAGCTTCCCAACGCTCTTTTTCATACTTATAAAACTTTTCCAGATAGCTTTTCATTACCATTACAGCAAAGCCCGTCATCATGGGCAGTTTTTCTACCGAGTTAAATTCAATGTCGCGTTTCGGAATAATTAAAGAATACCAACCGTCTGTTTGCAATATCTCCTTTATACCGTTTTTACATAAGGAAATGTTGTAATAGAATTTCTCGTTCTTATAGGTTTCCAACTCGTCTAAAATGCGCTCGTAGTCGAGGAACGGTAAACAGTTTGTGGGGAGGGGGTATTCCTCCGTCACAGATTCAATCAGCATACTGAATGTCGATTCAATCGCTTGCACCTTTGAACGGCAGTCGATGATTACCTTGCTTTTATTCAGATAACGGGCAAAACTCTCGTCCGGTATACCAAGCATGAGCCGCGTAGCCTGCTTTTTGAAATTGGCGCCATTCTTAACTCTGATAACGTGCAGCTTCTTATCTTTCACATCGTTATAACGACTGAGAACAGGCAATGTATACTCATGTAGTTTTTCGTTGGCGGGCATATCCTCCATTTCGAGATACTTCTTGAAATCCTCCATATACTGCGCCTTAATGCCAAAGATGGTCAGAGTTTCAAGCAGTTCAATATTTTTAGGAATCGCAATAGAACGGTCGTCCAGCTTATTACTTCGCTTCAAGCAACTATTGTGACCGCGCAGACGAACGCCTCGCCCAAAAAGCTGAATCGCTTGCGAGCCTTCGCCTTTGGCAAAGTTAATCAAACCCATCGTTGACACGCGCCATGAGTTCCATCCCTCGGTAAATTTACGCGAACCAATAAGCACCTTAATATTCGAGGAGCGGTCATTTATATTCCCGAACAGTGATTCATTGGCAAATTCTTCTGTTCCTGTCGTTATGCCGTTTGCCTCACAGTTTTTGATTAACCCCGATGTATCTCCGATGCTGATAACGCCGAAATATTCACCGTCCGTGCCGATACGCAGGGCAATCTCTCCCGGCACCTGTCGCAGGTTCAAGACGTGCAGGCGCGGGGCATCGGAGGCTGTATCGCTGTTGAATACGACACGCAGAATGTCTTGGTACACATCTGTCGCCCTCGGTGTTCCGCCAAAAAGCGATGTTACCGCGTTAAAATTCTGAGAGAATAATTCGCGTCCTTTGCCATCATAAAGTCCGGTGTCCTCATTAAGAACAGCATGAATACGGCCAATCGTCCGCTCCTTTGCATGGACGAATTTGTCGATGAAGTCCAACACTTCTTCAACATCCGTCATTTCTGTGGCCGATGTTTTCGCAGTTACACGGTTGCCGACAAAAACGAGCAAGGGCTTCTCCACATGAAAAGGCGCAAACTTTTTGCCATCTTCGGCGAACAGCTTCAACTGCTGATAAAAGGATAGTAAGCAGCCTGTGAGGTAGAGCTGCCGCTGTTCGTCGGAAATCGTATCACGCAGATTGTAGATGCGATATTCTTTGCCGTAACCGTCCTCATAGAAAAACTTATACGAGTAGTCCATGATAATGGAGCGAAAATACTCGTCAAGCAGTTCCTTATCTTTCTTGACATTCAATGTTTTCATCGCCTGTTTCAACGTAGCGGAATACTCAAAGGCAAAGCCGCCCTCTGCCGAAAGGCGCGAACGATAGTCGTACCACACATCTCCCGCAAGACCGCGATGCGCTTCATCCACAAGCACAAGATTATTCTTCTCAAAGCTGTCCACCGATACGGTTTTTACTTTGCCTTCCTCTTTTAGCTTGTTCATGTCGATGACAATCACATCGGAAGTGCTGACTAAACCGCTCTTGTTGAACGCTTCAGCCAAAATATGCGACAGTTTTAGCTCCGCCAAGTGCTGATTGGACATTCCTTCGTTTGGCGCAAGCACGATTATCTTGTTAATCTCCGTATGCGGGTTAATCAGGTTTGCCTTTTTCAAGTAGTGCTGAAACTGCGAGATGTTGATGTGCATAATCAGCGTTTTGCCACTGCCCGTGGCACACATGAACGCCAGTTTGTTCATGTTTTCCGGCTTAAACGGCTCAATATCAATCCCGCCAGATGTGCTAGTTTTCACTCTTTCGGCGAAAGCGTTCAGATCAGCCGCAAACGCCGCCTTGTCCGCAAAATAGCGGTCAAGGTACATTTCAGTGAACAGGCAGGCGATGTACTGAAAATACTTTAAGCGTATGCGGCCGCGATTCTCGCCGATTTGCTTAACATAACGGCAAATATTCTCGTCATATTCACGTAAAGTATCGCGGCTGATTTTAGCGTTAGCCCCTTGACGCAGTAAGACGCCGTCCAGTTCACCCCAAAAGAACGTGTTCTGATTCTCGTCCACGCCCTCGTATTCTGCGTTGTTCAATTTACCGGCAAGACCGGCAAGGCTGTTCTTGCCGAATAAGTCAAGGAAGTAGCGGAACAATATCAGTTGGTCGCTCCAAGCAAATGTCGGAGCGGTATTGCTTTTCTTAGCCATCACTCCGCCTCCTCATTGTCGTTTGTCGCCTTATTCATCTTTGCAATCTCTTTAATGGCTCGGTCAAAATCGCTCTCAAGCTTCTTCATTTCTCTCTCGCGGTATATTTCAAACTCTTTCTCTGCCTTTTCGATTGCCTGCTTGTGCGAAATATGTCCTGTACCCTTTAACACTTCTCGGCGCAGAGCAATAATTTGATTATCAAGGGCTCCAATCCAATCAGCCATTGCCATAGGCTGTTGTTCCAGAGCCGTGAACTCCGCAAAATCCAGGAACTGTGATACAAGCAGATTCAATCGTGTCAGTTCCATTTCCGACAAATAATTTTTCGCAATTTTTACATCATCTTTTGTGATGTATTCGCCCTTGAAGTTGGTCATACCGACTATCGGCCTATCGCTGTCTACACGGTCATAAATAAGCTCCGCGGCTGTATGTGAATGTACTGCAAAGTGCAGCTTGTTTTGGACGGTGGCAAAAAATTTCTTCGTCATATCGGAGCGCGGATCATAGTCAGTAGCGGTAGCATAAATATCCGTGACCTGCTGATAAAAATTGCGTTCAGAAGATCGAATGTCACGGATACGTTGCAGCAATTCTCGGAAATAGCGGTTGCCACCTTGTTTTAAGCGTTCATCGTCCAGAGCAAATCCTTTTTGGATGTACTCGTGCAGACGCTGTGTCGCCCAACGACGAAAGCGTGTGGCAATTTGCGACTGCACCCGATAGCCGATAGCGATAATCATATCAAGGTTATAGTGGTCAATGCTGCGCTCGACCTGCCGTTTGCCTTCGGTTTGAACTCGCAAGAAATTCTTGCAAGTTGAAATTTCGGCAAGTTCGCCGTCTTTGTAAATATTTGCGATGTGCAGATTGATGTTTTGCCGCGAGGTATCGTAGATTTCGGAAATTTGCAGCTCGGTCAACCACAAATCCTCGCCCGTAAAACGCACGGATACCTTTGTTATCCCGTTTTCATCCTGATAGAGAATAATGTTGTTCTCGGATTTGTTCATCACTCCGCCTCCTCGAACATCTTCGCTTTGAATACCGGCTCAATGCGCTGAACTTTCCAGCTTTCATCGTTAAGTCGCAAATTTTCAAGGTTGTTGTCGCAGTTGACGAAAATCACGTCAAACTCACGGTCGGCGGGATTGATTCTGTTCTTGGAAAAATACGCGTCAAGTGCAGCGTTGCTTTGGAGTAAGTCCTTTGTAACGGTACGCCAAATGACGAGCGCACGTCTGCCGTCCGGTAACTTGCCTTCAATCTGTTTGAAGCCATATTCACCTTTATCATCACGCGAGAGCTGCACAGCGTTCTCATACTCACCCTTTGGGTCGGGAATAGCGTGGAAACACGCTGTCGCAGACTGCCTGATAACGGACAGCCCGAGCAGATAATTAAACGTTTCGCACAGATCAACGGTTTTATCTTTCGTTTCGTTGTTCTCGTTGATTTTCAATGTGTAGGTGAACGGCGCATTAAAGGCGTCAAGCGACAGCATAGTATCCCTTGCTTCTGTATCGAACATATATCGGAGCATATAGTCCTCTCCGAAGAAAGCCATCAGGTTGTGCATATCTTCGGAAAGTTCGATGTTAGAGAGCGCATCTTCATAGCTTTCGAGGGCGACATATTTCATAATGTGGCTTACGCCCGTATTGCGGTTCTGCGGCTTGCCAGCTTCCCAATCGGTTGAGTAGATTACCTTTTTGACTCTTTGCAAAGTTACTGCATAGAAATACTCGCCCATTTCAACAAGGATGTACTTACGGTTGCCGTTATCGGCGCGGTTTAGGTCAATTACAGCGTGACCCGTTGTTGCCGAACCAGCAAAGTAATCGAGAACAGTATTGTTGCGACTAATGTTAAGCACTTTAAGCATATCTTGAACCGCATACAGCGATTTTGGATATGGGAACGGACTGCTCGGAAAATACTTTTTTAGCAGTTTTGTGCCGTATTCAACAGCCGAATACTTTTTGTCGTCCCAAAACGTCAGAGGAGTAATACCTTCGCTGTTCGGGCGAAATTTATAGTAAACCTGAATCCCACTTGATTGCCGCAAAGCATAAAACTGATTATAGTCTTTCCTTACGTTTTCCCAAGACCAACGCCAGTTCTTTTCAACACCGTCATCATTAACAGGCCAAATCGCAGCTTCTTTTTCCGTTGCGGGTTCAAGAACATTCCAAAGCCCTGTGGCATTATCCCAAGTCATATCAGAAACACGCAACGCGAGAGTTTGTCTGTCAACAAAAATCGGATACCATTGTCTTATGCCGTCTTCGCGGTTTGAGTTTGAACCTTCACGCCGAAAATTCCTTTGTTCGTATGCACCGTTTTCGTCGGACTTATCGTAACGACTCGCTTGTTCCTCACTACGCTCAAATTTCGGAACAGCCGAATCCTCGGATACCTTTGAAATAAAGGTATATTCGTGTGATAAAGCCAATCCGCCAGTACGAGGTCTGCCAGACGGATTACTACGAATAGCAATAATTCCTGCGTTATTTTCACGTTGGAACGCTTCAATCAAAAGCGAATACAATTCACGTAATTCATATTCGTCAATGGCTGTTGCTTGCATACCAGTGTGCTTTATCAGCGTTTTCCCAAGTAAAAGCCGCTCATTCATTAAAGCAAGCCAAGAGGAATGCTCGTAGTTATTTTTATATAGAATTTTGCTTGCATCGGTGTTATACGGCGGATCAATGTAAATGCCGTCTATCTGACCGCTGTACTTCTCCGTCAGCAACTGCAATGCCTGAAAATTCTCGCTGTGGAGCAATAAACCGCCCGTCTGCTCGTCTAGGTTGTCTATGCTCGCAATCAGGCGGTCTTTGAAATCGGCAGTAAAATGCCGCGTGTCCAGTACAAGGCTGTTATTTTGACGCAGAAAATCCATCGTCAGCGGCTCAGAATAGCCCACGGTCGTCAAATCACCTTGTATCTCATCAATGGCATACATATCCCGCCACTCGGCAATCTGCGCAGGGTTAGTGACCACCTCCGGGTAAAAATCTTCGTCAATACGGTCAAGAGTAACGCACCAGTTTGTGGCGACGACAAACTTCTTTTTCAGCCATAGTTTTTTCTGAAAATTCTCAATTTGCGCGAGGAAGTCGATGATAATCTTGCCGACACGTTTAATCGCCCGCACCTTGGCAAGGTAGCTGTCGGCACGTTTTTCATCGGTGGTGTCGATGTCATCAAGATGTATGACTTCGCTCTTGATGAAGAAGTCCAGCTCACGGTTCAAGAAACCCCGCAGGTCTTTGTGAATGAAGTAGTCGAAGGTGTTTTTCGCCACATAAGCGGATAGATGCTTTTCAAGCACAGAGCGTGTTTCTTTTTTCGCTCTGCTTGCAGGTGCAAACAGGTGATACCAATCTTTGAATTGTTTTGCTATTGCATCTGAAATGGCGGTAAGATTCCATTCATCATACTTTGCCTTTTTGTCGGCGGGAACATCATACACAAAATGGATAATAAGCTCGCCATCCACTTTCTCAATGGTTTTGATGTCCGGCTTATCCTCGGTTTCCGTGTATAACATAAACACGCGCTTGGACATTTCGGATTCCTTGTTGTTATTTCGTTCAGTGGTTGCGTCCACAAGACGGAAGTGTACCTTTTTACCACCGCTGATAAAGGTGTAGTCACGGAAGTTCTCGGATGTCTTGATGTAATACTGATCGGCGTTCGCCCAATAGAGTTTAACTTCCTCTCCCTCATAGGGGATAGCATACACGCCCTCCTTGTAGCGGCGTTTGCTGATAAAATCGCCCTCGTCATAGTAGCGATTGAAAAAGCTGTACAGCGCGGAATACACATCGGATTCAAGCGCAGACATGTCCACGCCTGCCGCAAGCTGCAATTTCAGGCGTGAGTATTCCTCCGAAAGTTTAGGGCTTGCAGTTATCTCTATGCCGATGTCGGCGGCTTGTTTTTCAATCTCGGCTATGCGCTTTGTAATCTCTCCCGTATTGGCGGCAAAGGGAGCGAGTGCCTCCTGCACCTTTTGCGGCAGACCAACGGAGAGAAATTGCTTAATCTCGTCCTTTCGGATATTCATAATGCGATAAATGCCAAAATCCAAATCCGCCTTGTTGAGTTCAAAGATACCCTCCAACAGGTTGATGAAGCGATTCAGCTTTTCATTGTTCTGAGTCATGAACTTTTCTCTCCTTATACAATCTGCCATTCAACGGCGAAGATGTCTGCGTATTTAGTCTGTTTAATTATTCGACTGTCCAAGTCAGACAGCAATTTGCGGCGTTTGCCTGTGATTTCGTCTTCGCGGTCGGCGAGGTCATTGCGCTTTCGCCGTTTGGAGCGTTCGAGTTCGTCCACTTTCTTTGTCGCCTCAATTTTCTCCTCCATTGTCACGGCGTTTCGGACGAGCCTCTCTTGCTCGCGGATTTGCCGCTTGACCGTGTCGAGTTCGTTTTCCAAGCTGCTGATTAAGTCTTTCTCCCAACGGAAAATGCGGTCTTCCTCCTCTTTAAAGTACGAGAGGTTACGGGAGTCAATCTGCTGCAACTTGCCGCGGCGGTATTGTGCAGCACTCTCGGAAAGCCGTTTGTGTTGTGCCAGAGTAAGACCTTCTGGCTTTATTTCTGTTCCGGCGCACAAGAACAACTTCTCGCAGAGTTCCTGCGGCATGGCTTGTCCATCGTTGGTGTATGCTGTAAAAAGGCAATACTGCTCGGTTTCAAATGCGGACACGTCCAATGACGAGAGAAGCAGATAACCACTTTTGCCATCTAGACTTTCCGGCAAGGTCACGTTCAGTTTGGTATCCTTTGGCGAAAAGCGGATTTTGCCCTCGGTAAGGTCAACCGCCAATGCTTCCTGTACAACATACTGCGCAAGCGGATGCGACAGGCGATAGGCGATACCATCAACCGCTTTACCGGAAATAAGGCGGTACTTTCCTTTTGAGGATGCGCCAACACGTTCTTTCAACACAAAGGAGTGTTCGCTATCGTCGAAAACTGCTTTAGCTGCAAGAACGTACTTTGTCAGCTCCCAAAAGATGTATTCATAGCGGTTTAGAAACGCGCTTGTCTGCTCCTTTGCCAGTTTCAAACGTTCCTGCACCTCTATGTCGAAGGTTTTAAGTACTTGCTCTTTTACATCGTCAAGGCGGGTCGAGATTTCGCCTTGCAGGTCGTTCTGCAATTTTTCGAATGCTGTGCTGATTTCGGCTTCGGTGCGGCATTCTTGATAAATTAACCATATCCGCTTTTCAAAATCCACACCATCAATCTGTCCCAAAACTTCATCGGATGCGCCGAACACATTATTGAACAACTTGTACTTGTCATTCAACAGGCCGAACACTCGCATATCAGCGTAATTACGCTGATTGACAAAGTTCACCACCACAACATCGCTCTTTTGTCCGTAACGGTGGCAACGCCCAATGCGCTGCTCAATCCTCTGCGGGTTCCAAGGCAAGTCATAGTTTACAACAAGGGAGCAAAATTGCAGATTCAAGCCCTCTGCGGCAGCTTCGGTAGCTATCATAATCTCCGCAGTATCTTTGAAATAGTCAACAATGGCGGCGCGGCGGTCAGCGGTACGAATGCCGCTGATTTTGCCTGAGTAGGCGTTCATATCCAGCCAGAAATCAAGAATGGCATTGGATTCTTTATCAGCGTTCGATCCGTTGAATATAGTCACCTTGCCGCGATAGCCGTTCTGTTCAAGGTATTCTTTCAGATACGCTTGCGTCCGCGTGGACTCTGTAAATATGAGAGCTTTACGGTTTGCTCCGATTATGGAAAGTTGCTCAAACGCCTTTTCCAAAGCCATCAGCAGGGCTTTGGACTTCGAATCATGCTTTATCTGTTTGGCAATCCCAATGAACGCAGAGATGGATGCAATTTCACGTTGCAAGTCTTCTTCGTTAAAATTACCGTTCTCGGCGTTTTCTTCCCCGATGGTGTCAACATCATCTTCATCCTCTGTAATAAGCTCAATTTCGTCCTCATCAAAAATCTCGCTGAAATCAAGCTGATGAATCTTGCTTTCGGAGAGCATTTTTTCGAGCCGGGCCTTTATGGTTGCTAATGTGCCGAGCAAGGCATAGGTGGACGAAGCAAGGATTTTGCGGACGATCATCGTCGTCAACATTTTCTGCTTTGCAGGAATGGAGTAAAGGTTATCCGAACGCAGAAATTCAGATACCTTATTGTAAAGGTCATACTCCAAATCCGTAGAATCGAATTGCTGGGTTAACGGCAGTCGCTTGGTATAGCTTATGTACTCCGTCACATCTTTCCGCAAAGTCCGTTTGTAATACGGCGAGAGCCGCATTTGCAAGTCGGCATAGTTCCCCTCATTGACATACTCGGAGCGGAAGGATTTTGCATCGCCGAAAATGTTATCATCAATGACAGTCGTAAGACCATATAACTCCATCAGCGAGTTTTGAAATGGAGTGGCAGTCAAGAGCAGCTTCTTCACGCTGTCGAGTGCATCGCGGACGGCGTGTGATGTCAGACTATTCTTTTTATAAACGTTTCGGAGTTTATGTGCTTCATCAATAATCGCTAAATCATAGCCAAACAAACGGATTTCATCCTTTTTTTGCGCAGCGAAATTATAAGAGCAGATCATCACCTTTTTATTGCCGAACGGATTGCGTCCATTACGAACATATTCGTTGTAATTTTTCGTATCGAGGATTTCATTGTCAATTCCGAATTTCTCAGTCAGTTCAAAGCCCCATTGTTTACGAAGTGCAGCAGGGCAAACAATGATTATCTTACGCTGTCCAATCGCCCAATACTGGCAAAGAACCAAGCCCGCTTCGATAGTCTTTCCGAGGCCAACTTCATCGGCAAGAATGATTCCTTTTGAAAGCGGCGAACGAAACGCAAACAAAGCCGCTTCAATCTGATGTGGATTTATATCCACAGCGGCATTTAGCAAAGACTGCGATAAGCTGTCAATGTTGCCGCCTATCGATCTTTGCGTGAGAATACTTGCATAGTAATATGCGTGATACTTCGTAATCATCATTGAACCTCGGCTTCCCATACGGCTTATTTCCTAATAATCACTCTTTTATCTTGCCATCCCGCACCCATGTGTCAACTTCGGAGATTTTAAATTTATACCTCTTTCCTGCACGGGAGTATGGAAGTTTGCCTTCCTTTATCCATGTCCGAACGGTGTCATCGCTCACACTTAGATGTACTGCTATATCTTCAAGATTGACCCACTTTTCTGGCATGATATTTTCAGGCTCGTTACTCATTTGAGTCCTCCGTTTCAATTAACTATGACTATTGTAACACATTTTGTTTTACGTTGGACAAGTTAATTATGTGTTGTTATGGTTTGATATGATTTATGTAGACGCAAGCACATTAATTCCGGCAGTCCTCAATTCCTCAATCAAATTTATTTTCTTTATCGCCCAATGGGTTTTGTTTAGCTCATTGAACGATGACGAACCTTTAATTGCAAGGTTTAAAGCAATTTCGTTCAGCTTCTGTTGTGGGAAACAGCAGAACTTTTGAAAGTAAATTTTGATTCCGTTTTCTTGAATCCTAATATCCGTGACGATCCCATAAAAAGCTTGATGACTGGCATCTGTGCATCCATTTTGATGATTTTCGTTTGCAAACAAGGCAGGAAAGGTCTTTATCGCTGAAATCGCATCCTGGGTCAGACAGGCAAACTGCGTCGATATTTCAGGTGCAACACCCTCAGATATTGTCAACGCATGGTCTTTTTCAACTAGGAAGCAACCGTCATTAAAGGTTTCGTCCCCAATAACAAACAGGTTGTAGTATTCTGTGCTCATTTGGATGCTTGCATTATAAACCGAATTACTATTTGAGTTCATAAACACGTTGACGATTCCCTGATTAGCAATTTGCAGTCCATTGTCGCCTGAATGCGTTAACACCGTTTGCTGAGTATTAGCCATTGGCAGATTTTTCTTGGATACCTGTATCTTGTTACTCATGTTTTAGCACCACCCCGATCTATATTCAAAGTCCCGGTATTGTTGATTTGTGTACAGTTTGTACCATGATTGATGAACACGGCAGATGTGTTAATGACCTGATTAGTGGTGCTTTCTGATGGTTCCGGCGGAGGTTGTTCTACATGAGGCTCATCATATTCCACAAAAGGCTCGTCCACCCCAGCGGCGGCAATTTCATCTTCTGAATCCACGATCATGAGAACAGTTATATTTATCGCTCTTGATACTCCCTCGCCAATTCGCCCGACGTAAACCCACTTCTGTCCTTTTATATTCGGTTTTTCATGCCAAGCTTCAAAGGTGACTCTGCCTATTGTATTATCGTTTCTATTCTGCACGATGAAGTGCCATAAACCCAACAAGAAAGCAGGGAGGTATATATCGGTCATGGCGCACAGAGCTGACTTCTTCATGGGGATGCCATCTTGGCTGACATAGAACATGTCTGCATTTGCAATACTTTGGTCTGTTTCAACCAGTTCAAGCAACGCCCTAATGAGTTTGATATGCTTCCCTGTGCTTCCTGTATCTATAAGCGAATTCACAAAACCCGACATTGCGGTAAGTGCAGTTGGATAGTTGATTTTAATACTACTATCAAACGCCGAGATAAACGCTCCATCTGCAAACGGTAGATATGTTCCGTTAGAAATCTCACAAGCCTTGTACGAGGATGTATTTTGCTTGAACGTGGGCGGTGCAGGGGCGATATAATCCGGTTGAGCAACTCTTATAAGTCCAATTAACACATCGGTATCTTTCAAGCCATCACTACCACCCTCCAAGCGGTCACGAGCCTTGCTCCGTTGTTTTATTGCTTGTAACAACAGTAAGAAAAATGTGCCACCGCAGAGGCGAGGACAATCATTATTCGCCATTTATAGCCCCCATTTTCAACTAATAACCTTACAAACCTTACAAACGATTCCCGCCAAACCTTATGAACTATTAGATGCCCTTAGAGAGCGATCTCGGAGGGCTTTTTTATTGTTTTAGTCGGAACAAGCTCGAAACCGTATTTCGAGCTGACTCATAACAAACCGAGCTAAAACAGCTTAACACGGGATACGAAAAAAGTCAAGATTTGGCACTTTACGCCGAACTTTGAGGCTGTTTTCTCGGTTTTCCAACAGACTCCATCCTCCGCTCGATTTGCTCTGAAAAATCGAACGGAGGATTGGCAAATGCCAAAATTTAGAACCAAGAAAAAAGACCGCGCCACCTATATTTATCGTGATGCCTA
>Ga0255334_1000146_pt1 | contig 74718 bp, 49 predicted proteins | sample EtOH5_35cm_T3_12_FD_202080 | JGI IMG/M metagenome (GOLD analysis project Ga0255334, IMG submission 202080) | Sandy soil microbial communities from University of British Columbia, Vancouver, Canada - EtOH5_35cm_T3_129 | ecosystem: Engineered > Artificial ecosystem > Sand microcosm > Unclassified ...
GGGAGCAGGTTGTGGGGTTACTTGGGGTAACCGGCGCGCTTCATTTCACGTTCGGTGGTTGACTGGGCAGCGGTCAGGGCCTGGTCGACCGTGGTCTGGCCGATCAGCGCTGCCGAGAACAATTTGCCGACCTGGGTGCCCACGGCCTGGAATTCAGGAATGGTCACCAACTGGATGCCGATGTACGGCACGGGTTTGAGGGTCGGTTTGCTCGGGTCCGCGGCTTTCAGCGATTCAAGGGTCACCTTGGCGAACGGCGCAGCCTTCATGTACTCATCGCTGTACGTCGAAGCGCGAGTACCTGGCGGCACGTTGGCGATGCCGTCTTTCTCGGCAACCAACGCACCGTATTCCTTGGAAGTGGCCCAGGCGCTGAAGGTTTTCGCCGCGTCCTTGGCCTTGGAACTGGTCGGAATCGCCAGTGCCCAGGAATACAACCAGGCCGAGCCCTTGTCGGTGGTCTCGTGCGGTGCGTAGGTGAAACCGACGTGGTCACTGACCTTGCTTTGGGTCTTGTCGGTGACGAAGGAGCCAGCGACGCTGGCATCTACCCAGATCGCGCATTTGCCGCTGTTGAACAGCGCGAGGTTTTCGTTGAAACCGTTGCTCGACGCACCCGGCGGGCCGGATTTTTTCATGGTGTCGACGTAGAAGTTCAGCGCGTTCTTCCACTCGGGGCCGGTGAATTCCGGCTTCCACTGCTCATCGAACCAGCGCGCACCATAGGCATTGGCGACGGTGGTGATCAGCGCCATGTTCTCGCCCCAGCCGGCCTTGCCGCGCAGGCAGATGCCGTACTGTTCTTTATCCTTATGGGTGAGTTTGCTGGCGAATTCGCTGATTTGGGTCCAGGTCGGGTGCTCGGGCATGGTCAGCCCGGCTTCCTTGAACAGATCGGTGCGGTAATAGGTGATGGAGCTTTCGGCATAGAACGGCAGGGCATACAGCGAACCCTTGACCGACAGGCCTTCACGCACCGATGGGAACACGTCGTCGAGGGCATAAGACGCCGGCAAATCCTTCATCGGCTCCAGCCAACCTTTGGCGCCCCAGAGTGCAGCTTCGTACATGCCGATGGTCAGTACATCGAACTGTCCGCCCTGAGTGGCGATGTCGGTGGTCAGGCGTTGGCGCAGGACATTTTCTTCCAGCACCACCCAATTGAGCTTGATGTCCGGATGCTCGGCCTCGAAGGTTTTCGAGAGTTTTTGCATGCGGATCATGTCGCTGTTGTTGACGGTGGCGATGGTCAGGGTCTGGGCCCCGAGGCTGACGCTGCTGAGGGTCATGCAGGTGAGGGCAAGCAGAGCTTTTACAGAAGGTTGCATCGTGCACTCCTTTTCTGCACCCGGCGGGTTACAGAAGGACAGTTATTGTTTTTGTGTCTTCCGACGGCAGGAAGAATGTGCGCTGATTACAGCCTTCAATTGATGACGTGACAAATCATCCATCGCACTTGGATCGATACTATTTTGCACTGGGCTTTGAGGGGAGAGGTACAGGGAACGGGTTTTCAGCGGTTAACGGCTATTGAATCCGTACAGGTTTTCAGTGCGAAAACAGGTCTTAACCTGTGGGAGCGGGCTTGCTCGCGAAGGCGTCGTGTCAGTCAGTATCACTGTTGAATGATCCACCGCTTTCGCGAGCAAGCCCGCTCCCACAGGGATTTGTGGTTAACCAAGGTTTTGTTCGGTCAACCGCTGCACCGCCAACCGTCGGTAATGCGATGGCGTCATGCCCTTGAGCTGCTGGAAGCGCCGATTGAAGTTGGAAATATTGTTGAAGCCCGACTCGAAACACACGTCGGTGACCGGTTTGTTGCCATCGGCCAGCAGCTCGCAGGATTTGCTGATGCGCAGGCGATTGACGAATTCGATGAAGCAGCGGCCGGTGGCTTGCTTGAACACACGACTGAAATAGGTCGGCTTCATGCCCAAGTGCTCGGCGACTTCTTCCAGCGGCAGTTCCCGAGCGTAATGCGCGAAGATGTAATCCACCGCCCGGTTGGTGCGATCGATATTGTGCTCGTCGGCCAATTGCGGCGTCGTGGCCCCGGACAGCAGCTGATAGTCGTCAGAGGCGGCCAGCAACTCCAGCAGAATGAAAAAGTGCCCGAGACGCGTCACGCCTTGGGTATCGGCGATGCGCTGCATCAAGGTCATGGCCTGGCGGATGGTGTGCTTGCAGCGAAACTCGATGCCGTACTGGGCGCGCTCCAACAGTGGCGCCAGTGCCTTGAGTTCGGCAAACACCAAGTGGCCGCTGTCGAATAGCTCGTCCGTGAAATTGACCAGCATGTCGCGCTTGGGCACCACTTCGTCTTCGGCCACCTGGCTGATCCAGTTGTGGGGCAGGTTGGGGCCGGTGAGGAACAGCGATTGCGGATAGAAATTACCGATGTAGTCACCGATGAATACTTTGCCGGAGCTGGCGACGATCAGATGCAGTTCGTATTCCTTGTGAAAATGCCAACGCACCAGCGGGCAAGGGAATCCGTGCTGACGGTAGATGATGGACAACCCGTTGTGGTCGTCCATCAATTCGTAGGAGGGGTCTGTCACGCGGGCTGTTCGGGTCATGTCGGGATGCTTTTCTTGTTATCGCTTCTCGATCATGCCTCTTTTGGCGCCTGCTGTGCCAGCCTGCCACGACTTTCGCTAACGGGGGACCCGATCGCGCGCTTTCATCAGGTTTACCGTTCGGCAATAAGAGACAATGTTGGACTCTTCAATAAAATCGACGTTGATGATGTTGCATTTTGACGCCCAGTCGCTGGTATTCGGATCGAACCAGGAATTAAGCTCGTCATGAATATCCACGGGGCCACCGAGCGCGCTGTAACTGGTGGCGGAAAGTGACCACGGTGCCCCTGTGCCTGGCGGGTATTTCAGTACATTAATAATGTGCTGCTTCAAATCAGCGGCGTTAGTGATACCGCTGCCAGACCATTTGTGCCTGATCTGCTCGTGAAATACAGTTCGATCAAGTGCGCTGTGCCATGGGGCGGCGACCAGTATCCTTTGCTGTGGGCTGATTTGCTTGAGTCTCTCAAGGCTCAGGCCCTGGTTTTGGACAGGAATCATCCGATGGTCGATAAACCTCAACATCATGTCGTTGAAGTAGTTGAAGTCAAATGGATGCTCGCCATTCTTGAGTTGGTGAAAGTCCACAATGACAAACTCATCTGGATTTTCCATAAGGAATCTATTTAGGTCGGTTATCAGGTCTCCCAGCGTGCGATTAGAGCGATGACTGTCATGTAAAAATATGAATTTACCTAGCCCCGGTGCAGTGGCGTCATAGATCAGGCGGGCGTCAAGTACTCGGGACCCATGACACAGTTGGCTATAGAACGATTCATGCTGACAAGCCACCCAGTGCGGGGGAGGACCGAAAAAAGGCCAGGGCGCTTTCCAGTCGCAGCCAGCGTTATGAGTGCCAGGCAGAGTCAGTTCACTGAGCGATAAAGTGTTAATGGCTGGCGTGGCGGACATCCAGTTGTTATTGGCGTAGTTGCTCATTTAATGCATCCTTGCATTAATTTATAAGAAGGGTTGATGGCGCCGAACTTAAGTAAGTTTGGTCGGGCACTTATAAAGTTGAGTGTCGGGCTCAGTCAATAATAGTGATAATGCAAAATGTTTGTTGTTGGCGTAAGTTCTATCGCGGATTCCGATTCTTTGCCTCAATCCATTGCGCCATGTATTGCGTACTTTTGTGATGGTGATGACGCAACATACTTCCCATAAAGTTGTCGTTTCTAAGTTGTGCCAGATGTTGTTGGCAATGCAATAACTTTTCGATCAGTGCCGGACCATGTTCCGATTGTCGATAACGCGCGGAGAGCAACGTTTGCCCAAGGGATTGGGCGTCCGTCCACAGAGCCTCGTCCTTGTACAGCTGAACCGCGCACTCGGCGAACGCCTGTGCCGTTCGGGTCACAGCTCCCGGCCAGAGATGTTCGCCATGCATCGCTTCTGCGCCGATTGGCGTTGTGACGGTGGGCGTGCCACACAACATGGCGTCGACAATTTTGCCTTTGATTCCGGCACCGAAGCGTAGGGGGGCCAGACAAATCCGCGCGCCAGACATGACCTGCAATGCGTCTTCCGCCCAGTTCATCACATGAAAACCCTGGCCGGGGTTGTGCAATGCCGTCGCTTTGGGCGGTGTGTAGGCACCGTAAATGTGCAATTGAGCCTTTGGCAGTTGTTCGCGGATCAGCGGCCAGATAGTGGTTTTCATCCAGAGCACCGCATCCCAGTTCGGCGCATGACGGAAGTTGCCGATGCTGAGAAAGTGCGCGCGGTCTTCAAAAGAAACCGGTGGCACGCTCGGTAGATCGACCATCAGCGGGCACCAGTGCAGCAAGTGGCGCGGCAGCTTGAATTGCTCGACCAGCAACTCGATCTCTACTTCAGAAATCATCAGATTCAGGTCGCAACGATAAATCGCTGCGATTTCCCGTTTGGCCAGATCGGTCTCGGCCATGAGCTCAAACTCTTCACGTAACGCTGGCGCGAACAGTTCATTGAAGTCATTGGCGTCATCACTCGCCTTCAAACGCTCCTTGAGGCGTTGATGGCGGGCATCTCGCAGGCTTTGCAGGTCGGAAGTCTCAAGCACGCGCAAGGCATCCGGGCAGTGCTTCTCAACTCGCCAGCCGAATTGTTCTTCCATCATGAACCGATCGAACAAAACGATATCCGGGGCCAGTTCGCTGATGAACGTGTCGAAACTGCTGTTGTTCAATTCGATCGGAACTTCGCGAATGCCCAACACCGTCAGGTCTGCCCGATGCTCACCGGAGCTGGCCGGACTACTGAAAGTTATGTCCCAGCCTTGCTGCAAGAAAGTCTCGAGAATTTGCATCATATGCCCACCGGCCGCTGAAGAACGGGGCTCGGGCCAGACGTAACCGATGACCAGGACTTTGGTTGCGTGGGGCTGGGTCATGAACCGGTATTCCTTGATGTAGGTAGATGGGCGCGAGAGAGGGGCACCATTAAATCACAGCAGACGGAACTGAAGTTCACCTCACGGGAATGGAACCCTGTCCTAGATTCAGCCGTATAGGTCCGGTAATGCGCTTGTTTCCGGCTCCCTTCAACATTGCGCGTAGATGGGAGAGATTGGCTTGAAAAGCCGGAGCATTCGTCACCGACTGACTCAGTAACGAAGTAACAACGGCTTGGGAGTCAGCATTAAGTAAACCGGGCGCCTCGTTTAGAAACGGCACGATGTCACCCTCCGATGGGTTGAGCAGCACTCCGACATCTTTACCGGCAAGCCTGCTGGAGGGGGCAATATACTCACTACCCTTGGCCAGATTGAGCAATTCGGATACTTCCGTGTCACCCAGCCCCGAGGACTTACTAAGACTTTTGTCTGCGTAGAAAAAATCCAGAGTGCCTGGCCCGCCATGAGACATTTCGTGCACCAATATGTCAGCGATTCTGCTGTCGTCGTATTTCATGCGTCGGTAGTAATGATTTAGTTGGTCGGCATAGAACACTATGAATTGTTCGTGTGCTTGATCTGCCTTCGTAGAGGCTTGCCAGGCCTTGTAGCGATTGGTGTAAAGTCCGCCCATTACATCCCCTGCGCTGGACCCATCAACCATGAAGTTACTGATCGAGACAGTCTTGAGATCGTCTCTCATGATTTTGAGACCGTCCAGATACCATTCGATCACCTCATCCGAGTCCGAACCGAAGAACGCCTTGAGTACGAATTTGCTGTCAACGTCGTGAATTCGCTTGCCCAGTACGTCAATTGCAAAGTCGATTTTTCGGCCCGCAATGGGTAACGCGTTGGTGATGACGGTTCGTGCATAGCTTTTAGGCATGACTCGATGCAAGCCGGGTACTCGCACCAAATCATTGGTGACACGAAAGTTCTTCAAAGCGGGGCCCCACGGTTCGCCAGTCCGCAGATTGAGGGCATACCACTGGTGCTTGTGGCGAATAGCCAAAATTGAGACAGCTTCAGCAGAGTCTCCCAGCGATTGCCATGTACCTTGCCTGACATCCGTACGATTGGCCGCCCTGAACAGGTCATAGGATTGTGCGCGTCCCGTGAGCCGTTGCAGCTGAAACGTCGCGTTGTCCAGGGCAACCGCTCCCTGTTTGCTCAATTTAAGGAAACCCTTTTTAAGCAGATTGACACCACCAAACAACAATTGAGGCGTGCCATCCAAAGGATTGAGGATTGAGAGCGTCACACCGACACCAATCCTGGCCAAGTGGGCGGTTTTTGCGGCCAGGGAGGCGGTCTTGGCTGCTGCGTTCGCAAACTGTGCAGGGACACCGATCACCACCGCGAGAATCGCAAGCCCATCGATGATGCACCCGACGGCACCTTCAGCCTGGCGCGTCTTGTCATCCGAAGAGAGGTCCTCAATGCATTTTTTGAATGGCACAATCAAATCAATGATGAAGGTGCCTATGCGCTCGGCTTTTTCTCGCTCAAGCTCCAGCGCCGTTCTACCCTCGGCATTGCGGTACAGCTCTTCATACGTCGCGAAGGGGCGGTGCTTGAAGATGAAGCGAGCGATAGCCTCAAACTGTTCGGTGCAAAAGCTATGGTATGGACTACTGCGCAAGGGTGGAAGTATCGACGGGGCAGACAGTACTCCGAGTTTTTCGATCACCGCCTTACTGGAAATATCGTCTCGAGGTGCAACTCCCTGACTGTAAGCGACGAAATCAATCGGCAAGTGAAAGGGGGCGACCGCCGGACTTGGGTCAGTCAAGTTCCCCTTGAAGTCCAACCGGGAAGTTGAATTTAATTTGCCCGAGTCGACAAGTAAGCGACCCAGCCTGGTATTTTTTCGACATTCGCCGCGCAGAGTGAACACTTCATAACAGCTGACGCGGCCCTGGTAAGTCGCACAGAGGACTATTCCGTAACGGCAGATGGCCGCGTCTTTGTCGATCTGTCTCTCTGTCCGTTGCGCAGGTTTGGTGTTCACGCCGACAAGACCGACTGAACTGGCTGGCGTGCTGTGCAGGGCCGCTACCGACTCTCGAATCGTATAAAAACTGATTTCGCCCACCTGAAGTGCGATCCGATCCTGATCGGGCAACTGTGCCAGGGCGAGTTTTATATTAGTGACGACACCGGCTTCAAGTTTTTCATAGTAGGCATCGAATGCGGGCTCAAACAGCTCACTCACGGGATACAACGATGTGATTTGCGGGAAAGACTTATAAATGCTGGTGCCACTTCGGTTCCACTCACCTGATGCAAGATCATCAGACATGTGCAAATCCACCATCGACATCTTTAGTGATGATCCGCGATTGGCGTAAAATCCTTTCCCTGCCTGTACCAGAATTTTTTTGTCGAGATAGTCGCACCCCGGAAGTTCTTTTTGCAACTGTGAAAGTGCGAGGGCCTGCCGGGAAGGCAGAGGGCTGGTGAGTGCATGGATAACACTATCGAAGTGACCGATATATTCGCTGAAGGCGGAAGTCGCAACATGCAATGCGTGTTCATTGTAATTGCCATGCGTATCAGCCGAAATCACTCCATTTAATGCTGCCCAGTTGATAATAGGGTTGATCGCCACAACACTGTGTAGCAGCGAGAGTTCTGAAGTCACAGGCTCAAGCGCCGCAAAGTCCAGCAGCTGACTGTACGTCATCATCCGAGACGATCCGGGGTCATTGAGCTCGGCCAACGCTACGGCCTGACTGAATGTGACCCAGGCCGGGGAGCCCAGTCGTAATGACTCGGGCAGGTCCCTGACGAGAAACTCAGGCGCGATACCCGCAAGGAGGATAAACGAAGCCAGCGGTGTCGCACGGCCTGCCTCTTTGTTCAATCCGGCGAGGTGATCTTCAAGATCCCCACGAACAGCGAGGGGACTACGATCAACGTTACCAGGCTGATAGAGGTCATAGCCTGCGATCTGATTTCGTGTTTGGCCAGCCGATGAATCAAATCCAAGGATGACCGCTGCCAACAGCAACGACTGTACGTGTTCTTTACAGGCGTCTTGTCCATCATGGGTGCCATACCATTCCACAGCGGCGAGGTATTCGCGTCCATATTCTATTGCTCTCTCGGTTTCCAGGATCTGGTCCAGCAGGTAACCGGCTCCCGCTTCCACCTGTTCGATGGATTTATCTGAAATGACTGGTCGAGCGAGCTCCTCCAGAATTTCATGAGGGTGCTTGAACACCTCACGGGTGAGCGCCATCACTCGCTCACGTTCCGCTGCGCTCAGCAAAAACGGGGAGCTTTCAGCGCCCGAGATTGCTTGCCAGTAGTTACCAACCGGAGAGGCATTGGGTAAATCGAGGTGTAGAAACCTGATCAGGTTTTTTGTTTCGCCCACCGTCTTCGGGATATTGAACTGATGGAAGGTTAGCCACTGTTCAACGCTAATAGGGTCGTTGAAGTAAATATAACCGCCCGCCATCTCTGCCAATTCACCTATCACTGATAATGAATGTTCGAGACCAGGAAAATATCTAAATTCATCCCTCAGGCTTATCCAAGGGGTGTGTCGGCGAACATCGAGATCACCGCGCACATTGACTCTAAGGCAAGTTTCTTTGTCAAAAATAGTCAGGGCTTCGCTGAGCTTGGAAAAGTCGGAAGTGTGAACCATTTTTTCCAGAAGCACTCTTCCTGGCTCATAGGCCTCATCAAACGGAGTGCCTGGGCGGTGGGGAATATGGATGTTCGAAAGATCGACAGGTTCATTGTCTTCTGCGCCCTGGATGATAATTTCAAGTGCACGAATAAAATCCTCTTGTTCACCTCGAATTGTTTTTGTCAGTTCAAAGTTGTCAGGTGTCGGAGGGGGTGAGGTGATGATGCTGCTCATAAGTAAATCCGTTGACTTTGTGTGGGTTGAAAGTTGGCGGAAATACTCTTTTAATTCGATCTGGGAAGCAAAGAGCGTTGTGTTAGTGCGTATTTCGACAGCGAAGTTTGATGGGTTGTGTTTATTTGCGAAGGCGCACGCTCTAAAGGTAATAAATAGACAATGTTTGCCGGCAGGTGGCAAACTATTGGAGAGAAGAATCAGTTTCAGGGGGAGGTAAGTTATTGATGTTGTATTAAGCGACAGCAAGCGTGGCACTGAGCTGAACGCTCCGGCGGCAGGCGCAAGAAAATGAATGACCAAAAACAGTTAAGGAAACACGACAACTCCACTGAGCAAAACGGTCGAGATTGTCGTGTCTTGATTCACTGACCCAGGGTGGGGGGTAGTGTTCTGCAAAACGCCTCATCGGCGGGTGGTGCCTGATTCGGATACGTATCCGGCAGAACCTTGACCATCGTCGTTTCGATAACGCCGTCTGCGTACTCAGCCTCGAAGAACGCTGCGCTCCAACCCACCTTGGGAGCACGGAGAGTCGCATGGACTTCCGTGGAGGCCGGCAACTGTGCTGCGGTGTAGCGCACGCCGCAGTTGTACCTGAAGTCCCGGGCCTTTGGGTTGTGGGCTGTCCACTGGGTCATCCTGATTGGCATTTCGTACAAGGTCAGTTGCAACGTGGTCGATGTGGCGTCCAGGTGCTGTTCCTGTGCCTTTAACCTCGGTGCGGTATTGCCGGCCTGCCGCCGCTTGATGTAAGGAATCAGGTTCGCTTCAACAAACGCCCGCACATCGTGGGCGGCATTGGGAATGACCCGAAGTGTATTGTCACCCGGCAGATCCATAAGATACTGGCGTGAAGCATCCGGGATGAAGAAGTCATCGCCACTGGCGTTGACGATGTATTTCGGGATCTTCAAGCGGTCGATGTAGCCGGATAGATTTCGATAGTTCATCGGATCTTCGACTTGCAGCAACTTCTTGAACGGCTCGCTCTTGCGTTGGGCGATCACGCCTTGCGAGTGGTAGTCGAAGTACGCCAGAGGCCAGTTACCGCCGTAAGCCAGAGCCGTCTGGTCGAACACTTTGTCCGTATTCAAGACGTCTATGACAAACGGCACGATGCTATCGACGCGTGAGTCCGCAAGGGCAGACAGCCATACCGCCCAACCGCGTTTCGACGCGCCGGTAGCCAGAAAACTCACCACCTGGCCTGGCTGCGTTTCCTTTTGCGCCAGGTCCATGGCCTTGACCAGCGCTTCCATCATTGGCACATGCAGCGACATAAAGGGTTGTTGTTCCGGGGCCTGCATGAATAGGTCCCAGCTGCGGGCAACGCTGTCATCTTCTGTGCGCCGCACGCCGTCATCGCTGTAGGTCAAATACTGGTTAGGGACATTGCTGACAGCCACTACGATCAAACCGGTTTGCCGGGCAATGTTGAGCAGTGTTTGCTGCGAAAAGTTATTGGGTGCTCCCGGGGACCCACCGGGCAAAGGGTTATTAACGCCGTCGTTGGCGACCAGCACGGCGCGCGTCCCCTTTACGTGGTCGGGAATGTACAGGTCGACTCCGTGAATCCAGTCTGCCGGGGCGACTTGACCGCTCTGGCCCCAGGACTGTGACCTCAGCTCGAAGCGCCGGATGTTGACGCCGGGCTGTTGCTCTTGTCCCTTACTGATGTAGCGCAGCGGTTGTGCCGCTTGGGCTTTGTGATAGCAGCTCAATACTTCGCTGAACGCCTGTCCGCTCTGTTCAAAGCAGTGCTGGGGATTGTCGGAAGAGGCTGACTGGCAACCATATCCGGCGATGAGCATCAACGACAATCCGCTGATTCTCAAATAACGTGCGTAGCGTTCGGTTCGACTCGGCATGGACTCGGTTCCTTATGAGTGGGATCACCGGTCCAATCAAACGCCAGGCGGGCGGCCTTTTCTACTGTCAGAGTTGACAGGTCAGAGCCGAAAAACGCCGAAAAATGCAGCCTTGCGTCGGTTTATGCAGAAGTGGAGGGGCCACAGCCCCAGACAACTTTCTCAAGCCAGCATGCCTTTGACCTTGTCGCGCAACTGATCAATAGAGAACGGCTTGCCGATCACCGACATGCCTTCGGGCACATCCATGCTTTCGGCATAACCGCTGGCAAACAGGATGGGCAGCTCGGGACGCAACATCCGGGCCTGGGCGGCCAATTCGCGACCGTCCATGATTGGCAGCCCCACATCGGTCATCATCAAATCGATGTACTGGTCTTCATCGTTGAGAAACTCCAGCGCCTGTTCGCTGCCATCGGCCTCGAGCACCTTGAACTCGAGTTCCTCCAGCACATCGACAATCAGCATGCGCACGATGGCGTCGTCTTCGACTACAAGGATGATGGACGCGGTAGCGGACATAGTGGGTTCTCAGAGAATGAATTCGCGGTTGTCGGTCGATCGAAATCGCCGGGCTCTTGCTTGAGTAAGTGACGGAACCCGACAAGTTCCCACGCGGTAGAAAAAAGAATAGCCGCCCACGTGCCGGCAAGGATAACCGCTCCTTTGCGGTGGAGCAGTGGAATGTAGGATTTTGCGCGGAAAGGTATCAGATAGTTGGATCAAACCGGCGCTTTTGGGGCAAACTCCTTGGTTTTCAACAGTTCGACAAGGTTTCCCCCCATGACATCCGCGTCTTCGGTTGATGAGCAACGATTCCGCAAACTCCTGAGCCGCAACCTCAGCCTGCCGTTAGGTGTCGGCGTGCTCAGTGCAGTGTTCTTTGTTTCGCTGATTACTTACCTGCTGTCGATGATCCAGTGGGTCGAGCACACTGACCGGGTGATCAATAACGCCAATGAATCGATCAAGCTGACCGTCGATTTGGAAACCGGTATGCGCGGCTTCCTGCTCACTGGCGACGAGCACTTCCTTGAACCTTACGAAACGGCCAAGCCGCGAATCGCTGTCGCCCTCAATACCTTGCTCGACCTGACCGCGGACAACCCGGTGCAGACCGATCGTCTGCACCGGCTCCAGGCCTTGCAGAATGAGTGGGCCACTTACGCGCAGTCCCTGATTGAATTGCAGCGATCCAGCGGCGATTACCGCAGCGCGGTCAAGGCCGGGCGCGGCAAGCGGCTGACCGATGAGATCCGCAAGCAATTCGAAGACGTGATCGACATGGAGCAACAGTTGCGCACCACGCGCAACGAAGAAGTGCGCCGTACCACGATCTGGAGCATCAGCCTTTACCTGTTATTCATCGCTGGGATCAGCGCCTTGCTGGCCTATATTGGTCGTCGGGATTTGCTCAATCTTTCGCAAAGCTACAGCGCCACCCTCGCCAGGCAACAGGCCAGTGCCCAGCGTCTGGAACAGCAAGCCTGGCTGCGCAATGGCCAGACTGAACTGGCCGAACAAGTGCTGGGGCAACTGTCGCTGAATCTGCTGGGTCGCAACATTCTGCAGTTCTGCGCGCAGTACCTGGGCACCGCCGTCGCTGCCATTTATGTCCGCGAAGACCATGGCGGTCTCAAGCGCATTGCTTCTTACGGTTTCTCCCGCGAGCAGGAAGCGCGCGAACAGCAGATTTACAACGATGAAGGCATTGTCGGCCAGGTAGCGCACCAGGCTCGCTTGATCCGTCTCGATGACGTACCGAGCGGTTACTTCAAGGTCAGCTCCGGCCTGGGTGAAGGTCTGCCGCACAGTGTGCTGGTGGTGCCGACCAGTGATGACGATCGGGTCAACGGTGTGATCGAGCTGGGTTTCCTGCGCCCGCTGACGGACCGCGATGTCGAATTGCTTGAACTGATTGCCGGCAACATCGGCACGTCCATCGAGGCCGCTCGCTATCGCCAGCGTCTGCAGGAAGTGCTGGCTGAAACCCAGCAGCTCAATGAAGAGCTGCAAGTCCAGCAGGAAGAACTCAAGACCGCCAACGAAGAGCTGGAAGAGCAGTCGCGGATTCTCAAGGAATCTCAGGTGCATCTGGAGACCCAGCAGGTCGAACTTGAACAAACCAATGAGCAACTCGCCGAACAGGGTCAGATCCTGGCGGACCAGCGCGACGCCATGGACCTGAAGAACACCCAGCTCAATCAGGCCCAGATCCAGCTCGAAGAACGCGCCGAAGAGTTGCAGCGCTCGAGCAAGTACAAGTCTGAATTCCTCGCCAACATGTCCCACGAGTTGCGCACGCCGCTGAACAGCTCGTTGATCCTGGCCAAGTTGCTGGCAGAAAACCCTCAGGAAAACCTCAGCGCCGAGCAGGTCAAGTTTGCCGAGTCGATTTATTCCGCCGGCAATGATTTGCTCAACTTGATCAACGACATTCTCGACATTTCCAAGGTCGAGGCCGGCAAGCTTGAGATGCGACCGGAAAACACCAGTGTCGCGCGTCTGGTGGATGGTTTGCGCGGGATGTTCCAACCCTTGGCGACCGACAAGAAACTGGATTTCCAGGTCGCAGTGCAGGCCGGTGCGCCGATGATGATCTTCACCGACCGCCAGCGTCTGGAGCAGGTGATCAAGAACCTGCTGTCCAACGCGGTGAAATTCACCGAAAAAGGCGAAGTCAGCCTGACAGTTGCCAGTCAGCCCGCCGACGGTATTGCCTTTATCATTCGCGATACGGGGATTGGCATTGCCGCGGATCAGCAGGACGGTATTTTCGAAGCCTTCCGCCAGGCCGATGGCACCACCAATCGTCGTTACGGCGGCACCGGCCTGGGCTTGTCGATTTCCCGTGACCTGGCCGCTTTGCTCGGCGGCTCCATCAGCGTCACCAGCGAGCCGGGGCAGGGCAGTGTGTTCACCCTGGTGTTGCCGCAGCAATACGTTGAACCGGGCGAAGAGCCTGTCGAACCGATGAGAGCCACGCCGGTTGCCATAACACCGAGAGTAACGCCCGCCGCGCCGGTGCCGTTGATTGCCGAAGTCGATATTCCGCGTTTCGACGACGATCGCACCAAAGCGCCATTCGCCACGCGTTGCATTCTGGTGGTGGAAGACGAGCCGAACTTCGCCAATATCCTTTACGACCTGGCGCATGAGCTTGGTTATCAGTGCCTGGTGGCGCACGGGGCGGACGAGGGTTACGACCTGGCCAGGGAATTCATCCCGGACGCCATTCTGCTGGACATGCGTCTGCCGGATCATTCCGGGTTGACTGTGTTGCAACGCCTGAAGGAACACGCCGAAACCCGACACATTCCGGTGCATGTGATTTCCGTGGAAGACCGGGTCGAAGCCGCGATGCACATGGGGGCCATTGGTTACGCGGTCAAACCGACCACCCGCGAAGAACTCAAGGACGTGTTTGCCCGCCTTGAGGCCAAGCTGACCCAGAAAGTCAAACGCGTCCTGCTGGTCGAAGACGATGATTTGCAGCGCGACAGCATTGCCCGGCTGATCGGCGACGAGGACATCGAGATCACAGCCGTTGGCCTGGCACAAGATGCGTTGGACCTGCTGCGCACGACGATTTTCGATTGCATGATCATCGACCTGAAGCTACCAGACATGCTCGGCAACGACTTGCTCAAGCGCATGTCCACGGAAGATATCTGCTCGTTCCCTCCAGTGATCGTCTACACCGGGCGCAACCTGACCCGGGACGAAGAGGCCGAGCTGCGCAAGTATTCGCGCTCCATCATCATCAAGGGCGCGCGCTCGCCAGAGCGTTTGCTCGATGAGGTGACACTCTTTCTGCACAAAGTCGAATCCGGGTTGTCCCATGAACGCCAGAGGATGCTCAAGACCGCGCGCAGCCGCGATAAGGTCTTCGAGGGTCGTAAGGTGCTGCTGGTGGACGACGATGTACGCAACATCTTCGCCCTCACCAGTGCCCTGGAGCAAAAGGGTGCAGTCGTGGTCATCGGCCGGAACGGCCGTGAAGCGATTGAAAGACTGAATGAAGTCGAGGACATCGATCTGGTGCTGATGGACGTGATGATGCCGGAGATGGATGGTTTCGAAGCCACCATCGAGATCCGCAAGGACCCGCGCTGGCGCAAGCTGCCGATCATTGCGGTGACGGCCAAGGCCATGAAGGACGATCAGGAGCGCTGCTTGCAAGCGGGCTCCAACGATTACCTGGCCAAGCCCATCGACCTGGATCGCCTGTTCTCGCTGATTCGCGTGTGGTTACCGAAGATGGAACGCATTTAGTGGAAAAGAACACTGAAATCGAATTGCGTTTGTTGATCGAGGCGATATACCTCAAATACAGCTATGACTTTCGCGATTACTCCGGTGCTTCGATCAAACGCCGGGTCAATCACGCGTTGAGCCAGTTCGAGTGCACGACCATTTCAGCGTTGCAGGAAAAGGTCCTGCACGACCCGGCGGCATTCATGCAGTTGTTGCAACTGCTGACGATCCCGGTCAGCGAAATGTTCCGCGACCCTTCGCATTTCCTGGCGATTCGCAGGGAAGTGGTGCCGCTGCTCAAGACTTACCCCTCGATCAAGATCTGGATTGCCGGTTGCAGCACCGGTGAGGAGGTCTATTCGATGGCCATTCTGCTGCGCGAAGAAGGCTTGCTCGATCGCACCATCATCTACGCCACCGACATCAATCCGCGCTCGCTGGATAAAGCCAAGCAAGGGATTTTCTCCATGGAGAGTGTCCGCGCCTACACTCATAACTACCAGCAGGCAGGTGGCCAGGGTTCGTTCGCCGAGTACTACACGGCGGCTTACGGTTACGCCATTTTCGACAAGACCCTGTGTGAGAACGTGACCTTCGCCGATCACAGCCTGGCGACTGACAGTGTTTTTTCAGAAACTCAATTGATTTCGTGCCGTAATGTTTTGATTTATTTCAATAAAAAGCTTCAGGATCGTGCTTTCGGTTTGTTCCATGATTCCCTTTGCCATCGAGGATTTCTGGTGCTGGGCAGCAAGGAAACCCTGGATTTCTCGTCTTACGGCAACCAGTTCGAACCGTTGGTCAAACAAGAACGGGTCTACCGAAAATCATGAACAGTGCAGCGGATCTGCCTTCTATAGAGGCTATTGTGATCGGCGCCTCGGCCGGCGGAGTGGAGGCATTGCTGAATATCCTCGGCTCACTGCGAGAAGGCTTCAAACTGCCGATCATTGTGGTTTTGCACTTGCCGGACGTACGTCGCAGTCATCTGGTCGAGGTGTTCGCACGGCGCGTAGCCATGCCTGTGCGGGAAGCCTGCGACAAGACGCTGGTCGAAGCGGGAACGCTGTATTTCGCGGCTCCGGGTTATCACTTGTCGGTGGAGCAGGACCGCAGTTTTTCCTTGAGCCTGGAAGCCCGCGTGCATTATTCGCGACCGGCCATCGATTACCTGTTCGAGTCAGCCGCCGATGCCTACGGTTCAACGCTGGCCGCGGTGTTGTTGACCGGCGCCAACCGTGATGGTGCCCGCGGCCTGGCCCAGGTCAAGCGTCGTGGAGGCATGACCATCGTTCAGGACCCGGACGAAGCCCAGGTCGCGACCATGCCCCGGGCGGCGCTTGATATACACCAGCCGGACCATATTCTCCCTATTCGCGGCATCGGCCGTCTGCTTGTCGAGCTGGAACGAATCGCATGCTAAGTAATATCCAGGCCAAACTGCTGATCGTCGACGACTTGCCGGAGAACTTGTTGGCGCTCGAAGCGTTGATCAAGCGCGAAGACCGTATCGTCTATAAAGCCTTGTCCGCCGACGAAGCCTTGTCGCTGTTACTGCAACACGAGTTCGCCATGGCCATTCTCGACGTGCAAATGCCCGGCATGAACGGCTTCGAACTGGCCGAGCTGATGCGCGGTACGGAAAAGACCAAGAACATTCCAATTGTGTTCGTCAGTGCGGGCGGTCGTGAACTGAACTACGCGTTCAAGGGCTATGAAAGCGGCGCCGTGGATTTCCTCTACAAGCCGCTGGATATCCATGCGGTCAAGAGCAAGGTCAACGTGTTCGTCGAACTGTATCGCCAAAGCAAGGCGATGAAACAGCAGGTCGAAGAGCTGGAGCAAAGCCGCCGCGAGCAGGAAGCGCTGCTCAAGCAGTTACAGAGTACCCAGCTGGAACTGGAGCAAGCGGTGCGCATGCGCGATGACTTCATGTCCATCGTTGCCCACGAAGTCCGCACGCCGCTCAATGGCCTTATCCTCGAAACCCAGTTGCGCAAGATGCACCTGGCCCGGGACAACGCGGCGGCGTTCACCCTGGACAAAATGCACGCGATGGTCGATCGCGATGAGCGGCAGATCAAAAGCCTGATTCGCTTGATCGAGGACATGCTCGATGTGTCGCGCATTCGCACGGGCAAGTTGTCGATCCGACCGACGCGCTTCGATCTGTCGGCGCTGGTTCGCGACTTGTTGCAGAACTTTGCACCGCAGATCGATGCTGCCGAGTCCTCGGTCACCCTGGAGGCCGAGCAACCGGTGCTGGGCAGCTGGGACGAATTTCGCATTGAACAGGTGATGTCCAACCTGCTGACCAATGCTTTGCGCTACGGCGCCAAGAGTCCGATCACCGTTAAGGTGTACAGTGAGAGCGGTCAGGCTTGGGTGGAAGTGCGCGATCTGGGGATCGGCATCGGCGAAGAGAACCAGAAGCGTATTTTCCAGCAGTTCGAACGCGTCACGGCTAAACACGCTGTCGCGGGGCTGGGCCTGGGGTTGTTTATTTCCGAGCAGATTGTGGCCGCCCATGGCGGTTTTATTACCGTCGAAAGCCGGATTGGCGAAGGCGCCTTGTTTCGCGTTTGTCTGCCGCTGTAGGAAAACAGCCAGATAAACGCAACCTCTGATCGACCCCACGGTCGTATCAGCAGCTATTGACCGAACAAAGGCTTCCCATGAGTGAAGATGCACAAGACGTCGTATTGATCGTCGAAGATGACCCCTCGATTTTGATGGTGCTGTCTGCCTATCTGTCGGGTGAGGGCTACCGGGTATTGCAGGCCGAAAACGGCGAGCAGGCCTTCGAAATTCTGTCGAGCAAACCGCACCTGGACATGATGATCACCGATTTCCGCCTGCCGGGCGGGATCTCTGGCGTGCAGATTGCGGAACCTGCCGTGAAGCTGCGACCGGAGCTCAAGGTGATCTTTATCAGCGGTTATCCGCAGGAGATCCGCGAGACGGACAGCCCGATCACCCGTAAGGCGCCGATCCTGGCCAAGCCGTTTGATCTGGATGTGCTGCAAGAGCTTATGCAGGAAATGCTGTCCTGATGCAGGACACCGTTCGTTGACCGGTGTCCTTTCAGTAGCTCAGCGTTTTACCTGATCCGCTGCAATGTAGGTGAATACAGCATCAGTCGTTGCGGTGGGCATCGTAAGTTTTATGATTGGAACCACCGCTCCACCGGTTTTGGCGAAGTAGTCTGTCTGATCATGTTGCGCGCCAGGCAGCCCACCCGAGATGTAGAAAAACGCTTCGATCGGAAGTTCGCGTGGGATGTTTTGCGGCCAAGTGGCAAGGATCAATTCGATGTACTCATGCTGGCCTGCCATGAAATTTCCCAAGTTATGGGCTCGAATGGATTGATAGAACGAGTCGGCACCCAGATTGTTCATCGAGTCGCGCACATCAAAACTGCACAGCGCATTGTTTGTTCTGAAATTGGCCAGCCATTGATCACCGGTGGTTATGCCTTGTGATTGGCAGCGATTGCTGTGAGCGGGCCTAGGTTTGTAAGGACCGCAGCCTGGATCCTCTCGTCGATCCGTTGCACCGTCTATAGGAAACGAACATAACACTTCGATCTGCCGCGTACCGGTGGGCCTTGCCAGTACCGGAGCCAATACGAAGCCATTTTTGTACAGGAACACCATGCTGGCGAACTTGGCGTCCTTCCTCAAATATGAAAAAGATACGCCTCCGCTGGTTTGTGAGCGTGGGCTTGGGTTCCAGCTCGAATACTGGGTCGACGGCAATGTTGCGCGCAGCATTACGCCTGCGCACAGAAACGCGGGCATCGAAGCCTTGCCGCAATCCTGGCGAATGTCGTTGTAACGACTGGTCAGGTTGGCTGCGACCGCTGCACCGTCGGCCGTTGCTGCGGATGAATACGTTTGTGCGCTGGAACCCGAATCCAGGATCCCGATGGATCTCCGTTCGACTGGCGGTACTGGTTCTTGTTGTTCGTGGACCTGGCAGCCCGTGAGGGCAACCGTCAGTACAAGTGCGATTATCTTTTTCATGAGTGTTCATCCCTTGAGCGTTGACCTGCCCGTGACAGGCGAGCGCACAGCCGCCTTCGAGCAGGCACGCTGCGTACTTCAGGGGGGATTGAACCCAAAAAAAACTACCGCGAATAGCTGTCAGAGTTGACAGGTGACAGGCTTCAAAACGAGGCCTAGTCTTGGCTGTTGTGTGGTGATGCTCAATGACGCCGGGCTGGTGCTGATTAATGCCGGATCATCTCCTGTACCTTCGCCGTCAACAGGTCGAAGGTGAAGGGCTTGGTGATCATCTGCATGCCTGGATCAAGGAAGCCACCGCGCACCGCCGCGTGCTCGGCGTAGCCGGTGATGAACAACACCTTCAGATCAGGCCGGTATTGCCGGCCGATTTCCGCCAGTTGCCGGCCATTCATGCCGGGCAATCCAACGTCGCTGATCAACAGATCGATACGCTGCCCGGAATCGAGAATCGGCACCGCGCTGTTCGCATCGCCCGCCTCGACGAAGGCATAGCCCAGGTCACTCAACACTGTACTGACCAACACCCGCACCGCCGGATCGTCCTCGACGATCAGCACCGTTTCGCCATTGCGCGCGAACGGAGCGTGCTGGACGTTCACCGGGCTGGCCTTCGGCAGCTCACCGTCGAATCGCGGCAGAAACAGACTCACCGTGGTGCCTTTGCCTACTTCACTGTGAATGGCGACATGGCCGCGTGATTGCTTGCTGAAGCCATAGATCATCGACAATCCAAGGCCTGTGCCCTGACCGATAGGCTTGGTGGTAAAGAACGGGTCAAAGGCCCGGTTGATGGTGCTTTGCGGCATGCCACACCCGGTATCCGTGACGCTCAGCACCACGTAATCACCCGGTTGAAGGTTGCTTTGCGTCTCGGTGAAGTCACGGTCCAGATACTGATTGCTGGTTTTTACCACCAGTTTGCCGCCATCGGGCATCGCATCCCGAGCATTGATCACCAGATTGAGCAGGGCGCTTTCCAGTTGATTGGGGTCAGCCTCGGCCACCCAGAGTTGCTCGTTCAGCTGCATGTCCAGCTGAATGGTTTCGTTGATGCTGCGCTGAAGCAGTTCGCCCATGGACACGACCAGGGTATTCATCTCCACGGGTTTGGAGTCCAGCGACTGACGCCGGGAGAACGCCAGCAGGCGGTGGGTCAGGCCCGCCGCGCGGTTGGCTGAGGTCACGCCGAGGTCGATCAGGCTGTCCAGATCCTCGGTGCGCCCACGGGCCAGACGTCGGCGCAGCAGCTCAAGGCTGCCGATGATGCCGGTCAACATGTTGTTGAAGTCGTGGGCAATGCCGCCGGTGAGCTGGCCGACCGCTTCCATCTTCTGCGATTGGCGCAGGGCTTCTTCATTGTGTCGCAGCTGGGCGGTGCGTTCCTCTACCTGCTGTTCAAGGGTTTCGAGGGTATTTTGCAGTCGCAGTTCGCTTTGACTCAAATCGATCAGCCGGTCCCTGGCTTCGTATTGTCGTCGACGACCGCGCAATGCGGTGGTCACCAGGCTGATCAACGTGACCGGGTGGAACGGACGCTCAAGAAAGGTCACGTTCCCCAGTTGTGGGCCGTAGCGCGATGCCGGGTTCTGTTCCGGGCCGCCATGGTAGGTCATCAATACAATCGGCAGGTCGGACCAGGCCGGCTGTTGCTCGATCAGCCCGAGCAGCGGTTCAAGATCACCGCCCAGCAAGGCCTCGGAAGAGATCAGCAGTAATCCTGCCCCTTGCTGCAGTTCTCTGCACAACGCCACCAGGTCCCGAGTAATGACCCCGTCGTAACCCGCTTCATTGAGCATCATCAGCGCAATCTGGCTGTCGCGACCCAGCGGCGCGAGAATGATTGCACGCTCGGACATCGCTTCCCGGGCGATCACGGGCTTTGTTCCTCAAGCAGAGGATTGCTGGCACCCAGATAGGTCGGGACACCGCGCAATACCCCCTGAAATGCATCCAGCGGTTCACCAATGGTCATGCCCTGAGCGCTGATGCGGTATTCACGAATGGTCGATTCATGGCTGCCCGTGCGTTTCTTGATGATCGAAATCGCCCGGCGCACCTTGCCCAGTGCCTCGAAGTAGCGCAGCAGGACGACCGTGTCGGCCAGATAGGTGATGTCCACGGGGGCCTGCATGTCACCGACCAGTCCATGCTGGGCGACGGTCATGAAGGTCGCGGCACCCTGGCGATTGAGGTACAGCAGCAACTCGTGCATGTGCAGTACCAGGGCGTTTTCTTCGGGCATCGCTGCCTGATAGCCATTGATGCTGTCGATCACCACGGTTTTGATGTTGCGCTCATCGACGCAGCGACGAACCCGGTAGGAAAACTCCCCGGGGGACAACTCGGCCGCGTCCACTTGCTCGATCAGCAGGTTGCCGGTGTCTTGCAACGCCTGGAGGTCGATGCCAATGTTCTTCATGCGTTCGAACAGCAACCCGAGCTCTTCATCAAAAATAAACAGCGCGGCTTTTTCGCCACGGGCCACGGCGGCAGCGGCGAAGATCATCGAGATCAGCGATTTGCCGGTACCGGCCGGGCCGAGGATCAACGTGCTGGACCCGGTCTCGATCCCGCCACCGAGCAGGGCATCCATTTCCTTGATGCCGCTGGACAGTTGCTGACGGATATAGCGACCGCGATGCTCGGCGGCCACCAGGCGCGGAAACACATGAACGCCATCGCCCATGATGGTGAAGTCGTGAAACCCGCCACGGTACTTCTGGCCACGGTACTTCACCACACGGACTCGCCGGCGCTCGGCGCCATAATTTGGGGTCAGTTCCTCAAGGCGAATGACGCCGTGGGCCACACTGTGCACGGTTTTGTCGAGGGATTCGGTGGTCAGGTCGTCCAGCAACACCACCGTGGCGTCATAGCGCACGAAGTAGTGTTTGATCGCGAGGATCTGGCGACGGTAACGCAATGAGCTTTGGGCCAGCAGACGGATCTCGGAAAGACTGTCGAGTACCACGCGGGTCGGCTTGACCCGTTCGACCACTTCGAAAATCTGCCTGGTGGCTTCGCCCAGTTCAAGGTCCGAGGAATACAACAAGCTCTGCTGATGCTCGGCATTGAGCAGGCTTTCCGGGGGCGTCAGCTCGAAGATGTGGATGTTTTCATCCAGCTCCCAGCCGTGGGACAACGCACCCTGTCGCAGCTCCCGCTCGGTTTCCGACAACGTGATGTACAACGAGCGCTCGCCGGCACGAGCGCCGGCCAACAGGAAATGCAAAGCGACGGTGGTTTTGCCGGTTCCGGGTTCCCCCTCCAGTAAAAACACATGCCCGCGGGACAAGCCACCGGCCAGGATGTCATCCAGACCTTCGATGCCGGTGGCGGCTTTTGCACTGATCAACTCGTTTGATGTAGACAAAAAATGCCCTCTCATGACTAGGGGAAACGAGGCAGCAGGCCGTAGCGCCTGAATGGACTACCTGTTCTCTTGACCCTTGGCCGAGACGACGAGTTCAACGAAATTTTTGCTGTTGTTAAAGCCCTTGCTGCAAGGCGGGGTCGTCGGGATTGAGTTGTTCAAGTTGCGCCAACAGAATCTGTACGTTTTGCAGCTGGCCGCTTTCTTTCCAGTAGTTGATCAACAGTACCCGGGCTCTTCGGTCGGCCGGGTGGCGCTGGACGATCTCCTGCAACTGTTTCTGCGCTGCTTCCAGTTCCTGTTCAGCGTGTAGCGTGGTGGCCAGGTCGTAGCGGTAATCCTTGTTGTCCGGCTCCAACTCCACGGCTTTGGAAAGGCCGAGGAGGGCGAACTCACTTTGCCCGTGATGCAACAGCCAGAGTCCAAGGGCATGTTGCAGGTAGGCCGAGTCGGGCTGAGCCTTCAGTTGCTTGGCCAACAGTTGCCGGGCCGCATCGTTTTGGCCCAGGCGATCCAGTACGTCGATTTGCATCACCAGCGCGGGCAGGTTGCCGGGCGCAAGACGCAAGGTGTTCTCCAGCGCCTGCTGCGCCTCTTTCAATTCGGCATTGTGCAGATGCAGCCGAGCCAGTTGATATTGGTTGTCGGCACTTTCCGGTTGACTCTTCAGGTCCTGTTCCCAGGCATCGATGGCTTGCTCCAGCGGCCCGAAGTACAAGCCGAGATCGTCCGGCGATAGCCCCAGCAAGGCATTCACGGCGGCATAGCGGACGCGCTGTTCGCTGTCATCGAGTAACGGGCCCAGCAGCAGGCTGCGCTGACCGCTGGGCACCAGACCGCTGATGCTTTTGATCGCCGCGATGCGCACGTCCGGTGATTCATGCTGCAAGTCGGCATCCGCCAGTTTCAGGGCCACGGAGCTGGGGTAGTTGGGCAGTTCGGCATGCAACCAGACGCGGCGTTTGGGCGATATATCGGGGCGGCCCAATTGCTGGTAGAGAACCCGCGCTGCACCCGGTTGGCCCGCGCGCGCCTGATTCAGCGCCTCGCTGTAGCCACGCTTGATCGCCTCCGGCACGGCGGGGGGTGTGCTGCGCAGGAAAAACCAGGCAAGGCCGATGGCAAACAGGACGCAGAGGCTGATGAGCAGGTAGCGGCGAGACTGGGGCATGCAGGAATCCGGGAGCTGGCAAGCTGTTGCAAAGGTGCCAGCTTCGGTCAGCCAAGGCTGTGAGTCAAACCCAGACTCAGTTCAATTCGTTAGTCAGGCAATTCGAGGCTGGCTGGCTTTTCAATGATTTTGCCTACAGGTTGCGTCGACATTGAAACCCGTCGAGGCGCCTTGGCAGTGACTACGCTTGCTGGAGATGACTCAATGAGCGCTCCCATGCAACCGCTGCTTCAGTACTTCAAGGCGATACTCAACCCCGGGCCCGGCGTGGCGTTGTTCGCTCTGCGGACCATCGTGGCCGGGCTGCTGACGTTGTATCTGGCGTTCCTGTTCGACCTTGAACAACCCAAGTGGTCGATCATGGCGGTGGTCATCGTCAGCCAGCCATTGGGTGGCATGGCCCTGGCCCGAAGTTTCGGCCAGGTCATCGGTACCACGCTAGGGGCGGTCGTGGCGGTGTTGATCATGGCGATCTTTCCCCAGGCGCCCCTGCCTTTCATCCTCACCCTGGCCTTGTGGCTGGCGCTGTGTACCGCCGGCGGCACCTTGTTGCGCTACACCAGTTCCCAGGCGTTTGTTTTGAGCGGGTACACGGCAGTGGTCGTGGCACTGCTGGCGGTACCCGATCAGGGCGGTACGTTCCTTCTAGCCGTCACCCGCGTGACCGAGACGCTATTGGCGGTGGCTTGTGTGTGCGTGGTCAGTCTGCTGACCGCGCGACCGGAAGCGGTGGCCCGGGATTACTTCGCCAAGATCGATCAGGTCATCAAGCTGCTCGCGACCCACGCTGCTGCCGTCATTCGAACCGAAGAAAGCGAGGCCGATTTCCATCGGCGGCAGATGCAACTGCTCGGTGCCATCAGCGCCCTGGAAGGTGTAAGGCGGCATTTGTATTACGACGCACCCCGATTGCGCAGCGCCAATGGTCTGGTGCAACTGCTGGGCAATCAGCTGGTGCTGCTAACCTCGCGGCTGACGGCGCTACGTCACCAGCGGCAACTGCTGGCCGAGCGCTGGAAAGGAGCGTTGCCCGAAGAGATACAGCGTTTGCGTGGCGAAGAACTGGCGTTTCTCGATGAATTGGCCCTGCAAGGGCGCTCACTGTCGACCGAAGCGCGGCACCATTTCACGGCGCTGCAACAGCGTTTCGATGATCAAGCCTATAAGGCAGAACAACTGACCGAGACGATGCCCGCCACGTTGCGCTCACTGGCCTGGTCACTGCGCTGGGAGCAGGCGCGGATGCTGGAGCAACTGGGGCAGATTCTGGAGCTGAGCGACGCGATTCAGGAAGGGCGTGCGGCCAGCAGCATGTTTCGCGGCCAGGAGAATCCGCTCCACCTGGATTTCACGTTGGCGGCAATGAACGCGATCCGCGCATTTACCGCGTTGCTGGTGGCCGGCCTGATCTGGATCGAGACCGCCTGGGACGGGGCGCGTGGCGGGATGATCGTGGCGGGAATTCTCTGTTCGCTGATGGCGACTTTTCCAAGGCCGTTGCTGGCCAGCCAAAGCTTCGCCAGGGGGCTGGGTCTGGCCTTGGTGGTCTCGGCACTGTATCTGTTCCTGCTGATACCGATGATCAGTGACTTCGAGTTACTCGCCTTGTTGTTAACCCCATTGCTGTATGCCGTCGCGGTGGGGTTGTCCAGTCCGGCCACCACGGGCACAGGCATTGGTCTTGGACTGACGACAATGCTGTTGTTGGGCCCGCAAAACACGGAAATCGGCCAAAACAGTGCCATTCAGTGGTTCGAGTTTGCCGGTTCGTATGTCTGCGCAGCCGCGCTGGCGCTCAGTGTCTACGCCTTGATCTTCCCGTTCAGGCCCGATTTACGGATGCGTAGACTGTTCAATGAGAACTGTGAGCAGGTCTACGCATTGCTGAAGACGCCGGCCACCGATGAGCAGCAATTTGCGTTTGAAAGTCGCATGGTCGATAGCCTGACCATGATGTTGGGACTGTTGCCGGCCACCAACGACAAGCAATCCAGCGAGCTGTTCGAAGTCAGTCTCGGGTGCATGGCGCTGGGTGTGGCGTTGAACCAACTCAGGCAACAGGGGCAAAGCAACACCTTGCTCAGTACTGATCAGCAAAACCGTTTGCTGGCGGCGGTTCGTGAGACAGGACGATTGATCGCCGGGCGCCCCGGGACTGACCTTGAACAGTTGCTCGGAAAGCTGCGTGTCTTGGGCGATGAAATGGACGACCTCCATTTAGACGTTCATGAACACCTGTGGTCGGTCTTCAGGATGCGCGTGGCGTTGTTGATCGTGGTGTCGTTTCTGGAGCGACATCGCCAATACTTTCAACCCGCAGAAACGGAAGGAGTGCCAGCCCTTGCCCATTGATTTCGAATTGGGTGGCGTCTACTTGCCGCCGATTGCCCAGGCGTTATTGCTGGCCTTGCCGATTTACTTGCTGCTGGACTGGATCTTGCGCCGTGCTGGCGTGCTGCGGTTCGTCTGGCATGAAGCCTTGTTCGAAGGCGCGTTGTACGCCTGCGTTTGCGCGACGCTGATTCTGGTAATGGGAGCTTGATGCGTTGAAGAAGATCCTTGCCCGACTCGTAACGGTGGCGGTGGTATTGCTGGCTTTTGTTCTCGGCTGGTTTGCCTGGGAGCATTACACCCGCGCGCCCTGGACCCGCGATGCACGGGTGCGTGCCGATGTGGTGACCTTGTCCGCCGATGTCTCGGGGCGCATCGTCGGCCTCGGCGTGCAGGACAACCAGCACGTGGAGAAAGGCCAGTTGCTGCTGGAGATCGACCCGGCGCGCTATGTCCTGGCGGTGGAGCATGCCAAACGCTCGGTGGAAGTGGCGAAAGCCGCCCTTGGTCAGTCCGAGGCAACGATTGTCGCCAGTGAAGCGCTGCTCCACCAGCGTCAGAGTGAAGAACGCCGACGGCGCACGCTCAAGCAGCGTTTCGCCATTTCTGGTGAAGAATGGGAGAAATCCAGCACGGAAGTGGCGGTGGCGCAGGCCGAGTTGCTGCGCAACCAGGCCAACCTCGGTTTGGCCCAGGCCAATGTGCAATTGGCAATCGCCGCATTGACCCAGGCCGAACTGGATTTGAAGCGCACGCGGGTCGAAGCGCCCGTCAGTGGTTACGTCACCAACCTGCTGACCCGTCAGGGTGACTATGCCGCGGCCGGTGGCGCGCTGCTGGCGCTGGTGGACAGCGACTCGTTTTATGTCAGCGGCTACTTTGAAGAAACCAAGCTGCCGCGAATCGAGGAGGGCGACCGGGTCAGGATCGAATTGATGAGCGGCGAAACCTTCGGCGGCACCGTGCAAAGCATTGCCTTCGCCATTTCCGACCGGGAGAACCTGCCCGGCGGTCGCCTGCTGGCCAACATCAACCCCAGTTACACCTGGGTCAAACTGGCACAACGGGTACCGGTGCGGATACAGATCGACGCCGATTACGCAGCCAAAAACCGACTGCGTGCCGGGACCACGGCCACCGTAACAATCCTGGAAACCCGCAATACTCAAGAACACCGCTAATCCCCTTGTGGGAGCGGGCTTGCTCGCGAATGCGGTGTGTCAGTCGACATAATCTTGCCTGACACACCGCATTCGCGAGCAAGTCGGATCGCCGCACCGCCGCTCCCACAGGGATAGGCGTTGAATTCGGGATCGGCAAAAAAAAGCCCCGCGACCGAATGAGGCGCAGGGCAAAGGAATTGGCTGGTTGCGACCAACCAAAAGGAGCTCGTTAAAACTTTACTTGCTGGCGACCGTCTCTGGTTGCCAGCCACCGCCCAGGGCTTTGTAAATCGCGACAATGCCGCGATACAGATCGACTTCGGCTTGGGCCTGAGTGTCTTCGGCCGCCAGGCGCTCACGCTGGGCGTCGAGCAGGACGAGGAAGTCCGCCGTGCCTTCGCGGTAGCGAATTTGGGCGAGGTCGGCCGCGGCGCGGCTGGATTCGCTCTGACGGATCAGCGAGATCAGGCGTTGCTGACGTTTGCCGTAGTCGCTAAAGGCGTTTTCCGATTCTTCCAGCGCCAACAGTACTTGCTGCTCGTAGGTCGCCAAGGCGCCTTCGGCATCCGCATCGGCACCCCGTAGACGAGCGCGCACGCTGCCAAGGTCGAACGCCGCCCAGGTAATGCTTGGGCCCAGTGCCCAGGCGTTGGCCGCCGAAGAACCGATTTGCGAACCGCGCCCGGCGGTGAAGCCAAGGAAACCGCTGAGGCTGACCCGTGGGAACAAATCAGCCTTGGCCACGCCGATTCGGGCGGTGGCGGAGGCCAGTTTGCGCTCGGCGCTCAGAATGTCCGGGCGACGTTGCAGCAGTTCACCCGGATCACCGATCGGCAGGGCCTTGGCGATCGCCGGCAAGTCTTTTGGACTCAGGTCGACGGTCAGCTTGTCCGGACGTTCGCCCAACAGAGTGGCGATGCGGTTTTTCTGCCGAACCTGTTCGGCCTGCAATTGCGGCACGCTGGCTTCGACGGACGCCAGGCGTGCATCGGCGCGAACCACATCGAGCTGATCGCCGACGCCGGCATCACGCAGGCTGACGGTGATCTTGCTCGATTCCTGCTGGTTGTTCAGGTTGGCCAGGGCGATCTTTTCCCGCAGCTGCGCACCGCGCAGTTGACCGTAGGCATCCACCAGTTCGGCAATCATCGAGACTTGCAGTTGGTACAGATCGGCTTCGAGCGCTTGCTGTTCGGCGTCGGCGGATTCCAGATTGCGCTGGATACGGCCAAACAGGTCGATCTCCCACGCCATGTCCAGGCCCAGGTCGTAGCGTTCGCTATTGACCCGCTTGGTGGTCTGGCCCGGGATCTGACCCTTGGCCAGGTCACTGCTGACCCGGCTGGTGATGGTTGGCATGGCGTCATTGCTGACGTCATCGCGAATCGCTCGCGCCGCTTTCCAGCGGGCAAAGGCCACGCGCAAATCACGGTTGCCTTTCAGCGATTGAGTCACCAACTGGTTGAGGGTCGGGTCTTCGAACTGCTGCCACCAGATGCCTTCGAAACGCGAGCGGTCGTAGTTTTTCTGACCGGCGCTGCCATCGGTGGCGGTGGTGATGTTGGCCGGCTCAGTGGCTGGAGTCTTGTAGTCCGGGCCGACGGCACAGGCACTCAGGGCCAGTACCAGAAGGCTCGGCAGGAAGGCTTTCAGACTCATTGTTGCGCCTCCAGTTGGTTTTCCAGTTTTAGCGCCTTGGCCGCTTTGCGCTTTTCACCGCGCTCCACAAAGTTACGAATCAGTACGTAGAACACTGGCGTCAGCAACAGACCGAAGAAGGTCACCCCGAGCATCCCGGAGAACACTGCCACACCCATGGCATGACGCATTTCGGCACCGGCACCGCTGGAGAACACCAGAGGCACAACACCCATGATGAACGCGAAGGAAGTCATCAGGATCGGGCGCAGACGCAGACGGCAAGCTTCGAGCACCGCAGCCAGCGGGTTCATGCCTTCGTCCTGCTGTTTATCCTTGGCAAACTCGACGATCAGAATCGCGTTCTTACAGGCAAGTCCCACCAGTACGATCAAGCCGATCTGGGTGAAGATGTTGTTGTCGCCTCCCGAAGCAATCACACCGGTGATGGCCGACAGCAGGGTCATCGGTACGATCAGGATTACCGCCAGTGGCAGGCTCCAGCTTTCGTATTGCGCCGCGAGTACCAGGAACGCCAGCAGTACGCAGAGCGGGAACACGAACAGCGCGGTGTTACCGGACAGAATCTGCTGGTAGGTCAGGTCGGTCCACTCGTAGGTCATGCCGTTCGGAAGTTCTTCCTTGAGCAGTTTCTCGATGGCCGCTTGAGCCTGGCCGGAGCTGTAGCCGGGGGCTGCCGCGCCGTTGATTTCTGCGGTGATGAAGCCGTTGTAGTGCATCACGCGGTCCGGGCCCGAGGTGTCGCTGACCTTGATGAAGGTCGCCAGCGGGATCATCTCGCCTTTGTTGTTACGCACTTTCAGCTGACCGATCTGGTCCGGTTCGAGACGGAACTGCTGTTCAGCCTGAACGTTGACCTGGTAGGTGCGACCGAAGCGGTTGAAGTCGTTGGCATACAGCGAACCCAGATAGATCTGCAGGGTGTCGAAGATGTCGCTGACGGCCACGCCGTGGGTCTTGGCTTTTTCGCGGTCGATGGCGGCATCGACTTGCGGCACGTTCACGGTGTAGCTGGTGAACAGGGCGGCCAGTTCCGGCACGTTGTGGCTCTTGGTGATGATGTTCATGGTTTCTTTGTACAGCTCGTCATAGCCCAGGTTGCCCCGGTCTTCGATCTGCAGACGGAAACCACCAATAGTGCCCAGGCCTTGTACCGGCGGCGGCGGGAAGATCGCCATGTAGGCTTCCTGAATCCCGGCGTACTGGCCGTTCAAGGCACCGGCAATCGCACCGGCGGACATGCTCGGGTCTTTACGCTCGTCGAACGGTTTCAGGGTGACGAACACGATGCCGGCGTTAGGGCTGTTGGTGAAACCGTTGATCGACAGGCCCGGGAAGGCCACGGCACTTTCCACGCCTGGCTGTTTCAGGGCGAGGTCGGACATGCGTTTGATCACGTCTTCGGTACGGTCCAGGCTCGAGGCATCCGGCAGTTGCGCGAAGGCCACCAGGTATTGCTTGTCCTGGCCGGGTACGAAACCGGTCGGGGTGTTGGCGAAACCGAAGAAGGTCAGCACCATCAGGCCTGCGTACAGCAGCAGGGCGATGCCGCTGCTGCGGATAACCCGGCCCACGGTGCCGACATAACCATGGCTGGCCTTGTCGAAGAAGCGGTTGAACGGACGGAACAGCCAGCCACCGAAAATCTTGTCGAGGACCTTGGAGAAACGGTCCTTCGGTGCGTCATGGCTTTTGAGCAACACTGCAGCCAGGGCAGGCGACAGGGTCAGCGAGTTGAACGCCGAGATCACAGTCGAGATCGCAATGGTCAGGGCGAACTGCTTGTAGAACTGCCCGGTCAACCCGGAGATGAAGGCCGCCGGGATAAACACCGCACACAGCACCAGCGCCGTCGCGATGATCGGGCCGGTTACTTCACGCATCGCACGTTTGGTTGCTTCGACCGGCGTCAATCCCAGTCCGATATTTCGCTCGACGTTCTCCACCACCACGATGGCGTCGTCCACCACGATACCGATGGCCAATACCAGGCCGAACAGTGACAGGGCGTTCAGCGAGAAGCCGAACAGGTGCATCACGGCAAACGTACCGATCAGCGAAACCGGCACCGCCACCAATGGAATGATCGAGGCGCGCCAGGTTTGCAGGAACAGGATCACCACCAGCACCACGAGGATCAGCGCTTCGAAGAGGGTGTGAACCACCGCCTCGATGGAGCCACGCACGAAGATCGTCGGGTCATAGACGATGCTGAAGTCCATGCCTTCCGGGAAGACCTTTTTCAGCTCCGCCATCTTGTCGCGCACTTCGTTGGAGATTTCGATCGCGTTGGAACCAGGGCGCTGGAAGATCGGGATCGCCACTGCGGGTTGGTTGTTCAGCAGCGAACGCAACGCGTATTGGCTGGAACCCAACTCAACGCGAGCGATATCTTTCAGACGAGTGATTTCACCGTTTTCGCCGGAGCGAATGATGATGTTCTCGAACTCTTCTTCAGAAACCAGACGACCTTGCGTGTTCACCGACAGCTGGAACGCTGTGGCATTCGGCGCGGGTGGCGCACCCAGTGCACCGGCAGCCACTTGAAGGTTCTGTTCACGAATCGCAGTCACGACATCGGTGGCGGTCAGGTTGCGCGAAGCGGTTTTGTTCGGATCGAGCCAGACCCGCAGCGAGTAATCGCCCATGCCGAACAGCTGCACATCACCGACACCGCCCAGACGCGCCAGCTCATCCTTGATGTTGAGCAAGGCGTAGTTGGACAGGTAAAGCATGTCGTAGCGTTTGTCCGGCGAGGTCAAGTGCACAACCATGGTCAGGTCGGGCGAAGCCTTGTCCACGGTGATACCGATGCGCGTCACTTCTTCTGGAAGTTTCGGCTCGGTCCGGGTCACGCGGTTCTGCACCTGTACCTGTGCGTTGTCCAGGTCGGTGCCCAGCGCAAAGGTGATGGTCAGGGTGATCTTGCCGTCAGCGGTGGACTGCGAGGACATATACAGCATGTTCTCGACGCCGGTGATGGCTTGCTCCAATGGAGCGGCCACGGTTTCACCGATGACTTTAGGGTTGGCACCCGGGAAGTTCGCACGAACCACAACGGTCGGCGGAACCACTTCCGGGTATTCGCTGATCGGCAACTGGAACAGCGAGATGGCGCCGGCGATCAGGATCAGCAGCGAAAGTACCGCTGCAAAGATCGGCCGTGAAATGAAGAATTGGGAAAAATTCATCGTAGAGATCCCTTAACCGCGTGGAGTCGCAGCAGCCAGTTTCACAACCGAACCCGGCGCGACCTTGGCAGGTGCGACTTGGGGCAGGTTGCTGGCTTCCAGCGCTTGTCGTTGTTGTGCAAGTGCCGCGAGGGTTTGTTCGCTGGCCATCGGGATCACTTCAGGGGTGACCGGCGAACCAGGGCGAACCCGTTGCAGACCCTTGACGATGACGGTGTCGTCCTTGTTCAGGCCGCTGCGCACGATGCGCAAACCTTCGATCTTCGGACCCAGCTCGACCGAGCGATAAACAGTCTTGTTGTCGGCATCCATCACCAGCACGAACTTTTTACCCAGATCGGTACCGACCGCTTCGTCGTTGATCAGCACGGCGGAATAGGTGCCGCTGCCGACCAGTTTCAGACGGGCATACAGGCCTGGGGTGTAGGCGCCGTCGCTGTTGTCGAACACGGCACGACCGCGGATGGTGCCGGTTTTCGGGTTGACCTGGTTGTCGACGAAGTTCATCACGCCCTGGTGTGGGTTGCCGTCTTCGTTGGAGAGGCCGAGGTATACCGGCGTGGTCGCACCGCGTTTGCCCTGGCGAGCGAGCTGGGTGTATTTGAGGAACACACGCTCGTCAGCGTCGAAGTAGGCGTAGACCTTGTCGGTGGACACCACACTGGTCAGCGCGGTGGTATCGGCGGTCACCAGGTTACCGGCGGTGATTTCCGCACGGCTGACGCGGCCACTGATCGGCGCGGTGACACGGGTGAAGCTCAGGTTCAGTTTGGCCAGGTCCAGTTGCGCCTGGAGGGCACCGACGGCGGCGCGGGCTTCTTGAGCCGCGCTGGTGCGCGAATCGGCCAGCTCGGCGGAGATCGCGTTGCTGGTGCGCAGACGCTCACCGCGTTGGGATTCGTTTTCGCTGCGGGTGGCGGTGGCGCGGGATTGGGCAACCAGGGCTTCGAGGCGGCGGACCTCGGCCTGGAATGGACGCGGGTCGATCTGGAACAGCAGGTCGCCTTTCTTGACCAAAGCGCCTTCAGTAAAGGCCACTTCATCGATCTGGCCAGAGACCCGTGGACGTATTTCTACGGTTTCCGGGGCTTCGAGGCGCCCGGTGAATTCGTCCCACTCGTTAACCGGTTGTTCCAGCACCTTGGCCACGCTGACCTTGGCTGCGGGCATAGTGGCGGCCGTGTCCGGAGTCTTGCCGCAGGCGCTCATCACCAGTACGGCCAACAGGGCCAACGGGAAGCGTAAATGTTTGAGTGATTGTTCCATGGATGCATCCGCCAATGTATTGAGAATGGACGGATGATGCTCGGCGAGGATGTATCGCACGAATCGAATGAGCTAAAGGTAACTATCATTCGGAATGATATAAGCGACAACCAAGCTCTCTAGCGTGCACCTGTCGTTAGGCGGCTATCAATTGGATTGATGACAATTCAGTGTTGCGGGGAATGCAAAAGTTAGACGTAGAACCGAGTCGCTGCCATCGCGAGCAAGCCCGCTCCCACATTGAGTCTGTGGTGTTCACAAATCCCTGTGGGAGCGGGCTTGCCCGCGAAGAGGCCATCAGCCCTCATAACAATCAGGATCAGGCCAAACTATCCGGATCACCAAAGAACATCTGAATTCGCGAGCGTAACCAACGCTCACCCGGATCATTATCCTGCGACCCACGCCAGGCCATGTGCAATTCAAAACTGCGCACCGGCAACGGCGGGTCTTCAGCCCGCACACCGCCGGCCGCGGTCAGCGCTTCAGCCGTGTAATCCGGCACGGTCGCGACAATATCGGTCCCGCTGATGAGTGTGCTAAGTCCGTTGAACTGCGGCACCGCGAGCACCACATGGCGTTTGCGTCCGAGCTTTTCCAGTTCTTCATCTATAAAGCCGCTCAGGTCACCGGCGAACGATACCAGTGCATGAGGCCGCGCACAGAAATCATCCAGGCTCAACGGCCCTGGCACCGTGTCGGCCCGCAACAGCTTCGGCATGCTGCGGCGCAGTACTTTGCGCTTGGCGTTGGCCGGCAGGTCGGCGGTGTAGCTGACGCCGATGGAAATCTCGCCCGAGGCCAGCAGGCTCGGCATCAGGATGTAGTTGGCCCGACGCACTACCAGCACGATCCCTGGGGATTCGGCGCGCAGGCGCTTGAGCAGCATTGGCAGCAGTGCGAACTCGACATCGTCCGACAGACCGATACGAAACACCGCGGTGCTGGTCGCCGGATCGAATTCCGCCGCACGACTGACCGCGGTGGAAATCGAATCCAGTGCAGGCGAGAGCAGGGCGAAGATTTCCACCGCCCGGGCGGACGGTTCCATGCTGCGGCCGGTACGCACGAACAACGGATCATCGAACAGCCCGCGCAGGCGCGAGAGCGCCGCACTGATGGCCGGCTGGCCGAGGAACAGTTTCTCCGCAGCGCGGGTCACACTGCGTTCGTGCATCAATGTTTCGAAAACGATCAACAGGTTCAGGTCGACACGACGCAGGTCATTACGATTCATCTGGAGTCCTGGCAGAGTCATCAAGCTTGACGAGAGCGGCCATATGAGAACAATGGCCGGCATGAATATTACGGGGAAAGGCTGCTACTCTGCACCGAGTAATTCAGTTTTCCTGAAAAGGGCTGCTTCGGTTTTCACGGCATTTGACGATGTCGCCGGCGCTGCGGAATCAATGACAGGCATGTCGACTATTAATAGCCACTGATAGTCTTGGGTAGAAAGCCCAGATAGAGTTCATGGCATTAGAGGTTTCTTTGACGAGGTTTGCGATGTCCCGCACGATCCGTTTTCACAAGTTTGGTCCAGCCGAGGTGCTCAAATGCGAAGAGCATGCGGCCGCTCTCCCTGCGCCGGGCGAAGTGCAGGTGCGCGTCGAGGCGATTGGCATCAGCTGGTACGACATTCTCTGGCGCCAGAACCTGGCCTCATCCCACGCTCGTCTGCCTTCAGGCCTTGGCCATGAAATGGCCGGTGTCGTGACGGCGCTCGGCGAGGGCGTCGATGATCTGGCAATCGGCGACAAGGTCGCCAGCTTCCCGGCTGAAAGCCCGAACGATTATCCGGTCTACGGCGAACAGATCGTCCTGCCTCGCTCGGCACTGACCCGCTACCCGGACGTGCTCAGCCCGATCGAAGCCAGCGTGCATTACACGCCGCTGCTGATCGCTTACTTCGCTTATGTCGATCTGGCACGGGTCAAACCCGGGCAATTCGCCCTGGTGACCGACGCCAGTCACTGTGCCGGTCCGTCCTTTGTACAACTGGGCAAGGCTCTGGGTATCCGGGTCATTGCCGCGACCAAGACCGCAGAAGAGCGTGAAAACCTGCTGTCCCTGGGTGCCGAGAAAGTCATCGTCACCGAAGAACAGGATCTGCTGATGCAGATCAACAAGATCACCGACAACCGTGGCGTGGACGTTGTGTTCGACGGTCTCGGCGGTCCACAGATGTCGTTGCTTGGCGATGTGCTTGCACCTCGCGGCAGCCTGGTGCTGTACGGCCTGCAAGGTGGCAACCAGACGCCGTTCCCGGCCTGCGCAGCGTTCCAGAAGAACATCCAGTTCTTTGTGCACTGCATCGGCAACTTCACTGGCAAGCCTGAGCTGGGCATCATCCAGGACCAGGTCGCACTGCAACGCGCCTTGCGCGACATCAACCAGATGACCGCCGACCGCGTGCTGCTGCCGCTCAAGACTCGGGTCTTCCCGTTTGCCGAGTTTGTAGAAGCACACCGTTACATGGACGAATGCCCATGCCGCGAACGGGTCGCCCTCCAGGTCGAACCTGCATAAGCCCTTGAAATAAGCCCCTTCTGCAAGAGTCCGTGCCCCCACGGACTCTTCTGTTTTCAGCCCCTGCCAAAATGAGCCCATTGCGCTGTCAATGGGGCAGTTCAGCAACTGAACTGGTTTTTGCTCGCAATCTGTATCTTCTAATCATCATATAAGCCTTGATAATTGAATGATTACTTTCATCTCAAGGAATGAGTCATGGCTGGGTATCGGCTTGATACTTTTCAATACACACTGTTAATACATATCCGACCAATAGTTCGTCGTTGCGCAGTTGCCAAAAAAACATGGGTGACTTCTTTCTCTATTTCTTGTGCTAATTGTCTGTGGGACGCTGTCGGACATTTCCTAGGATGTCGCTCGCAGCCGCAAGAGGCCGGCTCTACAGGGGTTGGCAGCCACCTACCCCTGGTGGGAGCAGGGGAGACTTCTAGTTATTTCAAATAATTACTAAAAGCTTAAGTGCTAGCATTTGGCAATAGCGTCCAGTACTTCAATCGTGGCAAGCAACCCATTGCGCAATGCGTGTCGTTGTTGGCGCGATATCGAACTTACAAGCATCAGGTAAATAAAGATGACCAATATCCATGACCAAGCGATGAACTATGTCTATCAGCAAGTGCTGCAGCGATTGCTGAGTTTCTTCTCGCGTGCCGAACGCACGGCATTGCAGCTGATGATTCAGCGACTGGTGGTGGCCGCAGGGGGCATGGAGCGTATTGGCGATTACAAGGTCCTGGCGATTCAGTCCGGGTCCCGCGACAGTTGTTACACCCTGGCGCTGCTGCGCGCCGCGCAGCTGAGTATCGCCGGCCGGGCGCCAGCGACATTCCAGTTGCGAGTGGCATCCTTGCGCTTGAACGACGCAAGCCCGACGGCCCTGGAAAACATCCATCGCAGCTACAGCGCCTTGTTCCTCTACGACGATCCTCGGGTCGAAGTGTTGATGGTTGATAACCGGGAAGTCCTGCCGTTCAACCACCTGGCGCCGATTTCCGAAGGCGGCCGTGAGTCGAATCGGCTCAATCTTTTGATGGTGGGCCATTGTCGCGCCTGGAACGGGCCGCTTGATCTGTGGGACGACGGGTATCTGGCTACCGGCGAGTTCTATGGGCAAATAGCTCGTTGGGACAGCGGTGTGGATGCATTGATCAGCAGCGACTCACCTCGTCAGCAGAAGCAGTTTCTCGACGGGTTGAAACGTGCTGCCGCCAAGGCGGGGCTCAAGACCTCGAATCACCATGAAACCGGCTACGAGACGCTTTTCGCGCTGCTCGATGAACTGGGCTGCGACTGCTACCGCGCTTTTTATGCTGAGCATGACCAGGTTGCGTGGCGTCCGGCCGAACAATTCGAGACCTGTCGTCGCGCCACGTACATCGACATTCACGACTTGTTGGTCAGCAACCTGGAAGAGCGTTGGCCACTGCTCACCGAGTTTCTAGGTTTTCAACCTGACGAACTGGCGGCCCAGCTCCGCGACAACGAGTACGTCAGCCTTTCTATCTCTGCACACATGCGGGGTTTGCAGTCGTGCTTCGTGCAGGGCCGCGGCTACGAGACGGGTGTCGCCGAATTCCTGCAACGGGCATTGGTGATGATGCGGCGCAAACAACTGGCGGAACGGTTGTGCGAACAAGCGGTAGAGGCGTTCGGCAATCCGGCGACGTTGGGCGAGCAGCGCGTGCTGGCAGCGGCCGAGGCTCAAAAAACCCTTGGCTTGAGCGAGGCTCAACTGGTGTGCCTGCTCTTTTCACCTTTCGTCGAGAATGGCGCGGCGCTTGAGCTTTTTCTGCGCCAGTGCCACCCCGGCATGCTCGTGGCGATGCCTGATTTGCACCGGGCAATGCAGGGCAATCCTGTGCCAGAGCAGGTTCTGCAATGGATGACCGACGTCAGCGGGTTGCCTGTCAGCTTGATCGGCAAGCTTTACCGCATGGGCCCGGTGTCTGCGGATGAAGGTAGGGTCGGCGCGCTGGAAAACGACGGCGAGGGTGTGCAAGCCGCAACCGACTATGACGACGACACGGCGGTGGCGGATGAATGGTCAGCGGGGCGCTGAAAGTGCGTGGCTTGACAGATTTCTTGACGATGCATGATGACGTTCATACGGCATTCGGCCCTCGCCCATGAAAGGGCCACGAGAAACTGACTTCGCGTATCAGGCGGTGTACCGATATCTGACTAACCTGATCAACGAACCGGTCAGTGACACGCGAGTCCGTCTGCCTTCGTTGCGACAGTTGGCGGAGCGTCTGAGCGTGTCTATCTCGACCATTCAGTACGCTTATTCGCTGCTGGAGAAGGAAGGGCGCGTTTATTCGGTGGCCAAGTCCGGCTATTACGCGTTACCGGTGTCCTCCATCAGCACGCTCAGCAGTGGCAACGACCTGCTCGAAACCGTTTATGTCAACGCCAGACGTCCCGGAATGCTGGTCTTGAGCGCCGATGAACCGGCGTTGTTGCAACCCCTCGACAGTCCGTTGTTACTGCTGGAACGAGAACTGCTGCGTCAGTATCCGCGTCAGCCGCAACCGACATCGCAACCTTGCGGCGAGCTGGAATTGCGCATTGCCCTGGCAGCGCGCTATACCACCTCGCCGCTGCGCTGCTGGCACGCCGACGATGTCTATATTGGCGCTGACCTGCGTGGCGTGCTGGAAATTCTGATCGCGGTGTTGAATCTCAAGGACGCCACGGTGTTGGTCGAGTCGCCGTGCGATTGGGCGATTCTGCGGTTGCTCCAGGCTGCGCAGGTGCGAGTGATCGAGCTGGCGGTGCAATCGAGCGGTGGCCTGGACGTCGAATGGCTCAAGGAGCTGCTGGAGACCGAGCCGGTGCGGCTGGTGATGGTTTCATCCGGGCTGAACATGCCGCGAGGCAGCCGGGCACCCGATGACAACCGACAAGCCGTCGCGCAGTTGCTGGAGCGACATGGCAGTTGGGTGTTGGAAAACGACTGCTACGGCGAACTCGGATTCGAACCGGACGGCCAGCGGTTTCGCGACTTGCTGGACCCTGATCGGCTGATCGTGTTTTCCACCTTCGAGAAAATCATCGGACCGGAGGCGCCATACGGCTATCTGCTGTCGCGGCATTTCAGTGCTGAACTGCAACGGTACTTTCTGCTGCGATCGTTCCGCTTGTCACCGATTCGCCAGAAAGCCATCGCCCGCCTGTACGGCAATGGACGTGTCGATCAGCACCTTCAGGTATTACGGCGGATGCTCAAGGATCGCAAGGTGCAGATGGCGCAGTTGTTGCAGGAGCGTCTGGGGGATGCCTTGCACTTTGTCGAACCCCAGGGCGGTGCAACCATCTGGGTTCGTTCGCTGCGCCAGGTCGATGTGCGTCGAGTGTTCCAGCGCCTGCTCAAGCACCAGGTGGTGATCGCACCGGGAGAGCTGTTCAGTCTCCAGGGCTTGCATGCGCAACACTTGCGCCTGAGTCACACCTTCGGCGGTGATCACGACCTTGGCGCGGCAATGGGCTTGTTAGGGGACGCCTTGCGTCTGGAATCGACCGATTGAACGGGAGGCACCCACCCTGCGTGACGCTCATGGATCGATCCCATCGCGCTACGGTCAAACTGCCAGTAAACTGCGTTCCTATTCCTGAACCACTCTACTTCAGAGGTTTTGCATGACACTCAGTCCTTTTGCGGGCAAACCGGCACCGGTAGAACTGTTGGTCGACATCCCGCGACTGGTAACGGCCTATTACACCGGTCGGCCCGATGCCGCCATTTCGACCCAGCGCGTAGCGTTTGGCACATCCGGGCACCGAGGCAGCTCGTTCGACTTGAGTTTCAACGAATGGCATGTTCTGGCGATCAGCCAGGCAATCTGCCTGTACCGCGAAGCCCAAGGCATTGACGGTCCGCTGTTCGTCGGCATCGACACCCACGCGTTGTCCACCCCGGCCGGCGCCAGTGCCCTTGAAGTACTGGCCGCCAACGGCGTGACGGTAATGATCGCCGAAGGTGACGAATACACCCCGACACCGGCCATTTCCCACGCCATTCTCTGCTACAACCGCGGACGCACGTCGGGCCTGGCGGACGGCATCGTCATCACGCCGTCGCACAATCCGCCGCAAAGCGGTGGCTACAAATACAACCCTACCAATGGTGGCCCGGCCGATACCCATATCACCAAGTGGATCGAAGCCAAGGCCAACGAACTGCTGAGCAACAAGCTCGCCGGCGTCAAGCGCATCAGCTACGAGCAGGCGCTGAAGGCCAGCACGACCCATCGTCACGACTACCTCAATACCTATGTTGCCGACCTGATCAACGTGATCGACTTTGACGCCATCCGTGATGCCAAACTGCGTCTGGGTGTCGATCCGCTGGGCGGAGCAGGGGTGCGCTACTGGTCGGCGATTGCCGAGCATTACCGTCTGGATCTGGAAGTGGTCAACAAACAGGTCGATCCGACCTTCCGCTTCATGACGGTCGACTGGGATGGTCAGATCCGTATGGACCCATCGTCCACTCACGCCATGCAGGGCCTTATCGGTCTGAAAGAGCGTTTCGACGTAGCTTTCGCGTGCGACCCGGACCACGATCGCCATGGCATCGTGACCCCGTCCGGTGGTTTGCTCGCGCCGAACAACTACCTTGCCGTATCGATCGATTACCTGTTCCAGAACCGTCCGCAGTGGCGCGCCGATGCGGCCGTGGGTAAAACCGTGGTCAGCAGCGGCTTGATCGATCGCGTGGCAAAACGTCTGGGGCGTCGCCTGTACGAAGTGCCGGTCGGCTTCAAGTGGTTTGCTGATGGCTTGTTCGACGGTTCTCTGGGCTTTGGCGGCGAAGAAAGCGCCGGCGCTTCGTTCCTGCGTAAGGATGGCAGCGTCTGGTGCACCGACAAGGACGGCTTGATCCCGGCACTGCTGGCCGCAGAAATGACCGCCCGCACCGGTCGCGACCCAAGTCAGGCCTATCGCGCCTTGACCGACGAACTGGGCGAACCGTTCTCGGTGCGCGTCGATGCCAAGGCCAACCCTGAGCAGAAGGCACTGCTGAGCAAATTGTCGCCGGACCAGGTCACCTCGACCCAGCTGGCGGGCGAAGCGATCCAGAGCATCCTCAGTCACGCACCGGGTAATGACCAGGCGATCGGTGGTCTGAAAGTCATGACCGAGAACGGCTGGTTCGCGGCGCGTCCGTCGGGCACCGAAGACATCTACAAGATCTACGCTGAAAGCTTCGTCAGTGACGAACACCTCAAACAATTGGTGGCAGAAGCGCAAACACTGGTGGACGGCGCAATCTCTGCGAAGTAATCCAGAATGTAAAAAGGGGCGGCCATGACGGTCGCCCCTTTTTTTGTCCCGCGTTTACCCGATCAAGCCAGGTCCACCAGGACGATTTCACTGTCTTCGATGGCGGTCACCCGCAACACTTGCTCATCGGCAACCGCAATGCCGTCTCGAGCTTGTGCACGTAAGCCATTGACTTCAATGATGCCGGTGGCTGGTACCAGATAGGCTCGACGGCCATTGTCCAGGCGATACTCGGCGGATTCACCGGCCTTCAGGTTCGCGGCCACCAATCGCGCATCGGCTCGAATCCGCAGGCTTTGATCGTCGCCGGCCTTACCGCTCGCCAGCGTTACGAAACCCTCGCGCGGGCCTTTTGGAAAGGGCTTCGCGCCCCAGGACGGTGCCAAACCGGTTTCGTTCGGGATGATCCAGATCTGGAAGATCCTGGTCTCGGTGGCTTCCAGGTTGTATTCACTGTGGGCGATCCCGGTGCCGGCGCTCATGACCTGAACGTCGCCCGCTTCGGTACGACCCTTGTTGCCCAGGTTGTCTTCGTGAGTGATTGCGCCTTCACGGACGTAAGTGATGATTTCCATGTCTCGGTGCGGGTGTTTCGGGAACCCGGTGCCAGAGGCAATCACGTCGTCGTTCCACACCCGCAGATTGCCCCAGTTCATGCGTTTCGGGTCATGGTACTCGGCGAACGAAAAGTGGTGATGAGCATCCAACCAGCCATGGTTGGCGCCGCCCAGGGATTTGAAGGGTCTGAGTTCAAGCATGATCGTCTCCTGAAAAGGTTCGTCATGGTGCAGAGCTACTGAGCCATGAAACGCGAACCGGTGGTTGATGGGGAGCATCATCTATCAGGAATTGATCGATAAAAAGCGTAAAAAATGCCTCAATACAATCGAATAATTTGATACAAAATCACCTCGAAAGATTCTCATCCAACCTTCACTTCATCGCATAAGCCAATGACCTGTAAGCATTTCACTAGAACTGAACGGCAAATGCAGACACCATAGCCCTCAACAGCCTCACACCCTGGAGTCAGCCCGCGTGCCGCAACACACCCCCGATCTTCCTCCTGAACTTCGTCCCTTGGCCGAGATGCCGCTGCTCAAGCGTCTGGCCGCCCGGTTCTTTGGTCATGGCCTGACGCGTCTGCGCGCACAACACCGGGCATCCTGGCTGCACGGCCAGGCCGACGGCTTTCGCAGCGGGCACAGTGCCGGCGTGGATTACGGCTATAAGGAAGGCAAACTTGAAGGGTTGGAGGAAGGCCGGCAGGTATTGTTGATCCGCGACTCGCGCTCGACTGAACACCGGCCACCCAACGTTGACGAGAATCTGTTCGACGATTGGCGTCTGCCGTTGAGCGCTGAGTTGAAGAAGCGCATGAAGACGGATGTCGCTCGACTGCTGCCACCGCACGCCCAGCCCAGTGCCGCGCAGTGGAAAATGATCTTCAGCGACACACCGTCGACCTCGGTGATTGCCGGCGCGGGTGCCGGTAAGTCGACCACGTTGGTGTTGCGTATTTTGCTGCTGACCCATTATCTGGGGTTCGAGCTGAGTTCGATGACGGTGGTGACCTTTACCCGTGAATCGCGCAAAGACTTCATCAACAAACTGATCGAGCTGTTTGCACTCTGGGGCCAGTCGCTCAGTTTCAAAGAGGCGCGCGATCTGGTGCGCACCTTCCATTCGAGAATCCTGCCGATGGTTCGCAGTCTGCCGGGTTTCGAGCGGCTGCAAGCCTTCGAAAACCTCAGTCACCGTGCGCAGAGCGGCGACGAGGAGGTCGACAGCAATCCTTTCGACCTGCGCATCAACGACGCCCAGCGTCAACAACTCAACGCTTGCTATCACAGCCTGCACACACGCAATGAGCGCTTTCGCGAATTGATCAAGCCATTGTCCCGTCATGCGCTGCAACTCAAGGAGCTGGAGCGCGATCACCCGGACGTGCAGAAACGCATGGCCGTGACCGAACTGGCCGCCAAGCGTGATGAAGAACTCTGCGACGCTATCGAAGATTTGTGGTTTCGCGCGGGTGCCTGGCCAATCAAAGGCATCGAGCCGAAGCGCCACACATTCGATATCAACGGCTCGACATTTCATTGTCATGGCTATATTCCGAGCCTGGACGCTTGGGTGGTGCTGGGATTCGATCCCCGGGAAAACCCGCAGGTCAGCCGCCCCAATGCCAAATTGAGCGTGCGCGCGGAATGGGCTGTAAAACGCACCCTGTTTCAAGCTTTCTGTCGTAAGCCATTGATATGGCTTGATAGTTACGAGTCATCAAAGCGTGTATTGGCGTCTCTTGGAGGCGATGCCAGTGCCGGGCCGGGCTTCGATTACAAGGTTAAGGGCGAGCTCAACTCTGCGCCGTTACTGGACTGTTTTGTTGCTGCCGCCGGTTTTATCGAGAATCTTGGCCTTGATGTACCCAATGCCGTGGGCCAGATGAGTTTTGCCAAGGACGACCCCGACCGGTTTTTCTTCGAGGCCTTGAGCCTGTACTGGCGAGCGCTGGAAGATCATCTGCTCGATCAGAAGCCACCGGTGATGACCTACAACCGGATGTTCGCCTTGTTCAGTGAACATTCGCCGGAAAACCTGAAGCTGCTGAGCGATGAGTTGCTCAGGCCGATGTCGCACTTGATGATCGACGAGTTTCAGGACGTATCGCCGCAGATCGTTTCCTGGATTCGCGCGAGCCTGGCGGAAATCCGCAGTCGGGGGCCGGCCATGCACGTGGGGCGTGGCGCACAACGTTCGTCGTTGCTCTGTGTCGGCGATGACTGGCAATCCATCTACGGCTGGCGGGGCAGTTCGCCGAGGTACTTCATGGAATTCAACAAGGAATTCCCTTCACCCAGCACGACCAAAGTCATGCTGAGCGACAACTACCGCAGTCACCAGCACATCATCGATGCTGCCGAACATATCGTTCGTGCGGCGCCGGCGATCGCGGGCAAGAAGGCCAAGGCCAGTGGCGAGCCGAAGGCATTACTGCCGGTTAACGTTCTCGATCGTGACGATCAAGGCATGGCCAAACGCCTGATGGAGCACTACAAAAAGGGCGATTCAATCTTGATGCTTTATCGAAAAAGCAGCGATAAGTCATTGATAGAAGAGCATATTCAGTCTGTAGTTAATGTGGATTCTAGCTTGCCGTATGAAGCGCGAAGGCTCAAGCAACTGACTTATCACAGCGCCAAGGGACTTCAGGCCGACGCCGTGTTCCTGCTGGGTGATTGTCAGCACCTGACCAGTTCACCGTACAAGAACCAGGTCTACCGCATGGCAGGTCTGGGTAAGTCAGGCGACAGCGAAGCGTACGACAGCGCACAGAAAGACGAGGTCCTGCGACTGGCTTACGTCGGCATCACTCGGGCGGTGAGTCATTGCTATTGGTATGTCGATGGGCAAGACACCCAGGCGGCCAACCTGCCTAAAGCGTCCGATCGGATCGGCAAGGGCAAGGCGTTCTTTGCCGACCACCGACAGGGCAAGACATCGGCGTGAACCGTAAAAAATCGTCGCGCACAAAAAAGCCCACTTAACGTGGGCTTGTTGTTGAAGGTACAGCCTTCAGGCATAGCTCCTGAGGGCGGCTGGCGGAATGAAAGCCTCAAGCTCGTCTTCCACCGCTTCGATTATTCGTTCTACATCCGCAGCATTCATTACTGTCGCGCAAGGAATTCCGGCGATGGCGATCATGGTCTCGCCACTGGCACGGTCAAATAGACGGGCAATCATGCTGCCCGGCGCATCCATGCTCGCCTCGAAACCCATGGGATGAAAATGCCAGCGCATCAGCTGGCAGGCGTTTGGAAAGGTGACTTTGCTGAACCCTCTATTCATATATAGCCCGCCTTATTCATCGAGCGCTTCCTTTAGCTCATGTTAGGAGGGAAGAACCTTCAATGGCTCAACCGGTGACTGCCTTTAAAAGTAGCAGCCAAATGTGAAAACAATGTGGTCTTTTCAGGCCGTTTAGCGATTGGTTCAGTTTTTTTGATGCAGGTCATGGAAATGGTCGGTGTTCCGCCGTTGGCCACCACTGGTTGGTCATTGAAGCTGAGACGGAATTTCGGCAAGCTCGGCTTTTTCTCGCCGAGTCCTTTATGCACGCCGATGATGATGGTCCGCTGCAAAACCAGGCCACGGGCGACACGGTGATGCGTTATCACTTGCGCTGGAAACACCGGGACCTGGACGGGGTGATGGCGCTCTATCATCCAGAGATCCAGTACAGCGATTTTTTCCAGAACCGTGTGATGGGGCTGTCCGAATTACGTGAATACGTGCGCAGCAGCATGCCCCGCGATCCCGATGAGGCCCTGGAACACTCGGACCGTATTCGTCTGGACGGCAACACGGCGTTCATTCAGTACCGTATAACCCTGCGCGGCGGTGAAGGCCTGGTGTCGTTTCGGGCCAGCGAGGCGATTACCGTACGTGACGGACTGATCTGGCGGGTCAACGAATACGCCTCGCTGGTGCATGAACAGCCCTCCAGCAAAGCCGCCAGCAGCCAACGCCCGGCGGTCAGTCGGCTCGGGCTGTCGGCACGCCAGCTGAGTTTCATGGCTGAAGACTTGCAGCAATATTTTCAGCGCCAACAACCTTATCTCGATCCCGAACTCGACCTGCAACGGGTGGCGAAGGAGTGCGGGTACAGCCGCAATCAGATTTCCTATCTGCTGAATCAGGTGCTTGGCCAGAGCTTCTACCGATACGTCAACCAGGCGCGCCTGCAGCATTTGCTCACGGCACTGGATAACGCCACGCCGCCACTGCGTATCGACGAACTGGCGTTTGCCGCCGGGTTCAATTCGTTGTCGGCGTTTTACAGCTGCTTCCGTCAGCACACCGGCCAGTCGCCCAAGGCCTACGTAAAACAAATTTCTTTGCGTGCACGCGCGCAAGACAGCCTCTGAGTCCACGCACTAGGATCGACGCCATCGAAGTTTGAGTGGCGGAGTCTTGCATGTCGGCGTGGCGCACTATCAGTTTGTGGATGGATCAACTCGACGAGCCATTATTGGCGCGTCCGGCGCTGGAACAGGATCTGGACGTCGATGTCGCCATCATTGGCGCCGGATACACCGGCCTCTGGACCGCGTACTACCTCAAACGCCAGGCGCCCAACCTGAGCATTGCCATCGTTGAAGCGCAAACCGCCGGTTTTGGCGCCTCGGGGCGTAACGGCGGCTGGCTGATGGGCAATGTGCTGGGCGAAGACCGCTTGCTCGCCGACTTGTCGCCCGAACAGCGCCGGGCTTCTTTCGATTTGCTGCACGGCATTCCGGATGAAGTCGGAAGGGTCCTCGAACGTGAAGGCATCAACTGCGATTACCGCAAAGGCGGGGCGCTGTATTGCGCTGCCCGCTATCCGGAACAGGAAGCCAGCCTTCGGCACTATCTCGACACGCTCTATCGCCAGGGATTGACCGAAAGCGATTACCGCTGGCTAAACCCCGAGCAGTTGGCGCAACAGATCAGAGTCGCCAAACCTTATGGCGGTATCTATGCACCGCACGTTGCGACCCTTCACCCGGCAAAGTTGGTGCGAGGTCTGGCTCGGACGGTGGAGAAAATGGGCGTCAGGATTTACGAGAACAGCCCGGTCACCCAATGGCAATCGGGTGGCCTGCACACGGCGAAAGCCTCGGTTCGTAGCCATTGGATCGTGCCGGCGGTCGAAGGTTACTCAGTCACCTTGCCACCGTTGGGGCGTTATCAGCTGCCGGTGCAAAGCTTGATAGTGGCCACCGAGCCGTTATCCGCTGCCACGTGGGATGAAATCGGCCTGAGTCGCGGCCAGGCCTTCAGCGAAAACAGTCGCCAGGTCACTTACGGTCAGCGCACGGCTGACAACCGGTTGGTGTTCGGCGCCCGGGGCGGTTATCAGTTTGCTGCCAAGTTGCGCCATGACTTCGACTTGACCACCAGCGAAGTAGAGCTGCGGCGTTATCTGTTTGGCGAACTCTTCCCGCAGCTCAAGAACGTGCAGATTACCCATGCCTGGGGCGGCAATCTGGGAATGTCCCGGCGTTTCAAGCCGCACATGCTGTGCGATCAGGCCAGCGGCATCGCCTTGTCGGGAGGCTATGGCGGGGAGGGCGTCGGTGCCAGCAACCTGGGTGGCCGGACGCTGGCCGACCTGATTCTGCAGCGCGACACCGAGCTGGTTCGCCAGCCGTGGGTCATCCAGGGAGGGCTCGACGCGCTCCGGGCCTGGGAGCCGGAGCCCTGCCGCTGGCTTGGTTACAACGCGATCATCCGCAGCTTCGTCCATGAAGACCAGACCCTGGCCAACCCGGCCACCGCACCCTGGCGTCGCAAACTGGCCACCGGTATTGCCGGTTTCATGGAAGGTTTCATGCAGTAAATGGTGCGTTCTTCATCTACAGGCTCAATCGACAGGTACTCCCATGAGCATCACGCAATTCAAGCACACCGCAACCCTGGAGCTGGAAGCGTCGAATCCGGTCGCCGTACCACTGGGCTTGCCCGTGGCAGTGGCCTCGACCACCAGCGTTGAACGCGACGATGGCGTCGAAACCGGCGTCTGGGAATGCACGCCCGGCCGCTGGCGACGGCAGATCGTCGCCCAGGAGTTCTGTCACTTCATCCAGGGGCGCTGCACATTTACCCCCGATGACGGTGAAACCCTGCACATAGAAGCCGGCGATGCACTGATGTTGCCAGCCAACAGCCTCGGTATCTGGGATATCCAGGAAACCGTGCGCAAGACCTACGTTTTGATTTTTTGATCCTCTGATTGCCTGCCAACAACAACAAACCCATCAGGAATCGACTCATGATCCGAAAGACACTGACTCTGGCTCCCCTCGCGCTTTTCGCGACCCTCGGCCACGCGGCCGAAACCGTCAAGATCTACAACTGGTCGGAATACATCGCCCCGGACACCACCAAAAACTTCCAGAAAGAAACCGGCATCGCGTTCAGCTACGACGTCTTCGACAGCAATGAAACCCTCGATGGCAAATTGATGACCGGCAAATCCGGCTACGACGTGGTGTTTCCGTCCAACCACTTCATGGCGCGGCAGATTCAAGGCGTGGCGCTGAAGAAGCTCGACAAGAGCCAACTGCCGAACTGGAAAAATCTCAACCCGGCGCTGCTCAAGGCCTTGCAAACCAACGATCCGGGCAATGAACACGGCTTCCCGTACCTCTGGGGCAGCACCGGCATCGGTTACAACATCGCCAAGGTCAAGGCCGTGTTGGGTGATAACGCGCCAGTGGACTCCTGGGACCTGATTTTCAAACCCGAAAACATGCAAAAGCTGCAGAAGTGCGGCGTGGCCATCCTCGATAACGGGCCCGAACTGTTGCCGGCGGCCCTGAACTACCTGGGCCTGCCGCATCACAGCAAAAACCCGGAAGACTACAAAAAGGCTGAAGCGCTGCTGATGAAAGTCCGCCCGTATGTCAGCTACTTCCACTCGTCCAAGTACACCAGCGACCTGGCTAACGGCGACATCTGCGTGGCCGTCGGCTTCTCCGGTGACATTCTGCAAGCTGAAAACCGCGCGAAAGAAGCCAGGAACGGCGTCGACATCGGCTATTCGATTCCCAAGGAAGGCGCCGCGATCTGGTTCGACATGGTCGCCATGCCGGTAGACGCCCCGGACGAAAAGGCCGGTTATGCCTTCATGAACTACCTGCTGCGCCCGGACGTCATGGCCAGCATCAGCAACTACGTGCACTACGCCAACGGTAACGAACAGGCCGACAGCCTGATCGACCCGGCGATCAAGAATGACACCAAGGTCTACCCGAGCCCGGACATGATGGGGAAATTGTTTGCGCTGGAGGCGATGCCGCTGAACATTGACCGGGTTCGTACGCGGGTCTGGAACAAGATTCGAACCGGGAGCTGAGGGATTAGAGATGTTCAGAACGCAAGCGTTAGCTTTCGTTCGTGGAAGCCGAGCTGCCTGATATCACGAAAAAGTATAACTAACTGTCATTTATGACAGTCACAAAGCTCTCGTGCGATTGGTTCAATGCTTTGACGGCTGATGGCCGTCAGGGAGGACTGATTTTTAATCGAGGATTTGTTATGTCTACGCAAACGGATGTCATGAAGGGGACGGTCACCGAAGAGGGTGCCGAAGAGATCGAATATCTGGCTACGCACGTGGGTAGGGCAGAACCGCAAGGCCAACTCCATGTTTGGGGAATAATGGTTGACGGGGAGCAAGGAGAGGTGCCAGGGGCCGGCAAATCAATTAGTTTTACTCTTGATAACAATGACTTACCTGGCGGCACATACGATGTGAACAGCCGTGAGGTAGTAAGCGCATCCTACATCATTCAACCTTTTGGTCCCGTTTTTGAAGCAGAGAAGGGGTTCATCGAGATTGAGAGGCACACTGGCGAACCACTTCGCATTAACGGGCGCATGGCGTTCCGCGCGAGAGCCAAGAACGGCAGGTACGTTGATGTCAATGTGGTGTATGCGATAGAAGGCATCGATGTGCCGCCTGGACGCAAAAAGCTTCAGGATTGATCTATCAGTGGAGAGCGGCGGGATTTATCTGGTCGGTAATTCCTTCCGCGACCTTGTTACACGCAGTACTCACCAAACGTTTAATTGATTGATGGCAATGCGCTGGCACTCATATTAATAAGTTCAGCAAAGTGAGACCCCATCGACAAAAAGCAACTTACCTCTATTTAATAATTAAATATCAAATTGTCAGACAATTTGCGCAAACCGCCATCTAACAAACAATATTTCGACAGCACAGGCATTGTTTCCGGGTACTTGCAGGAACAACTCAATTTGACGTCAAAAAAAATGTAGACGTTTGATTTCAAATTGTGTCAGTTTTCTTTCGCCTTCATTGGGCGAGTGATAGGACGATCTCGCCAGAGATCGTTGCTGTCTGACAAAAAAACTGTTCCATAGCTAAACAAGGAAGTGTGTTTATGTCGAAAGTAAAAGACAACGCTATTGATACCGCCGCACAGGCGTTCCAGCCACTGCAAGCATTGGCTGCATCCAGTTCTGCGTTCAACCAGATCAATAGCTTCAGCCATCAGTATGATCGGGGCGGTAACCTCACGGTCAATGGCAAACCCTCCTTCTCCGTCGACCAGGCAGCGACCCAGTTGCTGCGCGATGGTGCTGCCTACCAGGACAAGGACGGCAGCGGCAAAATCGAACTCACCTACACGTTCCTGACCTCTGCGTCGTCGAGCACCATGAACAAGCACGGGATTACCGGGTTCAGCCAGTTCAGCGCTCAGCAGAAAGGCCAGGCCGTGCTGGCCATGCAATCCTGGGCCGACGTGGCCAATGTCACGTTCACCGACAAGGCCACGGGTGGCGACGGTCACATGACCTTCGGCAACTACAGCGGCGGCCAGGATGGCGCGGCGGCCTTCGCCTATCTGCCGGGTACGGGCGCAGGTTACGACGGTACTTCCTGGTACCTGACCAACAGCAGCTACACGCCAAACAAAACGCCGGACCTGAACAATTACGGCCGACAAACCCTGACCCACGAAATCGGTCACACCCTGGGCCTTGCCCATCCTGGCGACTACAACGCCGGCGAGGGTGCTCCGACCTACAACGACGCGTCCTACGGGCAAGACACCCGCGGTTACAGCGTCATGAGCTACTGGAGTGAAAGCAATACCAGCCAGAACTTCAGCAAGGGCGGCGTCGAAGCTTATTCGTCCGGTCCGCTGATGGACGATATCGCGGCCATCCAAAAGCTCTACGGCGCCAACACCACCACCCGCACCGGGGACACCACTTACGGCTTCAACTCCAACGCCGGGCGCGACTTCCTGAGCGCGACTTCGTCGTCGGACAAGGTTGTGTTTTCGGTATGGGATGCGGGCGGCAAGGACACTCTGGACTTCTCCGGTTTTACCCAAAACCAGAAGATCAACCTCAATGAGGCCTCGTTCTCCGACGTTGGCGGCATGGTGGGTAACGTGTCCATCGCCAAGGGCGTCACCGTCGAAAACGCTATCGGCGGTTCGGGCAGCGACCTGCTGATCGGCAACAGCGTGTCAAACGAACTGAAGGGCGGTGCCGGCAACGACATCCTCTTCGGCGCAGGCGGCGCGGACAAACTGTGGGGTGGCGCCGGTTCGGACACCTTCGTATTCGCCGCCAGCAGCGATTCCAAACCCGGTGCTATCGACCAGATCCTCGATTTTGTCAGCGGCCTGGACAAGATCGACCTGACCGGCATCACTAATGGCACGGGCCTGCATTTCGTGAACGCGTTCACCGGTGCGGCAGGCGATGCGGTGTTGACCTCTTCGGGCGGCAACAGCCTGTTGTCGGTGGACTTCTCCGGGCATGGGGTGGCTGATTTCCTGGTCAGCACCGTGGGCCAGGCGGCTTACTCCGACATCGCTGCGTGATGTGAGGTGAAAAGGAGGGCGGCGCAGACGCGCTGCTCTCTGCCCCTTGAATGGAGTAAAGCGCCTTATGATCCATAACCGCTTCACCTGCAGAACAACCGCGTGGCTATTGGCGACGTTCATGATGTTTTTTGGAGATGTAGCCATGGCGAGCAGCCTGAAATTAGCAGACCCCTCGGAACTGGCCGGCAAATGGCAGGCGACCCTGATCGCCAAAGATGACTCGCCAGAGTCCCAGGCGTTGCAGGACAAACCGTCCAACGTCTGTGTCATCGACTTTCAACCGAAACAGACACTGGGCGAGGGCGCCGATTGTCTCAGCGCCTGGCTGGACGGTGAATCTGCGATTGGCTGGTTCCCTGAGCCGGATGGCCTGGCGATCACCGGCAAAGAAGGTTCGAAGATTCTATTTCTCAGCCGCCAACGCGACGGATCGTATAAAGCCACATTGAAATCCGATCTGGTCATAACACTTGTGCGCCAGGTGCAATAAGACGATTCGAGTAGAGCGCTAGTCATTGCCGGCATAAGCACAACACAACTAGTGGAAGCGCTCTGTCGCCCACGAAAAGTTGTTATTAGTTTGTAAGCGCTATTGCAAGGCCTATATCCGCCCCTGCGCGGACAGTTAATGGAAACTTCGCCAGAAAAGGGCGGGGAATAACACCTCAGGAATAACCCATGAAGATGGCAAAGAGCCCGGCCACCGCACCCTTGTTCAAAGCGCTGGGCGACTACAAGAGCATCCTGGTCAGCGTCGGTTGTTTTACCGCGTTAATTAACGTGCTGATGCTGGTCCCGTCGATTTACATGCTTCAGGTCTACGACCGTGTGCTGTCTTCGCAAAATGAAACCACCCTGGCGATGCTGTCGTTGATGGTGGTCGGGTTCTTTGCCTTCATCGGTTTGCTTGAGATCGTGCGCAGCTTCATCGTGATCCGCATCGGCAGCCAACTGGAGCGCCGCTTCAACCTGCGGGTCTATCAGGCCGCATTCGAGCGCAACCTGTTTCGGGGCGAGGGCAACGCCGGGCAAGCGTTGGGGGACCTGACGCAAATTCGCCAATTCGTCACCGGCCCTGCGCTGTTTGCCTTCTTCGATGCGCCGTGGTTTCCGGTCTATCTGTTCGTGATCTACCTGTTCAATGTCTGGCTCGGCGTGTTTGCGACGGTGGGCACGGTGCTGTTGATCGGCCTGGCTTGCCTCAACGAGACAATGACCAAAAAGCCCTTGGGCGAAGCCGCAGGGTTTTCCCAGAAATCCAGCCAACTGGCCACCAGTCACCTGCACAACGCCGAAACCATTCAGGCCATGGGCATGCTCGGGGTATTGCGTACACGTTGGTTCCAGGTCCATTCACGTTTCCTCGGCTTGCAGAACCAGGCCAGCGACACCGGTGCCGTCATCAGCTCCCTGAGCAAAACCCTGCGCCTGTGCCTGCAATCGTTGGTGCTGGGGCTGGGTGCATTGCTGGTGATCAAGGGGGATATGACGGCCGGGATGATGATCGCCGGCTCCATCCTGATGGGCCGCGTCCTGAGCCCCATCGACCAATTGATCGCCGTGTGGAAGCAGTGGAGCGGCGCCAAGCTCGCTTACCGTCGTCTTGATTCGTTGCTGCAAGCCTTTCCACCCAGTGATGAAGCCATGGCGCTGCCGGCGCCGAAGGGTCAGATCAGCTTCGAGCAGGTCAGTGCCGCGCCGCCGGGGCAACGGGCCGCCACGCTGCATTTGGTCAATTTCAGCCTCGGTGCCGGGGAAGTGCTCGGGGTGCTCGGGGCCTCCGGTTCTGGCAAATCGACATTGGCCCGGGTGCTGGTCGGCGTCTGGCCGACGCTGGGCGGGACGGTGCGGCTCGACGGCGCGGACATTCATCGCTGGAACCGCGACGATCTTGGTCCCTACATCGGTTATCTGCCGCAAGACATCGAGCTGTTCAGCGGCAGCATCGCTGAAAACATCGCCCGGTTCAGCGAGGCGGACCCGCAAAAAATCGTTGAAGCCGCGCAGCAGGCCGGCGTTCACGAACTGATTCTGCGCATGCCGCAAGGCTACGACACCGTGCTCGGCGAGGACGGCAGCGGTTTGTCCGGGGGGCAGAAGCAGCGTGTGGCACTGGCGCGGGCGTTGTACGGCAACCCGCGCCTGGTGGTGCTGGATGAACCCAATTCCAACCTCGACACCGTGGGCGAAGCCGCATTGGCCAGCGCCATTGCGCAAATGAAAACCCAAGGCACCAGCGTGATTCTGGTGACCCATCGCTCCTCGGCACTGGCCCAGGCCGACAAGTTGCTGGTGCTCAACGAAGGACGCCTGCAAGCCTTTGGCGCAAGCCAGGACGTGCTCAAGGCACTCGCCGCCAATCAGGAGCAGCAGCGGGAAAAAACCGCGCAAGCACCGGGCGGGCTCAGCATGAGCCGGCAGTATCAGCCCTCGACAAGGAATTCGGGCGTATGAGCAACATCAGCGAAGCCACCATGGAACACGACTACATCGCAGAACGCCCTGAGCGCGACGCGCGTTTCTTCGTCCGCATGGGCTGGATTCTGGCGATCGTCGGCGCCGGCAGTTTCTTCACCTGGGCCAGTCTTGCGCCGCTTGACCAAGGCATTCCCGTGCAAGGCACGGTCGTGGTGTCGGGCAAGCGCAAAGCCGTGCAATCGATGAGCAGTGGCGTGGTCAGCCAGATTCTGGTGCGCGAGGGTCAAGTGGTGAAGCAGGGCCAGCCATTGTTCCAGCTCGACCAGACTCAAGTCGCGGCTGACGTGCAATCGCTGCAAGCGCAATACCGCATGGCCTGGGCCAGTCTGGCGCGGTGGCAGAGTGAACGGGACAACCTCAAACAGGTGAGTTTCCCCGCTGAACTGAGCAACAATCCTGACCCGCGCCTGGCCTTGGTGCTGGAAGGTCAACGGCAGTTGTTCAGCAGCCGCCGTGAAGCGTTTTCCCGCGAACAGGCTGCCTTGCGCGCCAGTATCGAAGGCGCCAGTGCACAACTGGCCGGCATGCGCCGCGCCCGCACGGACTTGACTGCCCAGGCCAGTTCTCTGCAACAACAGCTGAGCAACCTTCAGCCCCTGGCGGATAACGGTTACATCCCGCGTAATCGGTTGATGGAGTTCCAGCGTCAGCTGTCACAGGTTCAGCAACAATTGGCGGAAAACAGCGGCGACAGCGGCCGTGTCGAACAGGGCATCCTCGAATCGCGGCTGAAACTGCAACAGCACATCGAGGAATACCAGAAAGAGGTCCGCACCCAACTGGCCGATGCGCAATTGAAAAGCGTGACGCTGGAAGAGCAACTGACTTCCGCCGGGTTCGATCTGCAACACAGCGAGATCATCGCCACCGCCGATGGCATTGCGGTCAACCTCGGGGTTCATACCGTGGGCGCGGTGGTGCGTCAGGGCGAAACCCTGCTGGAGATCGTGCCTCAGGGGACGAGTCTGGAGGTGGAAGGGCACCTGCCGGTCAACCTGGTCGACAAGGTTGGCACGCACTTGCCGGTGGACATCTTGTTCACCGCGTTCAACCAGAGCCGCACGCCGCGGGTGCCCGGCGAAGTCAGCCTGATCTCCGCCGACCAGATGATCGACGAAAAGACCGGTGCGCCGTATTACGTACTGCGCAGCAGCGTCAGTAATCAGGCCATGGAAAAACTCAACGGTCTGGTGATCAAGCCTGGCATGCCGGCGGAAATGTTCGTGCGCACCGGTGAACGTTCACTCCTCAACTATTTGTTCAAACCGCTGCTCGACCGGGCAGGTTCCGCGTTGACTGAGGAATAAGGATGTTCCGCTGTATGAATAAGCTTTCCATGCTCGCAGCGACCCTGGCGTTGCTGACCTGCAACAGTGCGCTGGCGATGGGACCGTTCGACATCTACGAACAAGCATTGCGCAATGATCCGGTGTTTCTCGGCGCTATCAAGGAACGCGATGCCGGCCTTGAAAACCGCGTCATTGGCCGCGCCGGACTGTTGCCCAGGATCGGTTACAACTACAACAAGGGGCGCAACTCCTCCAAGGCCACCGCCCTCAATGAGCGCGGGCAAAACCGCACCGATGACCGCAACTACAGCAGTTACGGCTCGACCCTGACGCTGCAACAACCGCTGCTCGACTACGAGGCTTACGCGTCGTACCGCAAAGGCGTGGCGCAATCGCTGTTTGCCGACGAAGCCTTTCGCGGCAAGAGCCAGGAATTGCTGGTTCGGGTACTGGAGCATTACACCCAGGCGCTGTTCGCTCAGGATCAGATCGACATCGCGCAAGCCAAGAAAAAGGCTTTCGAGCAACAGTTCCAGCAGAACGAACACATGTTCCGGCAGGGCGAGGGCACGCGTACCGACATCCTTGAGGCCGAGTCCCGCTATGAACTGGCCACGGCCGAGGAAATCGAAGCCCGTGATGAGCAGGACGCATCGTTACGAGAGCTGGGCGCGCTGATTGGCGTGCCGGCGATCAACATCGGGGATTTGGCGCCGCTGGATCAGAGCTTCCAGACCTTCACTCTGCAGCCGGCCAATTACGACACCTGGTATGAGATGGCCGTGGCCAACAACCCGAACCTGGCTTCGCAGCGCCATGCCGTGGAAGTCGCACGTTATGAAGTCGAACGCAACCGCGCCGGGCACCTGCCCAAAGTCAGCGCCTACGCCTCGATGCGCCAGAACGAGTCGGAAAGCGGCAACACCTACAACCAGCGTTACGACACCAACACCATCGGGATTGAAGTCAGCGTGCCGTTGTACGCCGGCGGCGGGGTCTCGGCCTCGACTCGCCAGGCCAGCCGCACCATGGAGCAGGCCGAGTACGAACTGGACGGCAAAACCCGGCAAACGTTGATTGAACTGCGTCGCCAGTTCAGCGCCTGCCTGTCGGGCGTGAACAAGTTGCGCGCTTATCAGAAAGCCCTGACGTCTGCCGAAGCGCTGGTGGTTTCGACCAAGCAAAGCATTTTGGGCGGTGAGCGCGTCAACCTCGATGCATTGAATGCAGAACAACAACTATTTACCACCCGCCGCGATCTGGCACAGGCACGCTACGACTACTTGATGGCCTGGACCAAGCTGCATTACTACGCCGGGACGTTAAATGAGCAGGATTTGGCCAAGGTTGACGAGGCGTTCGGCCAAGGTCCGAGAACGCAATAAATGCCCCAAAAAAAACAAAAAAAGCGAGAAGTGAACATGGACGTACAGATCAAGCCAATGTCGGTCGGCACGCTATTACTCCTGGTGTCAGCAATGCCGGTCTCGGTGCAAGCCGCTTACCTGGAAACCGGCACACCCGGTGATGCCGCCAGTTGGCGCACGGCGGAGTTCCAGCGCGACTGGGGACTCGCCCGTATGCAAGCCGATCAAGCCTACGCCGCCGGCATCACGGGCAAAGGCGTGAAAATCGGCGAGCTCGATTCAGGCTTCGATGCTGCCCATCCCGAATTCGCTACCGACCGTTACCACGGGGTGACCGCCAGCGGCAGCTACGTTGACGGCTCCCGGTTCAATGTCGACGGCACACTCAACGCCAACAACGACTCCCATGGCACACACGTCGCCGGCACCATCGGTGCCTCGCGCGACGGCACCGGCATGCACGGCGTGGCCTACAACGCGCAGGTCTATGTTGGCAACACCAACAAGAACGACAGCTTCCTGTTCGGCCCCAACCCTGATCCACGCTACTTCAAAGCGGTCTATAACGCGTTGGCGGATGCCGGTGTGCGAGCGATCAACAACAGCTGGGGCAGCCAGCCACCGGATGTCAGCTATCGGACCCTCGACGATCTGCAGGCAGCCTACGCCCAGCACTGGAACAAAGGCACCTGGATCGACGAGGCCGCAGGCGTTTCCCGGCGCGGCGTGATCAACGTGTTCAGCGCCGGTAACAGCGGTTACCCCAACGCCAGCGTGCGTTCAGCCTTGCCGTATTTTGAGCCGGACCTGGAAGGCCACTGGCTGGCGGTGTCGGGGCTGGATCAAAGCAACCAACAAAAATACAACCAGTGCGGGATCGCCAAGTATTGGTGCATCACCACGCCCGGCGCGAAGATCGACAGCACCATTCCCGGCGCAGGCTATGCGATCAAGTCCGGCACCTCCATGTCCGCGCCGCATGCCACCGGTGCCTTGGCGCTGGTGATGGAACGCTATCCGTACATGAACAACCAGCAGGCGCTGGAAACCCTGCTGACCACCGCCACCCAACTCGACGGTTCGATCACCGAGGCGCCGAATACCCGCGTCGGCTGGGGCGTGGCTAACCTCGAACGGGCGATGCACGGGCCGGGGCAATTGCTCGGGCGTTTCGACGCCAATCTGGGGGCAGGGCAGAGCGATGTCTGGAGCAACGACATCACCGACAAGGCGCTGATTCAGCGTCAGCGCGAAGACGCGGCGGAACACAGTGCCTGGCAACAGACACTGAAAACCAAAGGTTGGGAGAACGGTGTACCGGTCGGTGCCAGCCAGCAGGATCGGACCGACTATGCGGTGGGCACGGCGCGCGATCTCGCCGCCTCCACTCGGGTCTACGAAGGCAGCCTGATCAAGTCCGGTGCCGGACGCCTGATGCTGACCGGCAACAGCACTTATCGCGGGCCGACCACGGTGAATGGCGGTCTGCTGTCAGTCAACGGTTCGCTGGCATCGCAAGTGACCGTCAATGACAGCGGCACGCTGGGCGGATCGGGACGCATCGGCGCACTGACCGCCAACCGCGGCGCTACGGTTGCCCCCGGCAATTCCATTGGCACCTTGCAGGTGAGCGGCGACGTCACGTTTGCGCCGGGTTCGACCTATGCGGTGGAGCTATCGCCGACCGATAGCGACCGGATCGTCGCGGGCGGCACGGCCACGGTCAGTGGCGCGACCGTCAGCCTGTCACTGGAAAACAGTCCGACCTTGCTCAGCACCCAACAAGTGCAAAGCCTGCTCGGTCATCAGTACAACATCCTGCAAGCGGCCGGCGGCGTTCAAGGTCAGTTCGGCGCGGTGCTGCCCAACTACCTGTTCATCGGCGGCAGCCTCGATTACGCCGCCACGGGTGTTCAACTGAGTGTCGAGCGCAACGACACGACCTTCGTCAGCGTCGGCCAAACGCCCAACCAGCGCGCCGTAGCCTCCGCCGCTGAAGGGCTTGGGGCGGGCAATCCGGTTTACGAAAGCCTGCTGCTGTCGCCCACCGTGACGTCCGCCCAACAGGCGTTTCAGCAGTTGTCGGGGGAAATCTATCCGGCGCTGGGTTCGGTACTGATCAACGACAGCCGCTACCTGCGTGATGCGATTGGCGAGCGGCTGATTGACGCCCAAGGCACTCAAAGCAATGGCTGGATCAAAGCGCTGGGCGCCTGGGGCAAGACCGATGAGCGCCATGACACCGCCGGTTACACCACTTCGATTGGCGGCTTGCTGGCCGGTGTCGACGGGGCGCTCGATGAGCAAACCCGGATCGGCCTGGTCACCGGTTATAGCGACAGCTCGGTGAACATGGGCTCCGGCACTCACTCATCGGCCAAGGTCGACAGCTATCACCTGGGTGCTTATGCCGGCCGCGAGTCGGGTGCCTGGCGCCTGAGTGCCGGCGGTGCCTACAGCTGGCATCGGGCCGACGTCAAACGTGACCTGCAATACGGCGACGTCAGCGCCAAACAGAAAGCCAAGGTCGATGCCGGGACCACCCAAGTGTTCGGTGAAGCGGCGTATCGCCTGAACCTGCAACCTCTGGCGCTCGAACCCTTCACGAACCTGGCCTACGTGCACCTCGACACCGAAGGTTTCACCGAGAAAGGTGACGCCGCCGCACTGAAAAGCAGTGGCGACACGCGTGACGCCGTGCTCAGCACGTTGGGCGTGCGCGCATTGAAAACCGTGAACCTGTCCGGCCAGCAGAAACTGGACCTGAGCGGCAGCCTCGGCTGGCAGCACAACCTGAGCCGTACCGATTCCGCAGAGCACCTGGCGTTTGCCGGCGGCAGCACAGCGTTTTCCGTAGAGAGCTCGCCGATGGTGCGTGATGCGGCGCTGGTGGGCGCCCATGCCAGCCTGGCCCTGAGCCGGGACATCCGCTTGAACCTCGATTACACCGGCCAACTGGCCAGCCGCGAGAAAAGCCATGGCGTAGGCCTCAGCCTCAATTGGCAGTTTTAACGCAACCCCCCTGTAGCAGCTGGCGCAGTTGTGGCGAGGGGATTTATCCCCGTTGGGCTGCGAAGCGGCCCCTGTTTTTCCAGCCACACCGCGTCCAATGAATTACGACGGCTTCGCCGCCGAACGGGGCGGTGCGACGTTTCGCTAAATCCCCTCGCCACAGCTGCCACAGCTGTTACAGGGGGCGTGTTTCACAAATAAAAAATGGGTGCTTTTCAAGGCACAGGGATTTTGGCAACACAACTAAGGACGGTAACTGGATGAATAACACGCACAACAACCTTGCCTTGCTCTGCGCATTGGCCACCCTCGGTACCGCGCAAGCGGCGCCTTACGTGGAAAACGGTAGAGCAGGCGATCCCAACAGTTGGCGCAGCACTGAATTCAATGCCGATTGGGGGCTGGGAGCGGTCAACGCACAAGAGGCCTACGCCGCCGGTTACACCGGTAAAGGTGTGAAGCTGGGGATTTTTGACCAACCGGTCTACGCCGCGCATCCGGAATTCTCCGGCCCGAACAAAGTGATCACCCTGGTCACCAGCGGCATCCGCGAATACACCGACCCGTACATCCCGGTCAAAGCCGGCGATGCGTTTCGCTACGACGGTTCGCCCTCGATCGGCTCCAACGGCAAGCTGGGTGCCCACGGCACCCACGTTGGCGGGATCGCTGCCGGCAGTCGCGATGGCGGACCGATGCATGGCGTGGCGTTTGGCGCGCAGATCATCAGTGCGGACAACGGCGATCCGGGCCCGGAAGACGGCATCATTCGCGGCAACGACGGCGCGGTCTACAAGGCCGGTTGGGATGCCTTGATCGCCAGCGGCGCGCGGATCATCAATAACAGTTGGGGCATCGGCATCACCGATCGCTTCGACCTCGGCGGACGCAACCCCGCGTACCCGCATTTCACCGTGCAGGACGCGCAATTGCAGTTCAACGAGATCCGCCCGTTGCTCGGGACCAAACCGGGCGGCGCCTACGACGGCGCCATCGCGGCGGCCCGCAGCGGTATCGTGACGATCTTCGCGGCCGGCAACGACTACAACCTCAACAACCCGGACGCCATTGCCGGCCTGGGCTATTTCGTCCCGGACATCGCGCCGAACTGGGTCACGGTGGCCGCGTTGCAGAAAAACCCGGACCTCAGCAGTCCGGACCTCTACAACATCAGCACCTTCTCATCACGCTGCGGCTACACCGCCAGCTTTTGCGTGTCTGCACCGGGCAGTAAGATCTACAGCTCGATCATCAGCGGTACCAACGCCGACAACCTGACCACCGGCTATGCCAACTACAACGGCACCTCGATGGCTGCGCCGCATGTCGCCGGTTCCATGGCCGTGCTGATGGAACGCTTCCCATACATGACCGGCGCCCAGGTCGCCAGCGTGTTGCGCACCACGGCCACCGACCTCGGTGCGCCAGGTGTCGATTCGCTGTATGGCTGGGGCATGATCAACCTGCGCAAAGGCATCGATGGCCCGGCGATGTTTGTCACCGAGCAAGACATTCCCGAGGAGTTCCGCATCCAGGGTGCCTACGGTTCGAGCCAGTTTGTCGCGGACTTGCCGGGGATCGGCGCGATCATCGACGCGGGCAAACCGACCGAACGCGTGTGCAATGACGTGCACTGCGGTCTCGACACGTGGCGCAACGACATATCCGGCCATGGTGGCCTGACCAAGCAAGGCATCGGCACGCTGGTCATGACTGGCGCCAACACCTATAGCGGCCCGACGCTGGTTAATCAGGGCCGCTTGGCAATCAACGGCTCGCTGCTCTCGGCGGTCACCGTCAACGACAGCGGGATCCTCGGCGGTAATGGCCGCATCGGCGCATTGACCGCGAAACGCGGCGGCACCGTAGCGCCAGGCAACTCCATCGGCACCTTGCAAGTGGCGGGCGACGTGACCTTCGAACCTGGCTCGACCTACGCCGTGGAGTTATCGCCGACCAGCAGCGATCAGATCGTGGCGGGCGGTAAAGCCGTGATCGACGGCGCTACCGTCAGCCTGTCCCTGGAAAACAGTCCGACCTTGCTGACCACCCGCGAAGTGAAATCCCTGCTCGGCCATCAGTACAACATTCTGCAAGCGGCCGGCGGGATCGAAGGGCGTTTCGGCGCCGTGCTCCCGGATTACCTGTTCATCGGCGGCACACTCGACTACTCGGCCAATGGCATCCAGCTGGCGGTAGAACGCAACGCAGCGTCCTTCGCCAGCGTCGGCCAAACCCCGAATCAACGCGCCGTTGCCGCGGCCGCCGAGCAACTGGGCGCCGGCAATCCGCTCTATGAAACCTTGCTGCTTTCGCCGACCGCCGCCGACGCACAACAAGCCTTTCAGCAACTGTCGGGTGAGATTCACCCAGCGATTGGCACGCTGCTGATCAACGACAGCCGTTACCTGCGCGATGCCGTCGGCGAACGCCTGCGCGAACGTGATCTGTTCAACGCGGCGGCACCCACCGATGACCGTAGCAACGCCTGGGTCAAAGTGCTTGGCGCCTGGGGCAAGAGCGATGGCGGGCATGACAACGCCAGTTCCAACAGCTCCATCGGCGGCTTGCTGGCCGGTGTCGACGGTCTGATCACTGAAGATACGCGGCTGGGTTTCTTGACCGGTTACAGCGACAGTTCGTTGAGCATGGGCGATAGCACGCATTCGTCAGCCTCCGTCGACAGCTACCACTTGGGCGCCTATCTGGGCCATGAAATCGACGCCCTGCGTTTGAGCGTCGGCGGTGCTTACAGCTGGCATCGCATTGACGTGAAGCGTGACCTGCAATTGGGCGACGTCAGCGGCAAACAGAAATCCAAACGCGATGCGACAACCGCTCAACTGTTTACCGAAGCGGCGTATCGCCTGGACCTGCAACCGCTGGCGCTGGAACCGTTCGCCAACCTGGCTTACGTGCACCTCAACAGCGACAGCTTTACCGAGAAAGGTGATGCCGCAGCGCTCAAGGGCGGTGAAGACAACCGCGACGCCGTGCTCTCGACCCTCGGCCTGCGGGCGAGCAAAGCGATTGCCCTGTCGGACAAACAGCAGCTGGAACTGTCCGGCACGCTGGGCTGGCAGCACAACCTGAGCAACACCCGTTCCGAAGATCATCTGGCCTTCGCCAACGGCAACACCGCGTTCAGCGTGCAGAGCGTTTCCCTGGATCGCAACGCCGCCGTTGTGGGTGCGCGGGCCGGTCTGGCGGTGGCGCAGGACGTTCGTTTGAGCCTGGATTACAACGGATTGCTTGGTTCTAACGAGAAAGACCACGGTGTGGGTCTGACGCTCGACTGGCAGTTCTGATTTAACGCAAAGGAAGCAAACCTATGGGACTGTTTGATTACAAAAAGGCTGACGGCAAGGCGTTGTACTCCGATGCCATCGCGCTGACGCTGTATGCGTACACACCGACTGGTCAGCCGCTGCCAGCGACCGGTTGGGCGCCGATTGGCGCCACGCAGTTGGGTTATCAAGGCACGGTCGGCGCTCAAGGCACCTTCTATGGCGAGAAGGACGGCTTCACCAGCGCCGAAGCCGAAGTACTCGGCAAGTACGACGCGGCGGGCAAGCTGATCGGTATCGGCATTGCCTTTCGTGGCACCGGCGGCCTGGGTTACAGCGACACCTTCGGCGACATGAAAAACAACCTGCTGGCCGCCGTCGGCCCGGTGGATTACGCGACGAACTACGCGAAGAATGCCTTCGACAACTTGCTCAAGGACGTTGCCGCGTTTGCGATTGCTCACGGTCTGGGCGCCAGGGATGTTTTGGTCAGTGGTCACAGTCTTGGCGGTCTGGGCGTCAACAGCCTCGCCGAACTGAGTGGCAACAACTGGGGCGGTTTCTTCAAGGAGGCCAACTACGTTGCCTTCGCCTCGCCGACCCAGAGCGCTACCGGCAACAACGTGCTGAACATCGGCTACGAGAACGATCCGGTATTTCGGGTACTCGACGGCACCACGTTCAGCAGCGGTTCCCTGGGCAAGCACGACGGACACCAGGACTCGGCGACCAACAACATCGTCAACTTCAATGACCAGTACGCGTCCACCTCACAGAACCTGGTGCCGTTCAGCATCCTCAACCCGCTGAACTGGTCGGCTCACGGTTCGTTGGGTTATGCCGACGGGTTGAACCGGGTAATCGACTCGCGTTTCTACGACCTCACCGACAAGGACTCGACGCTGATCGTGTCCAACCTGGCAGAAGCGTCCCGGGGCAAGACCTGGGTCGAGGACCTTGGTCGCAGCGGCGAACCTCACACCGGCAGCACCTTCATCATCGGCACTGACAGCAACGACCTGCTCAAGGGCGGCGCCGGCAATGACTTCATAGAAGGCCGCGACGGCAATGACCGGTTCCGCGATGACGGTGGCTACAACCTCCTGCTGGGCGGCAAGGGCAGCAACACCTTCGAATTGCAGAAGCCGTTGCAGAACTTCAGCGTTGCCAATGACGGCGACGGCACGCTGTACGTGCGTGATGCCTATGGCGGCATCAGCATGACCCGCGACATCGGCGCGCTGGTCAGTAAAGAGTCGGGCTCATGGTGGGGGAGCAAGGAGGTGACTTACAGCGTCACCGCCAACGGATTGCTCAACGGCAGTGAGCTGACCCAGTACAACCACTCGCTTAACGGTGATGCCTACGGCAACACGCTGGCAGCCAGCGTCGATGGCGACTGGTTGTTCGGCAATGCCGGCGACGACCTGCTGCGCAGCGACAAAAGCCACGTGACCTTTGTCGGTGGCGCGGGCAATGACGTGATGCAGGCCTCGGGTGGCAACAATACGTTCCTGTTCAGCGGAGCTTTCGGTTTCGACGCGATCAATGGCTACCAGGGCAGCGACAAACTGCTGTTCATGGGCGTTCAGGGCGCGGGGCAGGGCTATGACTACAAACAACACGCTTCGCAGTCGGGCCAGGACACGGTGCTGAAAATTGGCGACTTTGCCGTGACCCTGGTGGGGGTGGGACTGGATAACCTGTCGGCTTCAGGCATTACGTTTGCCTGAGGCTGCATGCACTAAATGCTCCGGGGCGCCTCGTGATCGGGCGTCCTGGTTGTGAGCTATCTCTAACAATTCCAACAAAGAGAGAGGCAATACCAATGGGTGTGTACGACTACAAAAACTTCGGTACAGCAGACTCCAAAGCGTTATTTACCGACGCGATGGCGATCACGCTGTATTCCTATCACAACCTGGATAACGGCTTTGCCACCGGCTATCAGCACAACGGCTTCGGCCTTGGCTTGCCGGCGACACTGGTGAGCGCACTGATCGGTGGCGCCGACTCCCAGGGCGTCATTCCCGGAATCCCCTGGAACCCCGATTCGGAAAAAGCCGCACTGGACGCGGTGCAGAAAGCCGGCTGGACGCCGATCACCGCCACGCAACTGGGTTATGACGGCAAGGTCGATGCACACGGAACGTTCTTCGGGGAAAAGGCCGGGTACACCAGCGCCCAGGTGGAAATCCTCGGCAAGTACGACGCGCAGGGTCATCTCAGCGAAATCGGTATCGCTTTTCGCGGCACCAGCGGCCCAAGAGAAAGCCAGATCAGCGACTCCATCGGCGATGTGATCAATGATCTGCTGGCGGCGTTAGGGCCAAAGGATTATGCGAAAAACTACGTCGGCGAAGCCTTCGGTAATCTGCTCGACGATGTGGCGGCCTTTGCCCGGGCCAATGGTCTCTCGGGCAAGGACGTGCTGGTCAGCGGTCACAGCCTCGGCGGGCTGGCGGTCAACAGCCTGGCGGATTTGAGCAGCGACAAGTGGGCCGGGTTTTACCAGGATTCCAACTACATCGCCTACGCCTCGCCGACCCAAAGCAGCACCGATAAAGTGCTGAACGTCGGTTACGAGAACGACCCGGTGTACCGTGCCCTCGACGGTTCATCGTTCAACCTGTCATCGGTGGGCGTGCACGATGCCGCCAAGGTCTCGACGACCGATAACATCGTCAGCTTCAATGACCACTACGCCTCGACCGCGTGGAATGTGCTGCCATTTTCCATCCTCAACATCCCGACCTGGATCTCGCACTTGCCCACCGCCTATGGCGACGGCATGAACCGGGTGATCGAGTCGAAGTTCTACGACCTGACCAGCAAAGACTCGACGATCATCGTTGCCAATCTGTCGGCCCCGGCGCGCGCCAACACGTGGGTTCAGGATCTGAATCGCAACGCTGAAACCCACAAGGGCAGCACCTTCATCATCGGCAGTGACGGCAACGATCTGATCCAGGGTGGCCGGGGCAACGACTATCTGGAAGGCCGCGATGGCGACGACACCTTCCGCGACGGTGGTGGCTACAACATCCTGTTGGGCGGCAAGGGCAACAACGTGCTGGACGTGCAGCAGTCGGTCAAAAACTTCGACTTCGCCAATGACGGCGCCGGCAACCTGTACATCCGCGACGCCAATGGCGGCATCAGCATGACCCGCGACATCGGCAGCATTGTGACCCAGGAGCCGGGGTTTCTGTGGGGGCTGTTCAAGGATGACGTGATCCACAGCGTCACTGCCGACGGCCTTAAGGCGGGCACCAACCTGACTCAGTACGCGTCAACGGTGAAGGGCGGGGCCGGCACCGATACGCTCACGGCTCATGCCGGTGGTGATTGGTTGTTCGGGCTGGACGGCAACGATCATTTGCTCGGCGGCAACGGTAACGACGTGTTTGTCGGCGGTGCGGGCAATGACGTGTTGGAGTCAGGAGGCGGAATCGATACGTTCCTGTTTAGCGGCGCGTTTGGTCAGGACCGGGTGGTTGGCTACCAGGCCAGCGACAAACTGGTGTTTGTCGGGGTTCAGGGTGTGACGCCGAACGATGACTATCGGGCGCATGCAACGGCGGTGGGGCACGACACGGTGCTGACGTTTGGGGGGGATTCGGTGACGTTGGTTGGGGTTGGGCTGGATAGTCTGTCGGGCTCAGGGGTGGTTATCGCCTGAGAGTGATTTGCTGGCTGTAAGGGCCCCATCGCGAGCAGGCTCGCTCCCACATTGGATCTGTGGCGTTCACAAAGCCCCTGTGGCGAGCCTGCTCGCGATGAAGTTGACGCGGTCCTCAGTCTTCCTTTCGGATCGTGCTTACGTCATCGGCCTTGACCTTCACTTTCGCCCCGGAAATATCTTCGAACTCGAAGAAACCGTCCTTGGTCTTGGTTTTCGGCATGTCCTTGGTCAAATACTGGGTGCCGTTCTGCAGCGTCACAACCGTTGGCGTCGAGCAACCGGCCAGGGCCAGAAAGGCCGCTACCGCCAAGGGCAAACCCAGAGTCTTGATATTCATAACCACCTCTCATCCTTCAAAAAAAACAGCGCGACTGCCACGAACGAAATCAATCTTCGCTGTACCTCTATCGCGGTTAGGTGCAATGGAGCGGCAGAAAGTTCATAGCCACTCGAAAAATTACCGAATAACGTCGCCGCTTATCCTTTTCCGTTTGCACCAGGCGGGGCGCAGCTGGTATCTGTACGCATAACCAGTACTCGCTCGCCATGGCCCATTTTCCTGTGACTGCAAATCCTCTCGACGATCCGTTCTATTACTTGAACAACTTCATGCAAGTGCTTGATTGGCTTGAGCATCGTTATGCCGATGTGTTGAGCGTCGAAGAGCAACACTTCATCCGCGAGTTCAAGCGGTTGCCCCGTGAGTCCAGGGCACTGCTGGTCCGGATGGTGATGCGCAAGGGGATTCATTTCCGGGTGAGCAAGCTGCATTACCTCGAAATCGGTGACATCGCCATTGCCGCCGGCCCACTGCTGGCGCTGGGCTGGATCGATGAGCAATCGCCGCTGTCGATCGAAGCGCTGTTCGAGGTGCTGCTCAAGGCGGAAATTCTCCAGTGTTTGGGCACCACCATCGATCAACCCAAGGGGAAAAAGACCGATTGGCTGCCCGCACTGAGCGAACAGTTTCCCCAGGTCCAACGTTTCGGCCAGTGGTGCCCATCGCTGGATGATCGATTGTTCAGCCTGACCATCATGGGCCTGTGCGACCGGCTGCGCTTGATGTTTTTTGGCAATCTTTACCAGGACTGGTCCGAGTTCGTGCTGGCGGATCTGGGCATCTTTACCTATGAAAAAGTCGAGTTCTGCGCCGACTCCCGAGGCCTGCGCAGCCGCGACGACGTGGACGCCTGCCTCTTCCTTCATGAATGTCAGCAACATTTCGAGGCCGGCGAAGCCGTGGAAGGCATTGTCGAGCAGATCAAAGGGCGGGCGCTGAGCAATCCCTGGCTGCAAAGACGTCGCGAAAAACTGTTGTTCCAGATCGGTCAGCACTGCGAGCGTGTGGCGGATTTCTCTACCGCACTGGCGATCTACCGCGAGTGTGCCTATCCCGGCGCGCGCCTGCGGTTGATTCGCGTGTTGGAGCGCTGCGGTGAATATCAGCTGGCCATGGACCTGGCCACTGCGGTGGAGCAATCGCCGGAAAGTGCCGCCGAGCAGCAACAATTGTTGCGTGTGCTGCCCAGGCTGCGGCGCAAGTTGGGCGGTCCGGTGATAAAGCGCTCGTCTCCACGGGAAATGTTGCGCCTGGACTTGCAACTGTCCAGAACCGACCCGGCGTTGTCGGTGGAAAGTTACGTTCAGGCGCATTTGACGCAAGAGTCGGCGCCGGTGCATTACGTCGAAAACAGCCTGATCAACTCGCTGTTCGGTCTGCTGTGCTGGCCGGCGATTTTCGCGCCGTTGCCGGGGGCGTTTTTCCACCCGTTCCAGCGTGGGCCGGTGGATCTGCTCAATGAGGACTTTCACGCACGCCGCGCGGAGCTGTTCCAGGGCTGCCTGGCCGAACTCGATGACGGGCGTTACCGCCAGACGATTCGCGAACGCTATGCCAGCAAGTGGGGCGTGCAGTCGCCCTTCATGTTCTGGGGTGTGCTGAGCGAAGAATTGCTTGATCAGGCACTCGATTGCCTGCCGGCCGAACACCTCAAGCACTGGTTCAATCGACTGCTGTTGGACATCAAGGCCAATCGCGCCGGCATGCCGGACCTGATCCAGTTTTGGCCCCAGGACAAAACCTACCGGATGATCGAAGTCAAAGGTCCCGGTGATCGCCTCCAAGACAATCAATTGCGCTGGCTCGAGTTCTGCCATGAGCACCAGATGCCGATTGCCGTCTGCTACGTGCAATGGGCGGAGCAGGGCGCTTGAGTTATAGCATCGCGGTGCGGGCGCTGTGTGAATTCACCGCCAAGGTCGGTGACCTCGACCTGCGTTTTACGCCTTCGCCGACGGCGCTGGAAGGGATTGTCGGGCACCGTACGGTGGCGTCCCGGCGCAGCGAGGGCTACCAGAGTGAAGTCGCGCTTGAAGGCCTGTATCAAACGTTGAAGGTAAAGGGCCGGGCTGACGGCTACGACCCCGCGCAAAACTGCCTGGAAGAAGTCAAAACCTATCGCGGCGACTTGAGCAAGCAACCGGCTAACCACCGTCAGCTGCACTGGGCGCAGGCGAAGATTTACGGCTGGTTGATGTGCCAGAAGTTGCAGCTGACGCAGATCAATCTGGCCCTGGTGTACTTCAACATCGTCAATGAAAAGGAAACCTGCCTGGTCGAGGCATTCAGCGCCACGCAACTAAGGCTGTTCTTCGAACAACATTGCGCCTTGTTCCTGCACTGGGCCGAGCAGGAAATGGCTCATCGCGAAGGGCGTAATCGGGCGGCGCAACACCTGGCGTTTCCCCATGCCGACTTTCGACCGGGGCAACGTCATCTGGCGGAGTCGGTGTTCAAGGCGGTCAGCACCGGTCGTTGCTTGATGGCGCAGGCGCCCACGGGGATCGGCAAGACCGTCGGCACGCTGTTCCCGATGCTCAAGGCCCTGGCGCCGCAGCAACTGGACAAGGTGTTCTTCCTCACGGCGAAAACCCCGGGGCGCAAACTGGCGCTGGACGCCGCGCAAGTGATCCTCGACAGCGCCGACGCGCCACCCTTGCGAGTACTCGAAATGATCGCCCGGGACAAGGCCTGCGAGCATCCGGACAAAGCCTGTCACGGCGAATCCTGCCCGTTGGCCCAGGGGTTTTATGATCGCTTGCCCGCCGCTCGCCAGGCGGCCAGCCAATTGTCCCTGCTGAACCAGAACGCTTTGCGCGAGGTCGCCCTGCAACACGACGTCTGTCCCTACTACCTGAGCCAGGAAATGGCCCGCTGGGCAGACGTGGTAGTCGCCGATTACAACTACTACTTCGATTTCAGCGCGCTGCTGTTCGGGCTGGCCCAGGCCAATAACTGGAACGTCGCGGTGCTGGTGGACGAAGCGCACAACCTGGTGGAGCGCGGCCGGCAGATGTACAGCGCCAGCCTCGACCAATCGACCCTCAACGCTGTACGAAAAACCGCTCCCGAGGCGTTGAAAAAATCCTTGCAGCGGGTCAACCGTGAGTGGAATGCCCTGCATAACCTGCAACTCGGCGCCTATCAGGCCTATGACAAGGCGCCGGAAAAACTGCTCCAGGCGTTGTCATCGTGCAGCGCGAGCATCGGCGATTACCTGAACGATCATCCGCAAGGCCTGGACGGGGCGTTACAGAACTTCTATTTCGACATGCTGCAATTTTGCCGGGTGGCTGAGCTGTTTGATGAACAGTTCCTGTTCGACATCAGCAAGCGCGACCTCGACCGTCAACGCAACCTGTCGCAGCTTTGCTTGCGCAACGTGGTGCCCGCCGGCTTCATCCGCCCACGCCTGACGGCTGCACGCAGCACCGTGCTGTTTTCCGCGACCCTGAGCCCTCGCCACTACTATGCCGACCTGCTGGGTACGCCGGCGAACACGGTGTGGATAGACGTTGAATCGCCCTTTCAGGCCGATCAGCTGCAAGTGCACATCGTCAGCCAGATCTCCACGCGGTTTGTCCATCGCCAGTCATCCCTTGCGCCGATTGTCGAGCTGATTGCCCGGCAGTTCAGCCAGCGTCCCGGCAACTACCTGGCGTTTTTCAGCAGCTTTGATTATTTGCAGCAAGTGGCGCAGTTGCTGGCCGAGAAACATCCACATATCAATCTGTGGTCGCAGTCCCGGGGCATGGGGGAAGGGCAGCGACAGGACTTTCTCGATCAATTCACCGCCGAAAGTCAGGGTGTCGGTTTTGCGGTGTTGGGCGGGGCTTTTGGCGAAGGCATCGACTTGCCGGGCGCGCGCCTGATCGGAGCGTTTATCGCCACCCTCGGGCTGGCGCAACTCAACCCGGTCAACGAGCAGTTGAAACAGCGCATGGCAGCCATTTTCGGTGCCGGTTATGACTACACCTACCTGTTTCCCGGTGTGCAGAAAGTGGTGCAGGCGGCGGGGAGGGTGATCCGCACCCAGCAGGACCAAGGGGTGGTGATGTTGATCGATGACCGGTTTGGCGACAGCAAGGTCAAGCAGCTGCTGCCGCGCTGGTGGTCGATTGCTCCGAGGATTTTGCACACTATCGAGTAGGGTTTTTTACTTTAAAAACATCGACATATCTTGAAAGACACGCCCATTTGAACAAGCAGCGAATACTGTCTTTATTCAAAGAGCCCGTCATCACTTTCAGCTGAATCTTTGATAAGGAAATCAAGATATGTCAGTAGCACCGCAATACAAGTACACCCCTGAGCAGGTCACCGCAGCATTCAATGAAATAAAAGCGACGCTGTTCAGCGGCATCACGGCCGAGGCAACCCCCAAAATCCTGGTCGTTGCCGGGCTGCAAGGGTCAGGTAAAACCTACCTGCTGGAAAAGACCCTGCTGCCTTCAAATCGCTACAACAATTATGTTCGTCTTTACCTGCCCGACTACCGCAAGAAACACCCCCAATACGCAGAGATGATCAAACTCGGCGTCTTGCATGCGTATGAGCATACCGAGGCATTTGTTCGCGAAGTCAGTACGAAAATCTATAAGCAAGCCTTCAGCCGCAAATTCAACATCATCATGGAATGTGCGTTCGATAGCCTCGCATTCGCGACCTTCCCGCCGTCGGCGACCGCCGCCGGTTATCAGTTCGAAACTCACATCGTTGGTTGCACTCAAGCGTTTGCTCATGTGTCGAGCATTAAACGAGCGTTCAAAAGCCTTGAAGACCAGGAAATGGAACGGTTTCTCACGGTATCGAAACTGGATGCCAGCATGAATTATGCGCCTGCGATCATCCTGGCCTTCGAGACGGCTGCAAAAGCGGTCAGCGGCTCGCAAGTCAATGTGTATGAACGCGGGTTCGGCGTGTTGAACGAGCGAACCTTGATTGCCCAGAGTACTTACTCCAAAGCTGCCGACGGTTCCGTCACCACAACGACAACCAAGGTGGATTTTGCGTACAGCATCTATTCGAACATTATCGACAACCACGTCTTCGCGGCGAGCGATCGCGATGAAGTCATCAAAGAGTGCCACCTGGCGCTGCTCAAGATGGCGACTTATGCTTCGCATGTTCCGAAATTCGTCTACAACGATCTGTACGCCTACATCGTCAAACACGTGAATCGATAACGTTGGGCGAGGAGTACCGTTTTTCCGGCTTTCCAAATGCGTGGTTTGTCGCATACTCCAAAAAAACGGTCGTACCAAGAGGCATCAATGAACGAGGATCGGACCAAAGCCAGCGCCATCGACGACAGTCGTTTTCGCCTGTTGATCGATGCTGTGATTGACTACGCGATCTACATGATTGATCCCGATGGCATCATCACCAGTTGGAACACCGGCGCCAGGCGTTTCAAGGGGTACGAGGAGTCTGAAATCCTCGGTCAGCATTTTTCGCGGTTCTATACCGAAGAGGATCGCCGTGCCGGTTTGCCCCAGCAGGCACTGGATACGGCGATCCGGGAGGGGCGTTTCGAGGGGGAAGGCTGGCGGGTTCGCAAGGACGGCACGCATTTCTGGTGCCACGTGGTCATTGATCCGATTCTTGACCCGTCGGGCACGTTGCTTGGGTTTGCCAAGATCACCCGGGACCTGACCGACCGCAAGATGGCTGAAGAGATCCTCAAGCAAAGCGAGCAGCAATTCCGCCTGCTGGTTCAAAGTGTCACTGATTACGCCATCTACATGCTCACCCCGGATGGCCGCATGACCAATTGGAATCTTGGGGCTCAGCGCATCAAGGGCTACTTGCCCGAAGAGGTCATTGGCCAGCATTTTTCGATGTTTTACACCCCGGAAGATCGCGAGGCCGGCGAACCACAACGGACTCTGGACATTGCGGTACGTGAGGGGCGATTCGAAAACAAAAGCTGGCGCATGCGCAAGGACGGTACGCGGTTCCTGGCGCATGTCGTGGTCGACCCGATTTGGGGCGACACCGGCACGTTACTCGGCTTTGCCAAGATCACCCGTGATATCACCGAAGTCACACAAGCCCAGCAGACCTTGGAGCAAACCCGCGAAGCGCTGTTTCAGGCGCAGAAGATGCAGGTCATCGGTCAACTCAGTGGTGGCATTGCCCACGACTTCAACAACTTGCTGACCGTCATCCTTGGCAATCTGGAAATCATCGGCAAACGCGTCGGCGACGATTCGAGAATTACCCGATTGGTGGACAACGCTACCCAGGGTGCCCAGCGTGGCGTAACCCTGACTCAGCGCATGCTGGCGTTTGCCAGACGCCAGGAGCTCAAGTCCGAACCTGTCGAGATCCCGACGCTGGTGCAAGGGATTACCGGACTGTTGCGCAGCTCCCTCGGGCCTTCGGTGATGCTCGAAACACGCTTTTCACAAGAACTTGAACCGGTCCAGGCCGACATCAATCAGCTCGAACTGGCGGTACTGAATCTGGTGACCAACGCTCGAGATGCAATGCCCCATGGTGGAAAAATCGTGATCAGTGCCCAGACTGATGCGGTTCTGGACAAGTCGCAGCTTTCCCTGGCGCCCGGTCGTTATGTCTGCCTGAGTGTCACCGATACGGGTGAGGGCATGGATGACGCGACGCTGGCATCGGCAATGGACCCTTTTTTCACCACAAAGGGCGTTGGCAAAGGCACTGGCCTGGGGCTGTCGATGGTTCATGGTTTTATTGAGCAATTGGGCGGCCGATTCGTTCTCAAGAGCCTGAAGGACAAAGGCACAACCGCCGAACTGTGGATACCCGTCGCCGCCGCTGGTTCAGTCGCCCAACCTGTTGCCGAGGAGCAAGCCGCACCGCCGGTGCCCCGACTGTGTGTGTTGGTGGTGGACGACGACAGCCTGGTATTGACCAGTACCTGCCTGTTGCTCGAGGACCTGGGGCATCGAGTGATCAGTGCAGCGTCCGGCGCGCAGGCGCTCGCAATGTTCGACAGCGAACAGGCGATTGATCTGGTCATCACCGACATGGCCATGCCGCAGATGAATGGCGCGCAACTGGCGCAGGCCATCCGGATCATCAAGCCGAACCTGCCGATCATCCTTGCCACCGGTTACGCCGAGCGTCTGGAAGGTTTCGCGACCCGACTGCCGCGGCTGTCCAAACCTTTTACCCAACTTAATCTGGTGGAAATCATTGCCTCGACCATGAAGTGACAACGCTTGCTCGGTGTTTGGCCGCTTTTGTGGTCGTGTGCATATCCGGTTCTGCGGTGATGGCTGATTACGGTTCCGCTCTTACAGCGGGTCACTTTGGAAAAGAACCCCAAAGTAACCAAAGGGTTCTTGCCCATTTCGTTCGGTGCCTCGCTCCGGTCTGCTCCCGATGGGGCGTGCACCTCAAGATCAAAAGCTGGAGGCGAGCTAACGCTCGGCCTGATGAGTGGTGAGAAGCGGGTGTTCGCAGCTCTTTCTTGATCGTTCCCACGCTCTGCGTGGGAATGCCGCTAGGGACGCTCCGCGTTCCGCTGTCGACGCAAGGCTCGAGTCCTGCGCAAGGGTGACGCGGAGCGTCACGGGATGCATTCCCACGCAGAGCGTGGGAACGATCAGTGGGTGCCGGGAGCTGTTGATCTTGCTTTGGCTTTTGATCTTGATCTGCTTGCCTCTTTCCCAGAGGCCGAACGCAGGCGTTGCGTAGGGGGCACCGCGGCAAGAATGCCGCGGTAGCCGCCCCCGAAGCAATGCCACAGCGAGGCACCGAATGGCGGGGCAAGAGCCCTTGGTTACTTGGGGCTTAATGAGATGGTCAGCCTGACCGAGAAGCCCTGCAGGTTTACGCTTGCAGGGCTTTTCTCGTTTTCGGCGGAGGATCTCTCATGAACACGATGACGCT